>Ga0247734_1002964_pt1 | contig 10438 bp, 17 predicted proteins | sample UWRJL103311B2_FD_180933 | JGI IMG/M metagenome (GOLD analysis project Ga0247734, IMG submission 180933) | Plant litter microbial communities from Arlington Agricultural Research Station in Wisconsin, United States - UWRJ-L103-311B-2 | ecosystem: Environmental > Terrestrial > Plant litter >... | reverse complement strand
TCCATCCTGATGCCAATTACTCTGTGTCTCATCTAAATACTGTCACATCCTGTGGTACCAAGCCAATCGCAAACGAATTCATCCAAGACTTCGGACAACATGGCGTGTTTTATGGATTAGACTTTGTTAATCCCTGCGGCGAGGTTTGGAGCGTAGACGCAGACGGTAGCTTCAGCGAGAAACTTCAAGAAATACGCTATCAAAATGGATCGACATTACATGGCTTTGTAGAGACCCCGGACCTGAAATTCCTGTACACCATGGTGAGTGTTCGATAGAAACCTGAGCAACAAGTATTCACACTGATCTGTGGCTGCGAACAGGACTTGGGCGGGAACACCGTGCATGCGTATAAGACCAATCCAGAAAATGGTACATTAACTGGTCTGCAAGACTTTTCTCCTGCAGAAGCAGGCACTGGCCCGCGCCATGCGATCATAACACCTAGTCAATCATATTTCTATCTCATCGAGGAGGAGGCACTCCGTGTCGAGCAATTCGCTCTCGACCCCAACTCCGGTCTTCTGAGTCCAACTAATGTCTCGCTCCCGGTCACCCCTTTTGGTAAGGTTACAATGTGAAATCCTTCGAAACTAATGCTTATTTGGTTTGTCATCATAGGGCTCAACCCAGAAAACGCAACTGAATACTGGGGCGATGAGCTTGTTCTCTCCTCATCTGGAAACATCCTTTACGCTTCGACACGGGCACGAAATGCCTCTTTCCCCGGGTACATTACTGGATGGTTTTTGGACTCTGACGGCTCTCTCGTTGACAACAACACTGTTCCATTCGTAATTCAGACCCCAGAGGCAGGCGGCACGAGCAACATCCTCACAACGAGCCCTTGGGATGACAAGAGCAAAGACATGATCATCCTCACAGATCAAGATACGGGTTTTGTGGTTCTGTACGAGATGCGAGACTTGAATCTAGTGCTGCTGGATCGTGTCAAGTAAGTTATTCCGCGTAATCAGACCCTTTTTACTAGACCTCATTGCCGTTACCGTGTAGCATATCCAGCACGAACTGTTGCTCAGGATCAGTCTGGCTTAATTGAAGAGACGTAGAGAAATGTCGATTCTTTCTCTGATCATATCTGTAGCAGTAATTCCATCGCCTAAAATTTGACGCTATATATTTCAACGTCTAATAGCACGTGTCTTTGCATCACTTCAATTGCTAGCCCCCATCATGGGCAAACGGACTTCAGGCTTTCAGGGTATCAGTCGCTTCGTGCTGGAAGCTTTCAACAGCGAAGCTGAACCTGAAAACAGTACTCCAGTGGCGTCCACGTCCACAATGACATCGAGCGCAACTCTTGCAGTGACAAAAGCCGAACTTCCTCATCCACACTGGGTGCCCAAGTACGACGCCACGGGTCTAGTACCCCACTACACCGAAGAGGACGAGATACCTAAGCATCTAGAAAAGTGTGTGTGCGCATTATCTGTTTATTTGTCTGCAGAAACTCAAATGCGTCTAAAATTCAGACTTCTACCAGCGTGAACGGTTCTTTTCCCTTTATCATACTCCCCCAGGATGCCTCCTAGATGAAGAAGGGTGGTATAGCGTTACGCCAGAGCTCATCGCGGACCAGATTGCAGAACGCTGCCGATGTGATGTTATCCTAGACGCGTTCTGTGGTGTTGGTGGAAATGCTATCGCTTTTGCAAAGACATGCCAACGAGGTGCATGTTTAGTTCTGCTTTGCTTAAGAGATATAACTCTAACGCGACAAATAGTGATTGCCTTGGATACCTCCCCTACTCGTCTTGCATTAGCGAGACATAATGCACAGATATATGGCGTCGCGCAGAATATCGAGTTCATCCTGGCTGATTACACTTCGTTTGCTAAAACACTAGGGGCCACGCGAAAGATTGACGTTGTGTTTCTCAGCCCTCCTTGGGGTGGTCCCTCATATCTCTCTCGGCCGGAATCGCCTTCGAAGCCAGGAACGCCTGTAGAACAAATTGACACGCAGTACACCGCGTACTCTCTGCAACACATCCAGCCAATTCCAGGAGACGACCTCTTCCACTTAACGCGCAAAATCACCCAAAATGTCGCGTATTATCTTCCACGGACGACAGACTTAGCTGAGATCGGATCGTTGGTCCAGAACGAACAAGTCGAAGTCGAGGAGGAATGGATGGGGTCAAAGTTGAAAGCGCTCACATGCTATTTTGGAGGATTAGCTCAAGGACAAGAACATCTGTATTGAAATAATCGTACACACAGCTAAATAGGAGAACAAAACATGAAAGAAAGAGGTATCGGAAACGATGAAAACAGGATGTGGAAATGAATGATAGCTCTATGCCAGGACAACATGCAGAAACGGCGGTGAATGACAGAGAATGAAAATAAAAGTGAGAATGTTCACAGTCCTTGAATTTGGACGATCAGGAATTGCTTCTCGTCAGTGAATTGTTCATCTATACCGACAGTTAGTAAGAATATATAGCGCAGAACCGAATTCACTGACCCTCTTTGTCGTTGTGAAACTCCTTGAGGAACGCAAGTAGCTTATCTTTGTTCCGCCTCAAAATTGTCTCTATCTGTGGGGGCTTCTTAGGGTTCGCCACAAACACCTGGACCATGTTCAGCACCATCACACGTGTGATGAAGGGTAGATGCTTGCCTTAAACACATGGAACGCTTCGAATTGGATATTCTTGCTCCTATCTCGCAGGAGATTCATCATCATCTTCAGGTTTGCCTCGTTCGCGATGTATCGAGTCATGACGTTGAAGTTTGCCCTGTCCAAGAGGATCTCACCCAACAGTTTGAGTGACTGGCGTTTCGTCACGTAGTTGTTGCTGAGAATAAGAGTTGTGTACGAGGAGAAGAACTGTAAAGTATGTTAGTTACCTCTCTAGGCGCGAATTGAAAGACATACGCGATCATAGTTCTTGTCAAGATACTCTGCAACCATAGGCTTATGCCGTGTTAACGTTTCCTTCAAGTTGGCAAATGCGTCGCAAGAGATACCGAAAGTTGTCGTTTCGATGTAATGGGGGAACGTATAGAACCTGATGGCTTATCAGCAGGGAGTTTGAAGTCGAACATTGGAGACAACGCACTTCTCGGAATGCAGAAGCACCTTGGCCAGTTGCTCATGTCGGAGCATCTCCTTAAGTATCATGCCTGTATTAAGCGCAACCTCCTCGTTTTCGTATCCCTTCAAAGTATCGAAAATGACTTCCTTCTTCTGAGAGCTAGAGCAGATATGTTCGACAGTGGGATGTCTAGTCCCAATCTGACGGCGGAGCAGGTTGTTGAAGATCTGTACGACATCCTTTCGAGATTCAAAATCGAACTTCCCGATATGAATGACAAGAGCGTGTAGCAGATCCGTCGAATATGTTTCCTGAGCTAGCTGCGCTATGACTTCGGGTAATGGGTCTGCGACACGACCAAGCAAGCATGAGCGAGAGCGTTAGTAATAGATGTGTAAGCACACGCACCTCCATCGCCATACAGGAGCGCCTTTATCTGAGCTAGACTCTTGGAAATGTCTTCGGTGGCCTAAAATGTGTTGTTCAAGCAAATACAAGTCGATATGGTTTGTACCATGAATACCTTCCGGCGCGTCTCGCTGCCTGGTGCGCTACTGTCTAGTCTTGGGATTGCGTCTCTGAGCCCCCTCACGAGCTCCGGAGGTGTACGCTGCTTGGACTTGAAGAAATTCATGGCTCCCCTCGATGATAGTTATTGTGAGAGTGAGACGTCAGAGATGGTGGCAGGATAAGAAGGGCAGTCAAGTCCGTTTTGGGAAATTCGTTCTACTAAGCAGGAACTGTGACCACCACGGGGCCACGGCTAACACAACCAACGCACGCACTCTACGCTGTAGTCAGAAATCCGCGTAAACTACTCCCGTAATGGCCTTCCCTGCTCTTGTGCTCCCCAACGAGCTACTCTACGCGATTGTTCTTGAGGTTCCTTTCGACACAGAAAGTAAACCGTGGCTGGGCGCTAAGCTTTTGTGGAGTAGCATTGAACCTCTCTCGTTGACCAGCAAAGCTTGTCGCGAATATGCGATGGAAAGATGGTTTGAAATCCTCCGTGTAGATTGTGATAGCGACATCGAAAAGACTCTCCAGCTATTTCCCAAAGTCAGGACTTGGACGAAGTAAGCATCATGCTGTTCGTGTTGGAACTGGCGTCAACTGTGCTGATGCGTACTATAGGGAGTTGCATTGCTTTCCCAAAGCAGGAAGGGACAATACTCCCTGGCAGCTTGACAAACTGATACGACTCAGCGCGATTCGTTTCTTTTGGACACAATGGCGAAAGCAGCCAATTGAATTCGTTCCAGACGACTTTTGGAAATCGCCGGGTCTCTGGCCTGTGGGCGAAAAGTTTCTCTTCCCGTTTCGAGGAGCCCGGGACAGAATCACCTCCTTCGAAGTCATCGGGAGTGTGGACCTTCATCCCGCTATGGCATTTTCTTTGGCTCAGACTTTTCCTAATCTAGTCGAGTTGACCATTCGGTCTTCCAGAGTTTGGTGTGGCATGTGTAACAACTCGGAGCCCGTCGAGACGGCCAAATCAGGGCCAAAGCATATCAAATATCAAAACAGCTCCGGACTTCCAGTAAGAGTGTTCAGCAGTGCAAACCTTTCGAGATGACCTATGACTTACCTGTCCCTAGCTTAAATACCACGGCGCCTTGGCCTCCCTGCATAAACTTCAGTCCGTGAACTTTTGGGTCTACAATTCTGGAGAAAGCGAGACCCAGGACATTACAATGGACGGAAAACTGGTGTGGGGAGGAGAATGCAGGACTTGCATCTTCATGAGGCTCCCATTTCCAAACCCAGAGTCCATAGGCGAAATGAACAATAACAGGATGAGCTCTGCAATGCATAGAGCTCCCGAAGGCAAAGCCTTAGAGTGCCTTAAGCACGTCGAGTGGCATGTGGTTGACGAACGCACGGCACCAGACGCTAATGTAGAGCTCGATGATGACTACTACATATTTCTTGACATGGATTCTCCTGGCTCAACTGAAGGCTCTGAAGGCTCTGGCGCCGAGATGTAGCACCTCTGACTCAACAGATTGCATGTGACAGACGTGGCTACGGTAGGTTATTTGTTCTTGATATGATTTGACTCCCGTCTGACGATGATTTTTGATTGGACTATAGAGACCTCGCAGGTTATAATCGACGAGGTTTGGACTTCCGATAAACCCAGAGACTGATGCCTATTGTTCATGATGTGACAAATTATGGCCTGTCCCATTGTTCAATGGAATTTAACCTCCGCCCACTTCATGGTCTCATTTCATGCCCCGTTATGGAAATAGCCTCGTAAACGCATCGCTTCGTTGATCGCCTTTCCTGGGGGCTGGTTAAAAGGGCACGGCCGACCACTCTGGTTTTTCTTCCGGACCCCACATCCATAACACACTATCACCACCATGGCCGACATGGGTTACTCGGCATTTCTGGTCACTTTGTGTACCCTTATCGACCTCAACATCTCCACGATTATCCGCTCCGTACTCTCAGAGGCTATGGAGAGCATAACTTTCACCAGCACTGTCATCTTCGTCGCAACTGCCGACTCCTACGAATTTCGCTCGCTGTCACCAACTCCAATCGAACTCCCATTCTATCTCAACGACAATATTCTCTATTATTACAGCGTCTTCCGGTTGCATCTGCGATACAGATTTTTTATCAGGATCCCTTCGATTTATGGGCTCTTGCCCCCTAGTGAGGTGCGTAGCTGAACCATACAATTTTACTCTCGACTGACAAGAAAACAAACAGAATAACGAGTTGCTCTACTCTCTCCCTAAAGGTTCTATGGAACATTTCTGGATCGTGATTGGGGGATGTGCACTCTGCCTCGGAGCAGCCACCTTCGCCGCTCTGGCTCTCTTTCACACCTTCGATACAGCGAGGCGTACGCTGGTTCGAATCACTGACAGAAGACACGGCGCGATCACCACTACCTTTATCATATTTGTTCTTCTCCTCGCCTACAACATCTTCATTTCGCCCTCCTTCCAGATTTTCTGGAACGGTCTGGCTTCCTGCCTGACCATATGGATCAAGTTGTCAGGAGACTTATGCTCAAATATACGTTTCATGAACACCAAGGATTCTATCATTCTTTCCTACCGAGAGCTGACTCCGTCTATACTCTCCTACGGTGCAATTGTACGAGCCTCCATCAAGTACAACCTCAACAGCGCATCAACCCTCCCTATGCTAGTTTCGAGGCCAAGATATCACGATATACTTGTCACTGACACTGTAAGCAACCTTGCTTAGTATCCGCGTTCTTCTTTGTTTTAAACACATTTTGCAGGGCTATCGTGTCTTGGACTTTCTCATCAAGGTTGACAAGACACCGACAACTGCTGTTATATTCACGTTGCTCTCTATTGTTGCGGGCATGGTGCTCTCTTTAGCGATCTTCATGGTTCCTCATAAGAGGTACTTGATCATGACGGCGAGACTCATTCAGGTATCTGAGCAGCCGCAACGTATGCTGCTCTGCTCCTCACCGATCCTCTGCTTGAATGCAATCAGAGCTCTGGGATCTCGAAACTGGCTACTGAGCCAATTCTGCGATCTCATTTCCCTCTATTGCGCGATTTCTCCCCTTGTTCCATTTGCCAACAGCCTCGGCAACCGGTTCACAGAACTACAGCTGATGCTCAAGTTCGGTTTTGGGATTTACAACGAGAGCCAAGTGTTCAGTGTTTGGCAGTTCCAATCTTTACCACCTTCTGCTGCATCTCCTTTGGCACTGCGTCTCCAAATGGCAGCTTCACTCTGCGTTGGACATATACGAGGAGGATTCAGATGGGTTCAACTAGCTGATAGATGGAAAATGGGCTCCTGGGATGGCTCTGTAGGTTTCTCTCTCTGATGTCTAGGGGATACCAAACTTATATTGTTGCAGAACGCTTACTTTTCACAAGCTATTGTGCATCTTGAAAAGGGATCAGGGGACTGGTATTTGCTTCAAGGGATCTTGGTGACTTCAGCCGTCCTACTAGCTTGGGTCTCCCTTCTATCCGCAATCTTCTTTGTTATACCGACCATCGTCCAAGTTGGAGTCTTCACCTTGAACATCGCATCACAATACCAACAGAAATTCTTCTTCTTTTCGAAATACACCGCTTTCCAGTCTCATATAGTATTGGCTGCCCAGCCTCTCACTGCCAAGTCGCTGTCCTACGCCACCATCGCTTTTCATTCTACCGCGAAAGCGTTCGCCTGGATCCGACAGGAGGGTCAGAAGTTTTATGTAACTTTCGATGAGCTCTGTGAAATACTCGAGAACACCCTCTTTAAATTTCCTGCCTTCTTTTGGGTTGCAGGATCGAGGAAAAAGGTGGTCAGCCAAGAAGATGAAGAGACAACGCCAAAGCAAAAGAGGGAAAAGGGTTCTCCAGGGATGGAAGACAGACGTCAAACTTTGCGCATCGATACCAGTTCCCCTATCGACAAAGTGTACTTGGCCGATAGTCCGCTGCAGGTGTGTGATAACGCTTAGGTTTCGTCCCCGGCTTTTGATAATAAACCGCTTTTCTCAGAGTTCCTCTACTCTCGTTGAGTCAGACGAATGTGACAATGATATCGACTCAGATGACTCCGAAGAAGCTTATGAACGGAAATTCTGGTCGGACGATGCCTCTCGTCGAAAGCCTTTGTCCATGAATAGCCCTGAGTACATGCATGCACTCTCATTAGGCCTTGCGAATCCTAGTGTACGCCCTACTTTCTCCCCAAATTAATATGGGCTCTGTGACTGACACCCCATATTACAGCTTGATGAGGCCATGTCTGGTGAACGCCCTTGTAATCTGCCCATCAACCAGATTCTGGAAGAGCCCGAGCTCGAGGAGGGCAACGCAATGCAGTCCACCTTCCCACCCAGCCCAAATACTCCGAGGTTCAAGCATGAACCCAAAATTGCGCCGATTCTAGTCCTCCCAGCTTCTTTTACACCGCCCCCCAACCGCCCGCGCGCAAAGACTTGGAGTTCATCCTCAGAACCCAGGCTTGTCGTTCCGAAAGCCGTATGATGCAGTGGCTTCGTATTTGCATGTATCTTGATTTATTATTGTATCTATTATTGTGTAGTCTTTCTAAGACTACAAGCATTTTTTTTATCATTATCAGTCTTGCTCCGTTCCCTGGGATTGACTTCAATCGATTCCTGAACCAACGCCTAACCAGATTGAAAATACAGTCGTCTTCGCCGACCTCAATGACACCTCACTGAGCCGTGTAAGCTGCCTGCTTGATGATGTTCCAATTTGGTCTCCGTTACTGTACAGTATGGTAGAGAATACACTTCGCTAATTCAACTAGATGCTTGTCCATGTCTAAATATATGTGGCTTGTATAATGTCCACGAGGGTTCCTTCGCAACAGCAAGAGCTATTCGCTAGGGCTCCGAACAGGAGGCGCATAGCGTATCATTGAGTATTTGGGTACTCGAAGAGCAGATCAACCGCCCTCCTCATCAGAGTCATCGAGTTCTAGAGGAGGGATGTTGGGGAACGAGCTCTGTAGTCGTTTGGTATCTGCAACATATTGCATGAGAGCAGGGATGAATTGCTCTCTTCATTGTCCGTACATGTGCTTGTTTTGCTTTAGGTACCTTACCGATTTAGAACAGACTTCGATGTTCTATTCTTGTAGGTGCAGATAAGCGCAAGGAAGTATTCGAGTTAGATCTGCGCAGTAGCACTATCTAGTATTCCAGAACGTATCCCGTATGCGACTCCAGTTCCCACGTAGACTCTGGTGGTTGTCGATAATCACGCCTAAGACAACGCGGGTACTGCGAACGGCGTTGCAGAATCGGTCGGAGCTTATTGAACTTCCAACTTCAAGTATGCTGAGGACAAGTCCAAATCTTAACCATGACCTGAATGATAGTAAAAGAGCTACATTATATGAGAACACAATACATTATTTCTATAAAGTCTATCGAAACTCAAGCGCTATAAACACTTGGGGTTTTAAACCTTCGCTTCTGTCATTCTCATCCATAGTCCATCCTTCACCGCCATCGTCAAACCTGCGACATATCCAATGTTTCGCTCACTCTTCTCCGTTTGAATCCATCCCTTCGGCACTGTCGACTCGGCAGGTTGAGCATCCCAAGCTATGTCGAAGCTTCCGAAGGACTGTAGTAGACGAGTAAGGAAGAATTCCATTTCGTTGTAGGCGAATTGCTGTCCCAGGCATATACGAGGACCAGCATTGAATGGTACGAAGATGTACGGATTCGGTGTTAGGTACTCGGACGCTCGAGAGTCCAAGAACCGATCAGGATCGAAGGAATCGGCGTCGGGGCCCCAGAGATCTTTGCGGCGATGCATGAGGAAGACGCTATACGAGCAACTAAGGGAGAGTCAGCGAAGGAAGACAGGAGGAGTGGCGTGCACGTACATAGTACCAGATGGAACGTAGTACGGTGGGTTTCCGTTCTTGCTGGGAAGTAAAACTGCTTCGGTAGTTCTTCGTCCATTCAAGGGGCTATACCAAGATCAGTATGAATGCTAAAGAAGACGTAGAGGCTACATACACAGCAGGGAAGAGCCGCAAGGTTTCATTGACAAAGGCGCGTAGGAACTTCATTCCTCGGAGGTCCTCATAAGTCGGCCGACGCTCTGAGCCCAGATGATTGATAACTTCGTCCCGCAGTCTCTTGGCAATCTCTGGATGCTCAGCTAGCATGTACACGGCCCATGAAAGTGTGCCCGCAGTCTGTTCAGGAGGTCAATAGACGACAACGAGAGATAAAGCGTCAGACATACAGTATCACGTCCGGCGACTAGCATATTGATTAGTTCATCCTGAATGATGTTGACATCTACATAACTTCATGAGCGTCTAGGAGACGAGAAGCAATATGAAAACTCACTGCTCGAAGTGTCTCTTAGCAGATGATCCAACAGAGTCTCATCTTCCTTGTCCTCGACCTTTTCTTCTCGCCTCTTGAGACCCTGCTCAATGAGATCCGCCACATAGTCGTTTAGTTTCTGACGCAGAGGTTTGACCTTATCTTGCAAAGGTTCGAATAGTCGCCACAGCGCACCACTGCGAGCGCGCATCGAAGCGAACATCTGAGCATCGGCGAAGGCTGACACGAACGTATTGGACGAATGAGACGTGAACTCCGCTGTATTTAGATGCGAAGCTTTGGGAGGAAATGGAAGGCCTGCATCTAAGGAACAGACATCGCGACCATAGAGGTACTCAGTGGCAGAGTCAAGGGTGAAGCGTCCGATAGCGTCTTGGAAGTCTACGGGCTGGCCCTGCTGGAATCGGGATTTCATGAGGTTGATGACACTGGTGGTATGTCTGTCGAAGTTGTCGAAGTCTCCAATGCGGTCTCGAGTGAAGAAGTGGCGAGTCATATCGCGATGAAACTTCCACATTTGGCC
>Ga0247734_1002963_pt1 | contig 10439 bp, 8 predicted proteins | sample UWRJL103311B2_FD_180933 | JGI IMG/M metagenome (GOLD analysis project Ga0247734, IMG submission 180933) | Plant litter microbial communities from Arlington Agricultural Research Station in Wisconsin, United States - UWRJ-L103-311B-2 | ecosystem: Environmental > Terrestrial > Plant litter >... | reverse complement strand
CACTGAAGTCAAACTAGATGGTTCAATGATTTTGCCAGCCAAGGTAGCCATCAGACGAATGCTGGAAGTGGCGATCGATCGCACAAAATTTTCACCAGAGCCATGTGCTGTGATACTGGTAGGAGGAGGTTCAATTCTCTGTCCCGAGTCGTTAAATGGCGTGAACAAAATAATTGTTCCAGATCATGCTGGCGTTGCGAACGCCATTGGTGCTGCAATGGCCAAGATTTCGGGTTGTGCTGAATTTGTCGTCAAGACTCAAGATATCAGTGCTGAGATTTTGAAAGCAAAAGCTATGGCAATTGATGACGCTGTATCTAGAGGTGGTGATCGAAATGCAGTGACCATTCTCAATGAACAGGCTACTGGGGTACCATACTCTGACGGTGCGACGAATATTAGAGTTGAAGTTGTTTGTGTTGCAGATCATGGTAGAGTTCACAAGCTGATGCTCGATACTATCAACGAGAATCCCTTGGACGAGCAGGAGATGTATGAAGAGAAGAAAATATACCAAGCAACGATAAATCACCCCATACCACTGGAAGAGAGGTTGGACCTACTGACTTACAGACCCTCAATTAGCATTGACGGCACATGGACAGTCTCACTTACAGATCTTGACTTCCTGTCAATCGGTTGTTATATACTAGGATGTGGTGGAGGTGGCTCACCATACGGTGTATATCTTGAGATCATGCAGTTGATGGCCGAGGGTGAGACGATCAAAATCCGGAGTATGGAAAGTCTGACAGCCAACGACGTTCTCCCGCCCATTGCCGCAGTCGGAGCTCCCGCTGTCAGTAACGAGAGACCAGGTGGAGATCTAATGCTTCATGCCCTTACAGAGATGACGAAACGCACATCGGCAAAATACACATCCATGCTCGCTACTGAAATTGGTGGGAGCAATGGTTTACAACCTCTAGAATGGTGTAGTTCGAAATACTACAACATCCCTACAGTCGATGGAGACTTGATGGGTGAGCGGCTACTTTATTCTTCATCTAGTTTGTTACTAAACAATATCTTCTGATAGGACGTGCATTCCCAAGTATCGAAATGTGCTCTCCTTACATAACCGCAACATCAATCAACGATATCCTGCCGGTAACACTGTGCAGCGGTACCGGGAACAACGTCTTTATCCCGGCTACACAAATTGACGAAAAGTCAGCTATTCTCGCTATTCAGACTGCTGTCTTCAGTATGGGGTAAGGTTTCTTTTCCTATATTACCCTATCCAACTAAAAGTACCCTAGTGTAGCCGCAGGTGGTGTTTCTGCACCCATGAGTGGCCCCAAGGTGCAAAATACGGCGATTCCTAATACCTATTCCCTAGCCTGGCGTCTTGGTCGAGCCGTGTCAATCGCCCAACAAACCACGTCCCTCTCATCTGTCCCAGAAAGAATTATCGCTGAGTGTGGTGGTGACAAGTCAGCGAGGCGGGTTTTCACGGGTAAGATCAGGAGCGTGGAGAGTAGCTTAACAACTACAGCGCATGGTGTAGGTAAAGTGATTGTTGAAAGACTTGGGGAGGATGAAGTTGAAGTTGAGGATGAGAGAAATGCCGCCGTGGGGTGGGACGAGGTTCATATCCCGTTCATGAATGAAAATTTGGCACTTGTGGGCCGAAACAAAGGGGGAAAGGAGACTGTATGTGATCCACAGCTTGGTGTCCCGTAGTCGCAGTGACTCTCTTACTGACCTGGAGTAGGTTCTTGCGACCGTGCCGGACCTGATTTTCTTGCTGGATGTGAGCACTGGTGAGGCTATCGGGACGCAGGAATATAGGTAAGCCTTTATCTTACCTATTTATTTCACATTTAGATATCCATATTTTGAAAAGCCACGCGAACTGTGTACTAACACTGAGATTAATAGGTATGGACTCAAGGTTACAGTTATGGTTGTAGCACCTCACCCAATCTGGATCACCAAACGAGGACTTGAGATCGTGGGACCCAAGAAGTTCCATCTGCCCTATGAATATACCTCGAGTCTCGTTTATACGAAGCCTAGGAGTGTAATTGAGGAGTTTGGAACGAGTGACAATTAGTTGGTAGTGTATATAACAGGCCATAAGGCGAAGCAGTTATAAGCTACAACAAAAGACACACTTTAGCCAAAGAACAGCTCATCCGGTAAATGCTTAGGGATTCCTTGGTGGTATAATAAATCAATAACGCGGGATGTCGACTCTTTGTAACCTAATTGTTCCTAAAAAAGAAAATCTCCTCGCAGATGCAGGGTTACGTGATAGGGAACCCAGCTATCGAACTTTATCTCTAAATACGACATGCTTATTGGGAATTTAAATTTCATCAAGAGTGAGAAAAATCTTAACTCCAGCTTTGAAGTTCAGTCAACAATGCAAGAGATTGCTTCATTATTGATAATCAGTTACCAGATGCATTGGTTGCAGGTCCTAGTCTCATCGTCAGTTGAGGCGAGGTAGAGCATAGAGGGTGATAGCAATTGACTATATGGACTATCAAACATACTTAAACATCCCTGCATGCAGAGTGAAGCTGTATTCCTACCATCAATCTACACTGAGTCTTCCCAATGGAGTACAAACATGCTAATGCTACCTTCGACAGTAAGAATCATATTCCTTTAAAGCATATTTCTTCCTCACTAAGCTATAGTGTTCCCACATCTGTAAATAAACCGTTGCTCGCGAGAATCGCTAAATAAAAGATTTAGACCTAATTGCTAATCAAAGATAAACACATTTTTTAGTCAATGAAGTACACGTTGCTTCCAACATATAAAATAATCGAGCGTAGAGACCACAGATAATATAAACATAAATATTCGCATTTAACAATTATCTTCAAAACCTCATAAAATCAATGTTATTTTTCTAAAAATATAGTTATATTTGCAGATGACAATGTCATTATCAGAAAGCCAAGCAATTCACTGCTCAAGAATCTATTAACTCCAGAGATCCTTCATCTTTTAGCATATTTAGAAATTCATCTGATGAAACTTCAGTAACTGTTTCTCTACAGTGGGGAGCTAGTGGTAGATATACTTACCGACCACCTTCCATCTTCGCCCCAGCACCTTCAAACTATCTACCATAGATATTAGACTCTCAATCTTGTCCTGGTCTTTACGTTCATGGCCCAACCGTGCACAAACAGTTGCTCCCTGATATAGTGTGTGGCAAATCAGAGGACCGAAACTAACAAATTTTCCATCTTTAAATGATGCTACATGATGGGCAAGCTCATGAATACCACGAATCATTTGTTCCATGCCACTCAGGGATAAGTCAAACAGTGCACTCTCTTCTGATTGGTACCTCTCTGTTTTTTCGTATTCACTGCTCACATATACATTATAAAGAACTAGGCGGGCTGAGTAACAAAGTGACATAGCACCTAGAAGACATCCAGTAGTGGTGGAACCCTCTTCAGAATATTTCTGGGTCAGGTGTTTCGTCAAAGCAGCAAGGGTTTCATGCAGTTGTTGACCTTCCGCGAGACGTATATGTGTATCCACGCAAGTTTCGATGTGATTTCGATGTTCCAGTACGCGACCTAAGATATGGACTGATTGGCACATATTGGCAAAGTCTCCTATACGACTGTCTGGAGTCAATGGGCGGTGAAATAACTTTTCATTTATTCCAACCTCATCGTTATCCCATTGAGATTCTGTGCATGGTAATAACTCATCAGAGGTAGGCTCAGGGGCCAGCTGTAGTCCGAATATTCCGATTTGTGAAAAGCTGTGGTACGGTTAGTGCCACACTTTGACCTTTGTAGAAGGAGATTTTGTATTTACCGGTCGAGTATGAGTACTGCCCACCAGGTCCGCCGTTCCTCTTCAAGCATCGCCCATGTTTCCGGCTCTTTAAACAGTTGCGGAGCCCGCATTCTGTCATGTAGTCCTACAATGGTGCACAATCTTGCTGCACGACCTATACTAAGAAATCCAGCAGGGTATATCCCGTGTGCCATTTCGTACATTGATAATAAAATATTGGCCTGAATTAGCTCCAACGATATCAAGCAAGCGCTTTCAACTCTTGCGGATAGGTCTCGTACCGCTTGATACAACAGGGAAGTAATTGCATCTTGTTGATACGAAGGTGTTGTTGTAACTAGTTTCATACATAACAGTAAGAGTGCTAGTCTTATGTCGCATCCAACTTTGAGGTCATGCACACGCCTTGCGATCCGTTCCCTTCTCAGAAATGGGAGCCAATTCTGGACTTCAGAAAAGTATTTGTCACACATGTACTGGATGTCCTCAGTAGAACCAAAAAGTGCTATTGTATCCGACGATGTAGATATTGTTGGAATAATGTTGATAGACAGCTGTTGGTGAGTCGCCGAGTTCAGAAAGAATCGAGCAGGAAAAGTTCCATGGCTCACTACAGAAAAGTTTGTTGACAGCCCTATTGGCTTCCAGTCTCTGAATCCGTTTCCCTCATTTACCGGTGGTACTGCGTAGGCATTCGTAGTGGAATAGTCACATATCTTGTGGAGGCGCACGCACTACCTTGTCTCAGCTGAGATCGAATTAGAAGTAAATGATGAACGAACCAGAGAGCAATTAGGTAACTCGCGAGTGCACTTTCGCTTCAAAGTTCTTCGAGAATCAGCGTGAGCATTTTATCTCAAGGTTTCAATAAGATAATGTACCTGCATTGAACACAGGCATATGTGGCCCGCTGAGTATCCTGCATTTGTGTATCCATTTGGAGCTACAAATCGGCAATCACCTGCTAAGCGAAGAGCGTTTAGGAAAGACGTGAGCGGGTTGTGTCCGCTTTATGGAAGCTAAGTTGTAGGAGAACAGTCACTACTTGACCTTCATGCCTATCCAATAATGTATGATTACGTGATGCTGCAGAAAATTACGCTTATGTTGCATCAGCCTGGCCACTGGCTATATTGTTTATTTATCATATTACTTACTGAATATCATGCTCCCTAGGGATTTGAATATCACGACTAGCGAAAAATATCCTTTACTAAGCATTGAACTGTGATATGATGTAGAAATTGAATTGCTTACTGAACAATAAATCCTCGCATTAAATAGCCTCCCTCTCCTTCGAGGAGACAAATTCGAGGCTGAGGTTATGACTATCTCCATTTAATATGGTAGAACTATTTTCCTAACTTATGTTGACAGTGACTGGGATTTTACCACTGATAAGATTGTTCATAAGATAAGTTGACGGCTCTCTAAAAAATCTACAAATGCCGGTTAGCAAAAGTTTTATGAGTTTAATATAGTCACATGAATTCATAAGCAAAATGCTCTAGACCGATGCCACTTGCCACTTGCCATTTACCATAATCTTAAATTTCATAGTTTGGCAGATTAATACATGCATAGGTTAGCAAGAAACTCGGCGTTAGTCACATGATAGACACCGACACAGTACAACGCAAATCCATGATATCGAACACGTGACTTAAGGCGTATTGCAATTGGTTAATCTCACTATCTACCTTCAATGTATGTAAAGATACCTTTGCAATAAGTTATGTGCATAAGCCTTATAAACCAAAAGCAAACTGTTCAAATGATACAACTACCACCACTTCAGTAGTATCGATCTTGCTTACCTACCTACTTACCAAGCTTGAGCCTTAGTTTGACCCCTGGTGGTTACCCTAGCCATTGTAATTTCGCTACATTTAATTGGCCTGCAGACTTGATAAAAGCATAGAGTTGGAATTTAGTTTTAATCTTCCCATTTATCATGCAGATTAAACAGTGCTGAAGTCATTCTCGCATACTTTTTTAGTATGATTGTCGTTAAAAGGGTTTGTGAGCCAATCTCGCTTGTCATTACTACTTCTATACTACAAGGTTCTCGTCATATCTATCTCCTCGGCGACCTCATGCGTTGCATAAGCCATTAAGAACTTCTGCCTCGCCTACTACACCCAATTCCAGCGCTAGATACCAGCTACTGTGCCATGACTAATACAAACGTCTAGGATAAAATCTTGGTACCAAATAACTAAGATCACGCCAACTGTGATTTCAGGCTAACACGATGTGCACTTTCTTCCCCACTAATCCTCTCACCTAAGAACCACGAATTTCAAAATATCAAGAGTTTGAAAAATGTTTCGTTTTAATTTATTGCTCGCTTCTGTCCTTCTGATCTCGTTAGGCGTGGCAACCAGGGACTTTCCAATTCGAAATATCTTTAAGTTCCCAAACAACACATTTGTGGAAAATATCGCTGTTCGCTCCAACAGTCACCTCATTGTGACGTCTCCAAGCGTCCCCACGTTGTTTACTATCGATCCAACAGCCCCTTCGCCCGATGCTTCTGTAGCACACACCTTTCCGAGCGGGACTGGGCCATGGGGAATAACTGAAATAACAAATGATAAATTTGTTGTTGTGACAGGCAGTATGTGAAGTTTAATCGTTCTATTCTGCAATAAAATTAGATACATCTTTACAACATGACTAACTGAGTTGAATAGTATGGGACTTTGCGAGTACTCGTGCTATCCTGGGTTCGCTCACTGTTTGGACTGTGAACTTTGCTACTTCACCAGCCACGGTACAAAACATCACTAGCATCGCCAATTCCACAAGTTTTAATGGCATTGCTGCTGTACCAGGTTCCGCAAAGCTGATCCTCGCTGCTGACTCAGCAATTGGTGCGGTCTGGAGAGTTAACATAAACTCGGGCGCCTACAGCATTGCCTTCTCAGATCCCTTGTTCGCCAACACTGCTACTGGACTCTTGGGAATCAACGGGATTCGCATTAAAGGAGGGTATCTGTATTTCACCAACTCTGCGCAGGAAATCTATGGACGAGTTCCTATCGACAATGAAGGAAGCAAGATCGGGGCTGTGGAGGTTATTGCGAATGTTCCGAGTGGATTAGTTTATGATGACTTTGATATTGATGATAGAGGAAGCACATGGATTGCAAGTCATCCGAATGAGGTAGTTGAGGTCAAACCAAATGGCAGCCAGAGAATTATCACTAATACTACGTTGCTGTTGAATCCAACCAATGCTGTATTTGGGAGGGGAAACCTTAAGCAGAAGAGGACTTTGTATGTTACTAATGGCGGTTGGTTTGTTGGTAATGATCTGGTGAACGGAAGCGTTGTGGCAGTCAGTACGTGATTACAGGCAATATGACCGAAGTTAAAGGACGGGATCACAACACAACCAATCCAACGTAGAATTGTTTTATACTGATTATAATCCCTTTATAGTACCAATTGAGCACTTCGATAAACAAATCATTCTCAAAATAACTTAAAGTAACCTAAAGCAGAATATCTTAGCTTCAAAATTTCATAAGAAAGATGAGAGAAAAGACCTAACTGATATGCATAGAAATATGAAGAACCATGAAATTTTCTAAAGTCAGCACTAGAAATACAACAAAATCTCATTAGCAAAAACGAGACAGGTTGTTAATAGAATAAAATTATAGATTACGATTTACTGCTCGATATAGATCCGTACATTGTTACATGGGAACTTACTTATATACTTGTAGCCGTAGTTTAAGGAAGGGAAGATTGCATGTCCACATAATTTGTGTATGAGCCAGTTTCCCGGGTCAAGCAATCCATATGTTCCGTCCGTAATCATATTGAACAATTTAGCTACACAAACTTTTACCTCAAAGTTTCTTTTCCCAGATCTCAATTGCTTCTTTAAATTGTTCGGAGAATAGGCTACAAGTGGAATCTAACTTAGGACCACTCGTATCAAGGTTCCAATTGTACCAATTTTTAGCAAGCTCTACCAAGTAACGGTTGATTAAGTCTAGCTAGAAACAGTATCATAGAGATTACGTCTGATCCAAGAAGATATCCGGATCGCAAAATTAAATTAAATTACATTACTCTCTATCCGGTACCACAGAGTGTCTTATACTGAATCAAGACTTGTGGTGAACTGTATATTTAAACTCCGTTATTCCCCTCAAATCTCCAGCAACGAGCACAAAACATATATATCATTGTTTGGGATTTGATCACTTGTGAATGATAACCAAGTTCTGCATTTAGTGAATGAAGATGGAAATATCCGCTCAACGGATATGCGGATCCGACCCCCGGACCCGAGACCGGATCCGGTAATTCTCCAACCATAAGTCCAAGTTTGCTTCAATCTTCTATATTCTAGCCAATGTCGTTAGGCCATTGAATGTTTAGCTTTTCCATTCCAACATTCAAGTTACGCTTATTGGTCATCTAACATGAAGCAATTTCATATATTCTTGGACCCTACCTGCTCTGGGCCATGCTCCACACTACCTGATTTACCTACTTAAATAAAGCTGTTCCCCAACTAAGGAGACTATTCAACTCCTCAACTCCTCAAATTCACAAATTCAGACGGTTTATATATTAAGTCATCCAAATATGGCGTCACAGGTTAATGCTACGCCAATGGAGCAAGCGAGTATCCCCCGGTTCTTCTACCAACAGATCACTTATAAGCCCATCGAAGTTCGCAACGTTAGTCTAAAGGACAAAACCGCAATCGTCACTGGAGCCAATTCCGGTGTTGGATTTGAGACCAGTCGTCAACTTCTCAGCCTAGGACTCAGCCAGCTCATTCTCGCAGTACGGGATGAGGGAAAAGGCCAAGCTGCCGCAGCGAAGCTTTCTGTGGACGGCATCCTTGAATCTGGTTCCACGATCGAGGTATGGTACCTAGATCTATCTGTGTACGACTCGATTGTAGCCTTCACCGAAAAAGCAAAGGGGCTCGCACGCCTTGATATCGTAGTTCTCAATGCCGGCATCGCCCCAGCGACGCTGAGCTTCAACCCGAAAACCGGGCACAGCGAGTGTATCCAGGTGAACTATCTGTCGACCGCGCTATTAGCCATTCTGCTCCTGCCCATCCTCAAAGACAAACGCGCGAACCAGCCCGAGCCGAGCAGAATGACATTTGTGTCGTCTGAAGCCGCGGGCTGGACGTCATTCAAGGAGAAGAACGAATTCCCACTGCTGCAAACACTTGACAAACCTGGTAACACCAATATGATTGACCACATGTGCGTATCTAAATTGCTCGGCCAATTTTTCATTATTGAGCTAGCCAGGATGGTGCCTCCGTCTATTGCATTGATCAATTCCGCTTCACCTGCCACAGTTCACGACTCCGGGTTCAATAGTGAGCATGATAAGACTTTTGTCGGCGCCATAGCAAAGATGCTGATGAAGCTTTATGCCAATACGGCTCCTGTTGGCGCCCGCATGATTACAGACGCTGTTGTAAACCACGGCGTAGAAACGCATGGCCACTTCCTTTCATTCCAGAAGCTGGCTCCGTAAGTTTCACTCAATTTCTCTTAACGCGAGAGGTATTTTGCTAATTACTTGGGCAGAATGGCAACCATGGTTTATACACCTGAAGGTAAAAGGATATCGGAGCAACTGTGGAAGGAGACAATGATAGAATTTTCATTTGTTGATGCTGAGAGCATTTTGAAGAGCTTGCTAGCCTAAACAGTACCAGTCTTGAATCAGTTAGAGTATGCTAAAGGTTGGATTGGGCAGCATTTCGCTTCTTCCAAGTAAGGCCCATTTCAATCTCACGAATACTATTCATGTACTGAAAATCTTGTACCGGAAGGGCATTTGGAGTAATTATCCATCGGATATAATATTTTCAACATATCGTATGTTAACTCGTCCTCTGCCGCATACCCCTCATCTCAAGTCCAAAATATCCACAAACCTCCCTTAAATATAATTACATTAGAATATAACCCCTTCATATTCGTCTCATGAATATCCAAGCATTAGAATTTAACCTTCTGAAGATGCATCAAACATTTCTCATTTCGTTCCAAGCCCATCCTCAAATTCTCCATCGCAAACACAAGCTATCAAATTCTCCATCTTCCGATTCGTATGCTCATACCTCTGATTAGGAATGTGTCTTGGGACCCTTATCCAAGCACCAAAACTCAATAATACCCAAAACGCCATGCTGAAAGGAGTGTGTGTGGGTATCTCATACATCCATGCAAAAAAAGAGTGTATATGCGTAACATCCAAGCATCCTCCTTGATGCTCCTAACAAGCCATACAAAATGAGTGTATATCTGGGTATCTTTTCATTTCATAAACAATAAACATTCAAACATTAATTATATATCGTAAAGGACAGTATTCGAAATTTAAATATTAACCATGACGTCGAGCAAATTTATGTGCAATCAAAACTGGATTTCAATTTGAGATCTGCACAGGGCATCGCTTTGCTTAGAGCAAGAGTGAGAGGAGTGAGAAGATGAGGATCGATGCTAACAGGATTGAGGGCTGGAGGTGCGATGATGCACCGGTAGCTTGTTCGGGCGGTGCCGTGGTTACTGTAGTTCCGTTCGTGGGGCCAACCGCGGTTGGGATGTCAGTTGGGGTTGTTTCTGCGGATGTTGGGAGAGGAGTGGTTG
>Ga0247734_1002962_pt1 | contig 10443 bp, 12 predicted proteins | sample UWRJL103311B2_FD_180933 | JGI IMG/M metagenome (GOLD analysis project Ga0247734, IMG submission 180933) | Plant litter microbial communities from Arlington Agricultural Research Station in Wisconsin, United States - UWRJ-L103-311B-2 | ecosystem: Environmental > Terrestrial > Plant litter >... | reverse complement strand
TCTGCAGCATCTATAGAGTGCGTGCAGAGCAGGTCGTCTTCCTTCTCGGCAAGATCAGATAGCTTAACGTAAAATTTGTGCAGCTGATCCAGGTCCTTCTCGCTCAGGTCCTCAATATTCACCATGCGGTTACTGGCGCCCTGGTGCGATGCAAGTAATTCATTCAGCTTTAAATGGATAGCCTTAGAATCTTTGTTTTGCGATTTCTGGATCAGGAACACCATTAAAAATGTAATGATGGTGGTACCCGTGTTGATAATAAGCTGCCAGGTATCCGAGTATTTAAATATCGGCCCGGTAACTATCCACACAATAATTACCCCACCTGCGCTGATAAACGCGGCTGAACTGCCGGTTGCTATGGTTGCCCAGTTGGCAAATCGTTCAAATAGATTCTTTTTGTCGGTTTTCTTAGCCATAGCTTTAAATATTTACCTTACAACCTAAAAAAACCGCCAATGTTGTAAACATTGGCGGTTTTTTATTCTTTTTAGCTATACGCTTGTTACAGCTTGCTTGTAGCGTCGATACAGTTAAGATCGCCGAAAGCCTCGGTAAGGCGTTTTACAAACTGCTCCTCACCTTTACGCAACCAAACGCGCGGATCGTAGTATTTTTTGTTTGGAGAATCCTCACCATCAGGGCTGCCAATTTGCGATTGCAGATAGCCTTCTTTAGATTGGTAGTAGTTTTTAATACCTTCCCAGTATGCCCATTGCATATCGGTATCAATGTTCATTTTTATAGCACCGTAAGAGATCGCTTCGCGGATTTCTTCCTGGCTTGAACCTGAACCACCATGGAATACAAAGTTAATTGGCTTCTCGGCAGTTAAGTTGTGTTTCTCTTTAAGGTAAACCTGTGAGTTGTGTAAAATAACCGGTTGTAATTTTACGTTACCCGGTTTGTACACACCATGCACATTACCAAATGCAGCTGCAATGGTAAAACGATGGCTAACTTTAGATAGTTCTTCGTAAGCGTAAGCAACTTCTTCCGGCTGGGTGTATAAACGTGAGCTGTCAACATCAGAGTTATCAACGCCGTCTTCTTCGCCACCTGTTACACCTAATTCAATCTCTACCGTCATGCCCATTTTGGCCATACGCTCTAAATATTTGGCAGAGATCTCAATGTTTTCTTCAATAGGCTCTTCAGAAAGATCTAACATGTGTGAAGAAAACAAAGGAGTACCTGTTTCAGCGAAGAATTTTTCGCCGTGCTCCAACAAGCCGTCTATCCATGGCAATAATTTTTTTGCGGCATGGTCGGTATGTAAAATTACAGCAACACCGTAATGCTCTGCTAATAAATGAACGTGCTTGGCAGCAGAAACCGCACCTAAAATGCAGGCCTGTAATTTAGAATTATCTAAAGATTTACCGGCGTAAAACTGTGCGCCGCCGTTAGATAATTGTATAATAACAGGTGAGTTAACCGCTTTTGCTGTTTCCATTACAGCATTTACAGTGTTTGTGCCAATAACATTTACTGCCGGCAATGCAAACTGATGCTTTTTTGCTGCTTCAAATAGTTCCTGCACCTGATCTCCGTGCAGTACACCTTTATAATTTTTCAAATCCATTAACTTATTGTTTGGGCCTCGAAGTTATAAAAAATCCGGGTTTTAGCTATGTTTCGGTAAAAAAAGTTGCACAAAGTGCGGTAACGCCAATTGTTTAAAAGCCTGTAAGGTAGATATTTGTTTGATAAAGCCTTCTGTAAGCTTAACATACCTAACATTAAAGTAACTTTTACAACTCTTGTACAACCTTTACAAGCTTTTTTTGTTTCTTTGCAATACTTGAAAGACTTAGATATAGACATGGCGTGGTTTAAGCGAGAAATTAAAGGGATAATTACGACTACAGAGGAAAAGAAAGAAGCCCCCGATGGCATCTGGAACAAATGCCCAAACTGTAAGAAACCCCTTCACTACTCCGAACAGGTTGAAAACCAATACGTTTGCCACTACTGTGGCTTCCACATCCGTATTGGATCCAAAGAATATTTTTCTATTTTATTTGATGATAACCAGTTTACGGAGCTATTCACCGAGTTAACATCCGGAGATCCCCTGCACTTTACAGATACCAAAAAATATACCGACCGTTTAGTTGAAACTAAAAAGAAAACCGGTTTAAAGGACGCTATCCGTGCCGCAACCGGCAAAATGAACGGCCAGGAACTGGTTATTGCTTGTATGGATTTTAACTTTATAGGTGGCTCTATGGGGTCTGTAGTGGGCGAAAAGATAGCACGATCTATAGATTACAGCATCGCCAACAAAATACCGTTCCTGATGATCTCCAAATCTGGCGGTGCGCGTATGATGGAAGCAGCTTTCTCCTTAATGCAAATGGCTAAAACATCGGCCAAGCTTGCTTTACTGAGCCAGGCAAAAGTCCCTTACATCTCGTTATTAACCGACCCTACTACAGGTGGTGTAACTGCATCTTACGCCATGCTGGGCGATATTAACATTGCCGAGCCGGGATCGTTAATAGGTTTTGCAGGCCCAAGGGTTATTAAAGAAACCATTAAAAAAGATCTGCCAAAAGGTTTCCAGACTGCAGAATTTGTGCAGGAGCACGGTTTCCTTGATTTTATTGTAGACAGAAGAGAAATGAAAGAGAAACTGGCGAGCTTCTTAAAGATGTTAGCGCCAGCCCCCCCCGCCCCCTAAAGGGGGAGCTTTTAACGGGCTGCATCGATATAAAACAGAAAAGGCGTTCCAATAATTGGAGCGCCTTTTCTGTTTATGTGTTTTAAGAACTCCCCCTTCAGGGGTCTGGGGGCTATTAAATCCCTTCAGTGCCTGGCTCATGACCTACCATGCGCCCGGTTGTACGGGCATGCGGGCGGCTTTCGAAATTAGCTTTTGTAGCTATACCTTCCGATGGGAACTCATGCTCGTTTGGTGGCGTCACATCAGTTTGTTCACTGTATGAACCATCGCTGCCTTCCTGCTGCTGCTCCTGCTCGGTTTGCGGGCGGTATCCAGAACCTTCGTTTTCCGACTGGCGTTCTTCTGGTGTTTCGTTTGGATTATGAATTGGATTGTATTCCGGGTTTCTTTCGTTGGTTTCCATTATCGTAGTTTTTAATTGTTCATTAATAAACAACCAAAAACAATACCAACTTTTAATGATTAAGAAAATTTATTGCAAAAGCATATGGAGAAGGGTGCGGAGTGCTGTGATACGGTAATATATTCGACAAGCTCATTACAACCATATTAAGTCATAATGAACTTGTCAAATCTTTAATTATATAGCATCGGCTATTACGCGCTTACTAAACACAACTCCTTTAGCTTAGCTACGGTGTAATTTACCTCGTCTTTAGTGTTGTATTTAGAGAAAGAGAACCTTACCGAAGGCCTGTCGGCACTGGCGCCAATGGCTGTAAGAACGTGTGAGCCGATATCCGAGCCCGAGCTGCATGCGCTGCCGCCTGATGCGGAGATACCTGCAATGTCCAGGTTAAACAGCAGCATATCGGCCATTTCCATTTCCGGGAAAGAAGTGCTCAGTACAGTGTATAAACTTTTAGCCGGGTCGGTTTCGCCATTGAAGCCAACGCCTGCAATTTCCTGCTGTAGTTTAGCCATCATATAGCTTTTCAGATCCTGTATGTAAGCCTGGTGTGCATCCATTTCTGTATAAGCCAGTTCTAAAGCTTTAGCGAGGCCTGCAATACCGTAAACGTTTTCGGTACCGCCGCGCATGTTGCGTTCCTGCGAACCGCCGTAGATCATCGGGTTAATTTTCACCCTGTGGTTTACGTGTAAAAAGCCAACACCTTTTGGGCCATGCAGTTTATGTGCTGCGCATACCATAAAGTGCAGCTTAAGCTTGCTCAAATCGTGCTTGTAGTGGCCAACGGTTTGTACCGTATCGCTATGGAACATGGCGTTGTAAGCTTCGCAAAGCTCGCCTACCCTTTCCAGGTCGGTAATGGTACCCAGTTCGTTATTGGCATGCATCAGGGATACAAAGCTGCGCTCGTTGTCTTTCAGCAGGGTTTCTAAATGGTTATAATCTACATTACCTTTAGCATCAACATCTACGTAACTCAGTTTTATCACACCCGCTTTTTCCATTGATTGCAACGTATGGATAACCGCATGATGCTCCAGTTTGGTAGTGATGGCGTGGGTAAGCTTATGATCAATAATACCGCAACGGATAGCCGTGTTATCAGCCTCGGTGCCGCCGCTGGTAAAAAAGATCTCTGCCGGCGAAGTATGCAGCAGGTTGGCTATAGTTTTGCGTGAACGTTCGATAAGGGTACGTACCTCGCGGCCATGGGCATGGATAGATGAAGGATTACCAAACTGGTTCTCCATCACTTTATACATTTCCTTTAAAACTTCAGGATCCAGGGCAGTAGTAGCAGCATTATCTAAGTAAACACGCATTTTGATAGTAGTGAGTGGTGAATTTAAAGTTGAGCGGTATCTTTCGGACTTTCCGTCTTCCAGACTTCCGGACTTTAGTCGTTTAAATTTAATATTTCTTTTATATCTCTTATGATCTTTTCGGCCAGGTTATTCGCTACGGTTTCTGAATTTGCTTCAGAATAGATGCGGATAATAGGCTCCGTGTTAGACCGGCGCAAATGTACCCATTCTTTGTCGAATTCTATTTTCAACCCGTCAATTGTTGAGTGCGGCTGTTTCTGGTATTTTTCTTCCACCTTTAGCAGCAACGCATCAATATCCATCTCCGGCGTAAGTGTTATTTTGTTTTTAGAGATGAAATAGTTGGGGTACGAACTCTTCAGCACCGATACCGGCTTGCCAAACTTTGCCAAATGGGTTAAAAACAAAGCTATGCCCACCAATGCATCGCGGCCGTAGTGCAACTCAGGATAGATGATCCCGCCGTTGCCTTCGCCGCCAATCACTGCGTTTACTTCCTTCATCTTATTTACCACGTTCACCTCGCCTACCGCGGCAGCATGGTATTCGCCGCCGGCTTTTTCGGTAACATCGCGCAGCGCACGGGTTGATGACAGGTTTGATACCGTATTGCCTTTATTGTTCTTCAGCACGTAATCGGCAACAGCCACCAGGGTGTACTCTTCGCCAAACATGCCGCCATCTTCGCAAACAAAGCAAAGGCGGTCTACATCCGGGTCAACAGCTATACCTAATTTAGCCTGTGTTTTTAACACTTCCTGTGATAAAGCTCTCAAATTCTCGGGCAATGGCTCCGGGTTGTGCGGAAAATTACCATCAGGCTCGCAATATAGCTCGTGAACTGTTTTTACACCTAAGGCCTTTAATAAGGCCGGTACAAAAATCCCGCCGGTAGAGTTAACACAATCTATCACCACGCTGAAATCAGCTTTGGTGATAGCAGTCACATCTACCAATGGCAGCGCCAGGATCTTGTCTATATGTTTTTGCAGGTAACTGTCGTCTTTAGTTACTTTACCCAAATCGTTTACATCGGCATAAGTAAAATCGCTGCTCTCAGCTATCTCTAAAACCTCTTTACCGTCGATATCGCTAATGAACTCGCCATCGCCGTTGAGCAATTTAAGCGCGTTCCATTGTTTGGGGTTATGGCTGGCGGTTATTATGATTCCACCTGCGGCCAGCTCCTCGGGCACGGCAATTTCTACGGTTGGTGTAGTAGAGAGGCCAAGGTCGATAACATCGATACCTAAGCCCTGCAGCGTACCAATAACCAGGTTATTCACCATATCGCCGGAAAGGCGTGCATCGCGGCCGATAACTATCTTTTTTAACCCCGAGCGTTTAACCGCCCAACTGCCAAATGCAGAGGTAAATTTAACAATATCCAAAGGTGTTAACCCTTCTCCTGCCGCACCGCCAATGGTGCCCCTGATACCCGAAATTGATTTTATAAGTGTCAAACCGTATAACTGTTTAGGCTGCAAAAATAAGCTATTTAACCCAATAGCATTGTAAAAATACAGTAGTTTTAAGCCTGAAATTATTGGCTATATTTGCCGTGTAAACATTTATTATCTGCAAAGCCAATGCCCGATTTCCTTTTACAACTCGACAGGCATTTATTTTATTTCATCAACCACGATCTTACTAACGCATTCTTTGATTGGCTAATGCCCATGATGCGAAACCCAAGGTTTTGGATCCCATTGTATTTGTTCATTATAGGCTTTTCTGTTATCCGCTATAAAAAAACGGGCGCTATACTTATTGCATTGCTGCTGCTCTCGGTTGGTTTTGCCGATTTTACCAGCGCCAGCATCATCAAAAAACTCATTCAGCGCGACCGCCCCTGCCGGGATGTGGTTACCACCCAAACGGTTATCAGCCGGGTGCCCTGTGGTACGGGCTATAGCTTCCCGTCCACCCATGCTACAGACCATTTTGCTATCGCGATATTCCTAAGCTGCATCTTTGGCAAAAAATGGCGTTGGGTATGGGTCGCAGCTATTTTTTGGGCTGCTGTTATCTGCTTTGCCCAGGTTTATGTAGGCGTGCATTTCCCGGTAGATGTAACCGCAGGTGCTTTATATGGTGCTTTTGTAGGCTGGCTGTTTGCCAGGGGCTTTAAGTGGCTGCAGCCCAGGTTTGTGGCATAATTACCGGCGCTAAATTATATATTTGGTTATGCCATCAAATAAACCACCACATACAGGTAAGTACATAGACCCTTTGGTTGATTTTGCCTTTAAAAAGATCTTCGGCAACGAGCCGAATAAAGACCTGCTAATAGCTTTTTTGAATGAGGTATTCCGCGGGCGCAAACACATTGCAGATTTAACCTACAACAAAAACGAACATCCCGGAGATACTGTTAATGAGGGCGCAGCTATATTTGATCTGCTATGCACCGGCGCCAATGGTGAGCAGTTTTTAATTGAAGTACAGCGTGGCAGGCAGGGTAACTTTAAAGAACGAGCTTTGTTTTACACTTCGCGATTGATCAGCGACCAGGCGCCCAAAGGCAAAAGAAGTACCTGGGCTTATAACCTTACCGAAGTTTACCTGGTTGCCTTATTGGAAGACTTTACAATGCAGATAAGTACCAATCCAAATTACCTGCACGATATTTACCTGTGTAACAGGGATAGCGGTGAAATATTTTACGATAAACTGGGTTATACTTATATTGAATTAAGTAAATTTGTTAAAACAGAGGCAGAACTAAGCACCGACTTAGATAAATGGCTTTACATATTAAAAAATATGAGCCAGATGGATAAGATACCGGCCTACCTTAGAAAACCCATATTTGAAAAACTTTTTAACATTGCCGAATACAGCAATCTATCAAAGGAGGAAAAAACAATGTACGATAGCAGCTTAAAATATAAATGGGATAACCAGAATGTGCTGGATTATGCCAAAAAAGAAGGCATTGAAATAGGTGAGTATACAAAGACTATTGCAATTGCCCGGGAGCTAAAAAAAGAGGGTTTGAGCATCGAGTTTATTGCTAAAACAACCAAGTTATCTCTTCAGGAAATAGAAGCCTTGTAGCATATACCAACCCGTAAACAATGTACGATAGCAGCCTAAAATATAAATGGGATAACCAGAATATATTGGATTATGCCCGACAGAAAGGAATTGAGAAAGGCAAAAAAGAAGGCATTAAAATAGGTAAGCATAAAAAGACTGTTGCAATTGCTGTTGAAATGAAAAAGGAAGGTTTACCAACTGCGCAGATAGCAAAATTTACCAGGCTATGTGTTGAAGAAATAGAAAAGCTTTAAAACAAATAAAGCGCCTGTATCATCGCACAAACGCTTCAATTTTTCTTTCAGACTTTCCTACTAAAGATTTCGAACTTAATTCTATCCCCGCAGTTTATCCAGCAATTCGCTTAACTGTCCGGCTTCTTCTTCGGTAAGGTTTTTATCAAGGATATCACGCGTTTTAAATTCCCTGTCAATTCTCGACAGGATCTCCAACCCTTCATCGCTGATGCGGATATCAACAGCACGGCGGTCTTTATCATTGGTACAGCGCGACACCAGGCCTTTTTGTACCAACCTGTCTACAATACGCGATGCATCAGACATCTTATCTATCATACGCTCCTTTAACAGGTTTACCGTGGCCGGCTTTGGATATTGCCCACGCAGAATGCGCAGAATATTAAACTGCTGTTGGGTAAGGTTATACCTTTCAAATTCGGCACGAAGAAAATTGGTAACCCAGCCGTAAGTGTACGACAAGTTGATAACTGCCTTATGGTAGTTATCTTCGAATTTGGTACTTTTTATGTCTTCCTCTATTCCCATTTTTAATACAACCGCTTGATTGATATACAAATATAACTATTTATCTTTTGATTGCCCACCCTCTTGCTTTTTGCCGTAGTTCCAGGGGCAGTGCAGGCATTTGTTTTTACAGCAATACCCACGTTTCAGATGGTATTCTTTGGTGAAAACGAAATTCCCATCCTCATTTATGTAATAATCTACGTTTTCCTGCAGCATTAATTTAGCAACTTTACAAAAATATCATTTTTGTAATAATCTTTAAGATGTTTGCCTTCGCCGTGTAAAGTCCAAACCTGTTTGGGTTCGGTTTGTTTTATGGTGTATATAATATCGTTCCAGTCGGCATGGTCAGATACAAACAGGGTATCCTGCGTGTTCACCTGCAGATTCTTCCAACCGGAGGCAAACAAACGTTTTACGCCGGTAGCACGGATGTAGCTTTCGAAGGTAAACGGCGGCACAATATAAACCCACTCTTCCTGCGTTTTCATCAGCTTACGGCCATACATCTGGTGATTGCCCAAGGCAAAGCCCATTTTGTCGTATATAGCGTTAATGGGCATTATACGGTGATGCACTAGTATCTTCTTCTGCGGAGCATAATCATTTATCATGCGGATAAGCCGCTGGCTTTTGCCCAAACTGTATGCGCCTAACAGGATGTTGATCTTAATATCGCTCAGTTTTTTGATCTCCTCAACCGGGTCGGGGTGCGCGGTGTTGGGGTCGGCAAAGGTGCTCTCGGTAATCAGCACATCGGCTTTTACAAACTCCATGGGTTCGCAAGTGGCATCAGGCTGTAATTTATAATCGCCGGTGTACAGGTACCGGGTGTCATTATATACCATCAGGATTTGCGCCGAGCCGGGCATATGGCCCGCCGGGATAAAAGTAATCTCTACCCCGCCAATATTAAAAGGCGCGTTATATTCAGTACTGTAAATTACTTTGCCGGCATTTTTACCGTAACGCAATTGCATAAAAGCAATAGTTGCCGTAGTAGCATAAACATTATTGTTACCACTTTTAGCATGGTCTGCATGCGCATGGGTTATTACGGCGTGGGTTATGGGCAGTTGCGGGTCAAGGTAAAAATCGCCGTAGCGGCAATACAAACCATTACAATCGAAAGAAACAAAATCGTCTAAGATCATTCGCTTTTAGCAAGGGACAGATACAGTTTATGCAGGTGCAGCACCTGCGGAATTACCAGCTCTGTATCATCATTAATTATTTTATCATTAGCCATATCCAGCTTTTGCTCTTCGCTCATCTGGCGGGCGTTGCGGCTTTGTACTTCCTCCTGGGTAATACCATCGCGCTGCATTACACGTTTTACACGGGTATCCAACGGTGCGGAAACCATCAGCGAGCGATGGCACATTTTATAAGATCCACTCTCAAACAAAACAGCGGCCTCTTTTAACACATAAGGAATATCCGTACGACCTTTAAACTGCTGCACCCATACATCAAAAGCCCTGAACGTGGCCGGATGCACCAGCGCATTCAGCTTGGCCAATTCGTCGGGGTTATTAAAAACAATACCGGCAATGTGTTTACGGTTCAGCGTGCCATCTTCAAAATAAGATTCCGCGCCAAAGGTTTGTTTGATGCCTTCTATCAGTACGGCATCTTCTACCATCACACGCTTTGCGGCATCGTCTGCATAAAACACCGGGATGCCCAATACTTCAAACACTTTGCAAACGGTTGTTTTGCCGCTGCCTATATTGCCGGTAATACCTACTTTAAACATTTACTTTTTAACAATAAAATCCACATTCTGTGGTACTGTTTTTACTATTTTACTGTACGATGGCATGCGCGTTATTTTTACCGGCAGCACTTTATAGCCATGCTTGCGCCACTGATCCAGGTCGGCTACGGCTTCAAAGTCATCCTCGCTGATATCCCCGTAGTTCTTTAGTGAAGTAGTAAACGTTACCTTCACCTTTTGCGGAAACACTTTTACATCGTAAAAATTGTGGTTATTGATAAGCTTAACCGGAATCTCCATGGTTTTCTCGGTAAACTCATCAACCGGGATATTCACTGTAACGCTTTTAGGGAACAGATCTAAATTGCCTTCGCCCGGCGCACGCAGCGCCACCCTGGCTTTTAAACTCTCGGCCAGGTTAGTGGCCACTACCGAGTCTGTTTTCCAGGTGGTTATTTTGGCCAGCACTTCTGCCGGGCCGCTTATTC
>Ga0247734_1002961_pt1 | contig 10447 bp, 8 predicted proteins | sample UWRJL103311B2_FD_180933 | JGI IMG/M metagenome (GOLD analysis project Ga0247734, IMG submission 180933) | Plant litter microbial communities from Arlington Agricultural Research Station in Wisconsin, United States - UWRJ-L103-311B-2 | ecosystem: Environmental > Terrestrial > Plant litter >... | reverse complement strand
CAATTGTTGAACGTCCTCCTTGACATCCGGGATTTTCGGGTCTTGGAAACTGGCCGTGTACATGTCGAATACTTCGGCGATGGTATCATCATGGGCGCAACGCGGCCGTGGCATCACCGGTTCTTCCTCATCGATGAGATACAAGCGTGGTTGTCGGGTCCGTGGCATATCTCTAATCAGTCCCGGGATGTGTGATGGCTTCTTGGGGGTGGAGAGCAAGTAGAGGCCATAGATCTCACTGACGTCGTCGAGGGAGGTGGTGTCGAGGTTATCGAAGTCACTGATAGAAGATGTTGACTCAGTGTCGCTAATGAGCTCGAATATCTTCTTGGTGGTAGAACCCTTTGCTAAAGTGTCACATTTGGCAGCAATCTTTGTCTTGATGTTTGAAGCCTTCACTGTGGTTCCACTGCCAAAATCGACTTTCGTCTCCCTGGTGTCTTCATTGGCTGATGCTTCCTTGACTCTTATCTTTTCCTCGGCGATGTTGCGCTTCTCCATAGTACCTTTATTGAGAATATTTCTTTCAATGCTGCCATTCGCGAGCAAACCCTCTTGGTTGATGCGCTCATGAGATGGTTGGCCAAAAGCACAATCCCCGTAAAGAACCTGATGGGCAACTATATTATAATACTTCGATTCTTGGAACCCTGTCTTTGCTTCATCAAAGCACTCCATATCTTCCGTAAATGGATTCTCTGAGGTACCAGTCCCAAAAAGTGAAGTGGTCGTGCCATACTGCCAGTCTGGCGAGTTCCTACCTCTCTTGACTAGAAAACACAATTAGTCGTGGAGTGTACAAAGAGATTTGATTATCTACCTGATTTCCGTGCGTTGGAGCAAGGTGATCCTGCGAAATTGGCATACTTTGATAGGTTCATGGTTACAAAAGCTCTTGTTGTTTTGCAAATAAAGGTAGTGATTCAAATCAAAAGTTGTGGTTGGAAGAATAATATTTCAAGTGTTAGTTGCAACACCTTTTAGTTTACTTTTTAATTCACTTTTATATTCACCTTTTAATTCTAGAGCGATGCTATTCGCCTTTTGGGCTTTGCATGTTACTGCTATTGTTGACTGTGCTTCCAAATTAAGCAAACATCCTAGGACTGACAACGTCAACTCTTACTGTTGCCTGTTGGCACACCTAGTGAGCAACATATTGTGACTAAATTGAATTTCTGGCTCACAAGCGCAAACACTTCAGTTTACTGATCCGATGAATCTGGACCGCTGTAGGTTAGACTATGGCAACAAAAAGGGGGCCGAAGCGAGCCTTGGCAGTAAAATTTAATGAGGAGGTAACTGATTCCATCTGGGACATTCCAATAAAGACAGTATCCTGTAGTAGTCAGCTTACTTGCAGGGAGGTTTTAAATAATTCAGCCGTCAAAACATTCCGGTGGGATAGAAATACACACATTTTTTTGTGGTTAAGATTCGTGGAAGCTCGTTGGACACTTAATCGAAACTTCCAACATTTTCCTGAATATTTGGTGTACGGCTTCGTTTTCAAGTTAAACGAAAAGTGAAGCGCTCTGAGTATGCATTTCAATCTTGGTCTCGTATTTTCTTTATAAACATGCACCATTATATATGTTCCAAATCCTTACCTAAGCTTTTAGTAGACACTATATAAGCTCCGACTTCAATCCACTCAAACTTTCTACAATTCGGAGCCTAACTAGAATCTGCAATGCAACAGATATGAAAACGGCAAAATAGCGATTACTAAGACTATTGTGGTCCACGGGAAATGTGCAGCAGTTACGCATACAAATAGGGAGAAGGGTAGTTGAGTGAGGTACTCCGACAAGGTATGTTCGCCAAACAGTGAGATGGTTGATGATAGTTTTCGAAAATGTCATCGAGATGAACAAACGTGAAGAATTTTATAGTATGGATGAATGGATGACAGATGCGTAGGACAATGAATTTGTCAAAGATAACATGTCTTATATCGTGCCACCCACTCTTCGAACCAGACCATAATCTAGTATCAAGAAGTGTAAGCTTAGCGGAATAAAGTCCTTCTTCATACTGTCTAGCTAATTTAGTGGCCTTTCAGAGCAGGATTGGGTATTTTTAGAGCTGTCTTTGGAAACAGAAACCTCCTTCTTTTTAACATCCATACTGGCTGGGAGATCACTAAACATCGGTCCCTCGCCCTTCATATACTTGACGAGAATCCATTCGTCTGGAACACAGGTTGTATGTATTATTTTCCAACATTTGATATACCTCCCATATTCTCCTCCAGCACTTCCCAAACGATCGGCATCGCCTCCTTTTTAGCTTCAACTCGTCCAACCTCCTCTTTGCCCATAACATCTTCGATCTGGCATCAAAGAGTGGTCCTCTCTCGGGAAGTTGGTATCGGTGATCCTGGTTCATTTTCGCAACGACATTCTGCCATCTCTGTACGGAGGATGGTAATCAATTCGGCATCCGTCAATGCATTAGATCCATTGGTTGATACCAACCTACGAATTCTCCGTACTGCTTTTTCACAAAAGCACAAATAATGCTTGGGAAGTGTCAACTTCTTGTTTAGATCATCAGTTATCTTTCCTGAAACGGAGTCAATAGAGGGACATTGGTGCTCCGGTATAATTGGATTAGTAGACTTCTCTGTTTGCGCTCTCTGGACTTCCTCTTGTCATTACATTACACGAGAATGAGTCAATAATTCTGGATCCTTACTGGAAGACTTAAATTCGGTTTTTGCGGATTCAACTGCTGCATGCATGAACTTTCTGCATTATTTCAGCACAGATCTGCTGCGTCGATTTTGGAGGAATGGTCAGAGCCACCTCTGTTTCGAATCAACGCACTTCGGCCGACTGTATGCTCTTGTCACTAATTTTTCTGCCTCGATTTCGGAGAATTAGATGAACCCTTGGATCGGGCTACTTCTTCCAGCATCAGAAAGTTGGAACTCTTCGGTATTTCGTAAGGTATCCGCCTGATTCTTCTGGGTATATTTGAAAGGACTGGAGACCACGTGTAAGGGTGCATTTATACTAGAAATCTCTGCAAGACTCGCAACTTCGATTTTCCGTAAAATCTCGTCCATTATTTGCATCGTCGACTTTCCTGGGCGAAGGGGAGCCATCAATCTTTGTAGGTTCTGGATATTATTTTGGGCCATAATATTAATGTGGTATTGATTTGATGTGGAAATGCGCCTTATGAGCTTTTGATAAGCTTTGTCCACGAGAGGAGGATTTGGCTTCTTAAGTATCCCATCTTTCGTTCCAGTCTACACTGAAATACCGCCAGGGTAGCGCTACAACGTAATTGATTGATAAATCAGATATATACTGACTGTGGCAACCGCAAATAACTATTTATACTAGAGTTATTTGGACTAGCTGCGAGAACTGAGGTGAATATTGAAGTTGTGTCAGGTCTTTAGTATTTGGGAGTTTGTGTATCAAAGCAAGAATTTCATTTTGATAGTAACAGCATATCAATCTACACTAACCAAAATAATCTCTATTATATATCATGAATGTTACTTGGTTTAGTTTACATTTTAGGAGAAGATGGTTTCGCAGCTTGGAGCTGAGCTGCCTTGGCAGCTGTATCCGTGGTGCTGACTTTCTCCTCTAGCATTCCGGCTGCGTGTAATTTAGTGATCACATCCTCATCCCCAATATGTTCATTATGCTGTTCGGAATTAGCCCTATCCATTCGTCGCACAAGCCAAACTTACTTCAAACTCTGGCTCTTCTCCATAAGCCAATCTTGCTGCATCGACCAAGATACGGGCTGTCATGCCCCACACTAAATATCTCTGGTTGTCATCCTCTACCTTTTCTAATTCTTCCGCAATTGCAGCTTGGCCTCCTTCTCTAATTTTAGGCTTGCTCACTTTCTGATTGTTGATTGGTACATAGAAATTATGCATTCTCCATCTCCCATCATGCCAATTAGTCCACTGTCCAGTATACCAATCGCCTTTCTTTCCCGGCACCTCCACACTATCTTCCACCTCATCTTCTTTCCTTAAAAAGTTGTGAAAATGTGCTGAGAAAACAGCAGATACTTCCTTGGCATCAAGTCGAGGAATCATATTATCCTCAACACTTGCAGGACTGCCACTGGTTGTATCATCTGAATGAAGAAACGCAACACATGGTCGAACAGCCAGTGCTGTTTTAGCAAGCGAGAAGGGAAGCTGACATAGATGTTCTATTCGGAATGGTTTGGGTATTTTAGAGTCGTCGTTAGGGAGACCAATTTCTTCCCAGGCTTCTCGTCGGGCCATGTCGAATGGAGTTTCGTCCAGGGTGTCGGCTTTGCCGCCTGGCAGTGCTGCTTGTCCTACTCTCCTCAGCTATTTTCATCGGTTGTGCAACTATAAAGCGTACCAGAGAAGCTCCTTAGCGTCAAGGCACGCATAGTTATCACAACTCGTAAATCACCTTTGCGGTCTGCGAACAACAGGATCAAGACCGCAGCTCTCCTACTCAATGGTAGTCGGTCCCATACTGGAAACGGCCGGGGGTTGTATGCCCTCAAACGGGCAATAGCTGCCTTGTAGCCATCAGTCTGTTGTATATCTGACATACATCTTGATACTGACCAGTGAGGCGGGAGTCAGTGCAGCCATACTGGTATGGTCGAAGTATTGGGCTTCTTGGATGCTTTGTCGAAGCTGTGCTATCTCATTCTGGGCAATAGGTATGCTGGTGTCAGTTGCTAGATGGTCAATTAAAAACTCTTGACGAGAAGGATCCATGGCATGTAAGATACCAGTAACTGTATAGTCCAGTAACATTTCCATGCGCTAGCGTCAGTCGTCCCGCCGGCTATGAAGCTCACGGACCGAGGAGCTGGTGTGGGGTATGTTCTTGGCACTGGCCGGGGGTGTGAGCTCCTAATTCAGCACTCTACACTGTAAGGTTACTGCACTGTACTACCTACTGTACGGTAGAGTTACTTTTATATACTTATTCCGCTCCGTTAGGACGGATAACAGACAGACCGATCACCACCACCATCGTCTGCCCTCTGCCTTCCCACGCTAGACCTGTCTGGTGTTTCAGTTTGTGCTTCGGATGGGGCCTTTCACAACCCTCCACACGAAGCTGGCCGAGGACCGGTCGCCTCATTGGAGCTTCATCGCGCAATGCGGAAAAGGCGTCTTTGTGCTCTTGGAACGTGGATCATCACGAAACCCGCATCTAGCATCCCACGTAATCGGGGTAGTAGTCTAGAAAGAGACTATCTAAAAGGATTGCTATAAATACTACTAACCACCTCCCCATCCTTTGCTAATATAGCTTCAAATAAACGTTCGCCTTCTCTACAGTTCGGAATCCCAAACCTCATATCCCTAGATCAACTTTCAGCAGCATTATAGCTTCCCCTTACAATGTCTACCCCAATCCAAGAGAACTTGGTCTCCTCCAACAAAGCCTATGCTTCAAGCTTCACAAAAGGCGACCTTGCGCTTCCACCTGCGAAGAAATATGCTGTCGGTATGTATTTACCCTCAGTTCCTCCACAAGCCTAGCTAACATTGTTTACCAGTGACTTGTATGGATGCACGAATCGATCCCGCAGCAGCATACGGGATCGATTTAGGAGATGCCCACGTAATCCGTAACGCAGGAGGAAGTGCTAGAGACGCTCTTCGCTCCCTCGTTATTTCTCAACAACTCTTAGGCACTCAAGAAATCCTCCTCATCAAACACACAGGCTGCGGCATGTTGATTTTCGATACTCCAGTCGCTACAGGCTTGGTCAAGAAGAACCTGGGTGATGAGGCTGTGAAGGATTTAAAAGTGTTTGGTGGTGATTTCCAGACATTCACAGACTTGGAGAATGAGGTCAAAAGTGATGTGAAGTTGTTGAAGGAGAGTAGACTCATTCCAGAGGCTGTCAAGATCTCAGGATGGATTTATGAGGTTGAGACTGGAAAAGTGAGAAGTGTGGTTTGAATTGAGATATAGGATATGGGGGAGTTGCGGGTTGCAGATACTCTTGAGGAGATGTTATTTTTATTTTTGGTTATTCCTTTGAGTAGCTGGAGAGCAATTGATGGGTATGGAGTCAATGGTGCTAGCTTTCCCTAAACCAAGTAGTATTCTCATTTGTCACAATGGTATCTAGAAACCTCAGAGGTAGCGTACGTGAGAAAGATGTGTTGTTATAATTACTAAAATATGATGCTGCTTGTAGTCGCCAAAAGTATTACTGCAAAGCACATGTGTGATTAGGTGTGGGGCATAGATTCTGTCTAGCAGCCTTTGAAGAAGTACGCTTCGCTATGGCTTCTCGTCCAATTGAAGCTCCAGCGGTGCATAAAGTGACGTTACAGCATCTTTCATTCCACCTCTGTGGTCTCTATTTACCATACCAACCAAGTGCTCACTATACTCCATGATCCAAAAGATGCTCTCTGGAAAGAAAGCATACAGGTTACCATAACAGGTTTCTCTCTTAATTTTAAAGAGGAAACAAGGTTCTGATTGGTCGGAATACGAGGATATATACTAATTCTTGCTATCTCAGAGTCTTACAACCCTCTTAGGAGGTATTTGCTATCCAGTTGTGTTTATGAATTCTGAGGGTGACTATTTTATCAAGGCTCGCATAAACCTCTTTAGAGGTTCTTATTGCTATCATTTCCACAAGAGATTATTTGGTGATTAGATGAAAGGGGTTGTGCTTAGTTAAGTACAGTAGTATTTGGTATGTAAGTGTACACTGATATATTGATTTTGCATCTATTTTTCTTGAGGGTTAGTACCGGTGACAGAGAGCTGCAGCACCTTTAGTGTAGCTAATATACATCATACAATAGGTATTTATGGTAGTTCATGCCTTGATTAAATTTAAGATAATTCAAAAGCTTCCGACCCAAGCATTATAATTCGCACACCCTCCATCCGCATTGTTGACTGCTGCTCCAACCCCTCCAATGGCCTCGCCATCCGCACCACCAACAACACTTCCGCCTCTTTCAATACTGAACTTCACCACCCCACTCCTCCCACCAAATGGCATACTCCAATGATTCAAACCCTTACTACCGGCAAATCCTACAGCTGGTGCATTCCCAATCTGCACCTTCACTGTCGCTGCCTCCATCAACAACGCACTAAAGAAAACTCCATCCTGCATAACCTCAGATGGCGGAAGCTCAGTCTGGCCTTGCGAAGCGGAATTTCCGGTTACACCACAAGTATCGCCTGAAGAAGCGGGTGCAAGTCGGTACCAGTACTGCATTTGGTCTCTGGTGATATCGAAGGTGTCACCTTTATAGGTGGCGATGTAGTAGGGAAGGAAATCCCGCCACGCCTCATGGGGATGACCGCCAATGTATTTTTGTGAAGCTGCTGGGATTTCGTTGTTGGAGTGCACGGGACCAATGTAAGAGGCCTCACCAAAGTCGTTCCAGGTTACGATTCTACATGGCTAGGTTAGAGAGAGCCTTGAGAATTCCTGGTGGAGAAAACTTACTGAACATATTCTGGTGCGAGTTCAAGAGCTTGTGCCCATCTATCGGCCCAGAGATCATCACCTCTCCATACCCATGCCGCAGGGGGGCTATGAAAGAACCATGGTGAGATGCCCATCATGTAGGCTTTATCTCCAATAGCTGATTTCCAAGCTCTATCCGAGTCTAGAGTTTTGTTGGTAGCTCCATTTGGCCACATATCCCAACTGAAGAATCCCTCAATGTTGTTTAGACTTGCACCAATTCCACCTGGTCCTAGACTGGTCCAGTCAGGCACAAAGAATATATCACCAACTGCTCCACGGACAGCTCCACCGGGTGCCCATTGATCAATTTGATTAACGCCTTCGAAAGTCGACGCAAATGGTGCTCCATCAACGAGGAAATAGGCTGGCGATGTCTTGTACTTATTCAAATATGATGCTACCGAGTTATCACCAGTAGAGGGCCATGGTTGCCCTCCTCCCAAATAGTCAAACGCGAAGAAGAGTTTGAAGCTGCTACCAGCGGCTTCGGCTGCAGCGAAGGCCTTGGCGACTTGGATTGGGATGTTGCCATCTGGGTATGCAATGTTCAACACAAAAGCATCGATACCGGCATTTTTGGCGAGTGTGATATCTGTAGTCCAGGTCTCCTCTGTGTGATCCGCCGTATTTCCAACGACGATATGGGCAAAGACCGATTTTGCAGACACGATAGCAACACACAAATTAAGAAGTGTGATCAACGACAATAAAAGTGCCATTTTGATTTTGGACTTGAATCGAAGGGTGGTGAAGAAAACCCATTGTGAACAGGGGATTTGGGGTCTTATATCTCTCAATTGTGAACGCATATAGAATTTCCATTACTCAAATTACCCAAAGAGGAAAAAGGAAAAGGTCCCCACTAAGACCCACCTGAAATAACGTGCGCTATTGCCGACGGGTACGAAGTAGGACGGGACGGCTATGCTCCTCTGTGGGTAGTAATCGAGAGCAAGCCATGTTTAAGAGTTTGAGATGCATCTTAGAATTCAACTGGCTGAGAGAGGAGTCATGTCCACTATGAAACCCTCCGTTTCCTTGAAGAAAATGAAGGGCTGAATGTTCAGGAGGCACAGACACAAGTATAGACTAGCTTCGGCTTCGGCTAGCCAAGCGAGAAATTTAAGGGGGGCTATATGAAATCGGTGATCCCGCCAACACTCAATTCAGTGGAACTATTTTGGTCTTATTCATCACTGGTACAGATTTCCAAGGGTCATCCTTCAAATTTAGCCCCCATTTATACCCTATAGATGACGTAAACGAGGTTTTGTACACCATACCCAGCCTCAATAACGGTCACATTGTAATTTACTTCATCACGTTCGTAAGTACAATACAACCGAAGGCTTTATACCGTACAATAAAAGACTACATCGTCAGACTGGGTGTCTTGTTTCGAAACAATTTGTGTCGATACTCAGCTGCCATCGTGCCATCGTGTGGCGAGTGTTCCCACGCTAGTACTTGTAAATGCACGTGGCTTTTATTCATAAGCTCACTGGTGCTTTGAATCTTGGGAGCCTGGATGATCTATTAAAGAGAAATCTTTAAAATGGGATCTCAAATGGGAAAGAAAATATATTTTCTCATTATTGAGACTGGGTGTGATATGTTATCATTTTGAGCCTGTCTGGCAAGGTAATCACTGCTCCTTACCATGAACCCGATACAAAACAATAATCCGTAATGCATAATCCGTCTCCACAATTCATTTCTCATTTTATACTACTACAATTGCAATCTGAAGGTAGCAACCTCAAACGGCCGAAGGATAATAGCAACTTTACCATCCTTAATCGTAACCCCTGTCTCGTCATCTTCCAGAATATTCGTCTTCCACACTTTTTTCACGTCGAGAGTCGTTTCGATTGTTCCCTTGCTTCTTCCTCCCAAGCTTTCGTAGATTCGGAGAATCACACTCTTGCCTTTCCTCACGGCAAGGTCGCCACGGCTGACATCTTCATCGTCCTCTCCTCTCTTGACAGTGTCAAGTATCAAGGACGAGTCACCAGTCAGCTTGATAGGATTCTTGAAAAGTCTAGCTCCAATGCTGCTCGTTGACTCAACGAGCTTGATCGGATTGTTAAAGTTGTATGCAGTGCGGACAGTCGTGGAACCAAGGGTCCCCTTATGAGGCAAAATGGCCCATTTGATATTATGTCTACCCATGTCCGCGTGTGCATCTGGTGCTTTGGGTGCGCGCAGCAGAGACAGTCGCATAAGGTTGCCAACGGTTGCAAAGCCGTATTTGCTATCATTTAGAATCGAAACTCCATACCCATTTTCTGAGAGATCAGCAAACTTGTGACAGCAGACCTCAAACTTAGCCATGTCCCAACTATTTACTGTTAGCTTTGGCTCAAACCATAAGGGGCTTTGACTTGCGTTGTATTATAGTGTGTTGGTCTGCGGACAATACCAAACTGTGTCTCGTAGGAGGCTTCGGTATTTCTAATATCAACTGGGAACTCAACCTTGAGGAATTTCATATCTTCTCGCCACTCAACTTCGCTGTGCATCTCGACGTAGGATTGTTGACCTTTCAACGCCGCTGCCAAAGTGATAGTTGTCTTTGCCCAACTCTTCTCGCTAATCTTGGTCTCAGTCATGACACTCACCGAGTGTGGGTCACTTTGTACGATTTTTGTAGTTCCTGGAGGAAGCTCCTTTCTCGAATCAAGATGGAATACTTCGACATCCCAAGCTTGCCAGTAAAGAGGTTTGTCATCGAATATGACCAACTGGTTTGCTTTCCCTCCCTTTGGAATGAGCTCTCTCTCTTCTGTTCGATCGTAAAGGGAGGTTATTACTCCACCTACCACCTCAACAGACAATTGGTCATTCTGTAGGATGTAGACACCGCTTCGGGCCTCAGTAACAGTGACCTCGGGCGTTGCGGTAACCTTGAAAGACTTGATTGTAAGAAGGTTGCCCTCACCACAAGCTA
>Ga0247734_1002960_pt1 | contig 10452 bp, 10 predicted proteins | sample UWRJL103311B2_FD_180933 | JGI IMG/M metagenome (GOLD analysis project Ga0247734, IMG submission 180933) | Plant litter microbial communities from Arlington Agricultural Research Station in Wisconsin, United States - UWRJ-L103-311B-2 | ecosystem: Environmental > Terrestrial > Plant litter >... | reverse complement strand
CTGTATCTCGAAGCCCTGTCCCGAGGTGCCAGCCTGGGCCTGGCGCTGGACACGAACGCTGCCGCCATCTCCAACCTGCGCGAGCATCTAGGCACGTTGCGCTGCACGGTGGGCCGCACCTCGACCAGCGACGCCTTGCGCTATCTGGAAACTCAACCCGCCGAACAGTTCGATGTGGTCTTCCTCGATCCACCGTTCCACCAGAATCTGCTGGCACCGGCCTGTGGGTTGCTCGAAGGGCGCCAGTGGCTGGCGGACAACGCGTGGATCTACACCGAAAGTGAAACCGCGCCGTCGACACTGGGCATGCCAGGCAACTGGCGCCTGCACCGGGAAAAGAAAGCCGGGCAGGTTTATTACGCGCTGTGGGAACGAAGTGCCGTCGTCAGCTGACAGCCGGTCCTTCGTTCCGGCGACCGGCCTGGGCAATCCCCACGTGCAAACCTTGTGGGGGCCGCTGTGGCGCAAAACTGTTCACCTAGACCGTCGTCGTGAACGCATCTGGCTCGAGGACGGCGATTTTCTCGACCTGGACTGGCATGGGCCTCACGACGCCAACGTGCCTGTGGTCATCGTGCTACATGGCCTGACCGGGTCGTCCAACTCGCCCTACGTCGCCGGCTTGCAGCGAGCGATGGAGAAACGTGGTTGGTCCAGCGTGGCGGTGAACTGGCGCGGTTGTTCGGGCGAGCCCAATCTGCTGCCACGCAGCTACCATTCGGGCGCCACAGAAGACCTTGCGGCAGTGATCGATCATTTGCGGGCGGCCCGTCCCCTCGCCCCGCTTTACGCGGTTGGCTACTCGCTGGGGGGCAATATTTTGCTCAAGTACCTCGGTGAGTCGGGGCTCGAAAGTCAGCTGCAGGGGGCGGCGGCGGTGTCCGTGCCATTTCGCCTGGACGAGTGCGCTGATCGCATCGGACTGGGGTTTTCCAAGGTGTATCAGCGGCACTTCATGCGTGAGATGGTCGGGTACATCCGGGATAAGCAACGCCGTTTTCAACACGAAGGTATGGGCGACAGGCTGGCTGTACTGGCGGCGCTCGGCTCCCTGGATAACCTGCGCACATTCTGGGATTTCGACGGGAAGGTCACGGCGCCGCTGAACGGTTTTCTCGACGCCAAGGACTATTACCGAAAAGCGTCCAGTCGTTATTACCTCGGCGCCATTCGGACGCCCACGCTGCTGGTGCAGGCACTGGACGACCCCTTCGTCTTCCGCCGCAGTGTGCCCGAGCCGAGCGAGTTGTCTGACAGCACCCGGTTCGATTTCCAAGCCCGCGGCGGTCATGTCGGGTTCGTTGGCGGCACGATCAGAACCCCGACCTATTACCTGGAACAGCGGATTCCGGAATGGTTGGTGGACGTGCATGGGGCGTAAGTCTCAGCCCCATGCATTGAATGATTGACCGCCTCGCTGCCCTCATCCCTCCGGCGTCTCCTACAGGGTGTGTGGTGTGGCGAATACGCCATTCGGCCTTGGACCAAGGCCATTCAACGTGGGCCCCGGACCTGAGATCGACGGAACCCTGTAGGACGCCGGAGGGACGACGGCAGCGAAGGCGCCCGTCCAGCTACCTAGATCTGAACTGAGGCCCCGCATTCGCCAGCATGCTGGCGGGATGCTCGTGCAAGAACGTTCAAGACACCTCACGTCATCCGCCGTACCCTGCGGGACATAAGGAGAATCACCATGTCCCGCAATCAATTATTCGCTCGCGGCCTTCGCGACAGCGTGCCCATGCTGGTCGGCATTGCGCCGTTCGGCATCATTTTTGGAACCCTGGCAGGCGTTGGCGGCTTGTCGCTGTGGCAGGCGGTAGGGATGTCGATGTTCGTGTATGCCGGGTCGGCGCAGTTCATCGTCGTCAGTCTGATGGGCGCAGGTGCCAGCGCGGTGGTGATTCTGCTGACCACCTTCATCGTCAACCTGCGGCACGTGCTTTACAGCGCCACGATGCAGCCTCAGGTGCAGGGCCTGCCCCAGCGGTGGCGGCTGTTGCTGGCATTCTGGTTGACCGACGAAACCTTCGCGGTGGTTCAGCGGTTCTACCTCGTTCATGGCCGCACGCCACTGGCCCACTGGTATTGGCTGGGCGTCACCGTTTCGCTGTATGTCTGCTGGGTCAGCAGTTCAGCGGTGGGCGTGTTGTTCGGTCAGGCCGTGCCAGACATGGCGAGTTGGGGGCTGGAGTTTGCGATGCTGGCGACGTTCATTGGCATCGTCGTCCCGCTGCTGCGCAATCGACCGCAAATCGCTGCCGCGCTGGCCGCCGGTGCCGTCGCCCTGATGACGTGGTCGCTGCCCTACAAATTGGGGCTGATGGCCGCCGCGTTCAGTGGCATTGCAGTGGGCGTGTGGCTTGAGCGTCGGCAGTCGCCAAGCGTTTATGGCATCCCGACTGACGAGGTGCAGCCATGAGCTATTGGTGGCTGATTCTCGGCATGACCGTCCTCACATTTTTGATGCGCTACAGCCTGTTCGCGTGGCCGAACCTGCGTTTCCCGCCGGTGGTGCGACAGGGTCTGCACTATGTGCCGACGTCCGTGCTTACCGCCATCGTCTTACCGGGCATGTTGCTGCCGGATGGCCAGACGTGGCAGGTGTCATGGCACAACGCATATCTGCTAGCTGGGGTCGCGGCCATTGCCATTGCCGCGTTGAGCCGAAACCTGCTGGCGACCATCGGCGGCGGCCTGGCAGTGTTCTTCGTATTGCGTTGGGCAATGGGGCAAATTTGAGCCTGGTTATAAGCAAAGAATTAAAAATTCCTTTTAGCTATAACCATCACCCCTGATTATGCGGTTCTTGAATGATTGGCGACACATTGGATGTTGGCGGTTTCCGACATCCAATGTGTCGCGCAAGCGAATGTCACCAAGGACAGCTGCAGTGAGTGATCCGATTTTCCGCCTGACCCACGTCAGCAAAACCTTCAACCGCGACAACACCGCCACTACGGCGCTCGACAATGTCGACCTGGAGATCCAGCGCGGTGCTTTTCTGGGCATCGTCGGCACCTCTGGGGCGGGGAAAAGCACACTGTTGCGCCTGCTCAATCTGCTGGAAGCACCCTCGGCAGGCAGCATCGCGTTCGACGGCCAGGATCTGGCGGCGTTGGACGGCAAGGGCCAGCGTGAATACCTGTCGAAGGTGTCGACCATCTTCCAGCATTTCAACCTGTTTCACGGCAAGACGGTGCTGGATAACATCGCGTTTCCACTGGCCATTCGTGGCGTGCCGACCGCTGAACGCTATGCCCGCGCGCGTGAACTGATCGAAAAAGTCGGACTGCAAGATCGCGAAGGCCATTACCCCTCGCAGCTGTCGGGCGGACAGAAACAACGCGTCGGCATCGCCCGCGCCTTGATCACCAACCCCCAAGTGTTGCTATGCGATGAGGCCACCAGCGCGCTGGATTCGCAAACCACACAGACCATTCTTGATCTCCTGGCCGACCTCAAGCGGGTCTATGGCTTCACGGTCATCCTGATCACCCATTCCTGGGATGTGGTGCGCTACGCCTGCGACACCGCGGTGCTGATCGAGGAAGGGCGAATCGTTGAAGTCGGCACGCTCAAAGAGGTGATTCAGCGCGAGCAGTCGGTCCTCAAGGATCACCTGTTGCCGCTGAACAAGGATGCCGCCTGGCAAAACGGCCCGGACACCCTCGACCTTATTTTCGAACACCCGGAAACCCAGACCGACCTGCTTTCGACGCTCGCCGGGGCGCTCGGTCTCGACTTCTCGATTCTCTCCGGGCGCGTCGACAACCTGGGCAAAACGCCAGTGGCCCGCTTTCAAGTGCGTTTCCGTCCACGCCACCCGCAGACGCAAGTGGATGTCGGTCAGGTCAGGCGATGGCTGACCGACCAGATGATCACCGTCAACCTCTGATTTCCGTTCGAGCGCCTGATGAACCCGATGACTTGGCAAACCTACCTTCCGGACTTCTGGGCCGCACTGGCCCAGACCCTCTACATGATCGCCATTGCCGGCCCCTGCATTATCGTGGCGGGCCTGACGGTCGGCACCACGCTGTACCTGATCGCGCCGCAATCGATTTCGCCGAGGCCAGCGCTGTATTACCTGCTGACCACTGCGGTCAACGTGGGTCGGTCCATTCCCTTCCTGATTTTGATCGTGCTGTTGATCCCCATCACCCGCGCAACCGTGGGCACCACGCTGGGGCCGGTCGCGGCCATCATTCCTTTGGTGCTGGGCTTTACGCCGTTTTTCTCCAGGCTTGTGGAATCGGTGCTAAGGGAGATCGATCAGGGGCGTATCGAAGCCGCGCGTTCAATGGGCGTAACGCGGTTCCAACTGATTTTCCGCGTGCTGCTGCCCGAGTCTTTCTCAGGTCTGCTGAACGCCATGACCATCATTCTGGTGGGCACCGTGGAAGGCACAGCCGTCGCGGGCGCCGTGGGCGCAGGCGGGGTCGGAGATTTCGCCATCGAGTTCGGCTATCAGCGTTTTTATGGCGAACTGATGTTCATCTCGGTATTCGCGATGGTGATCATCGTCCAACTGATCCAGATCACCGGCGACGTGTGGATACGTGCACGCAGCCACAAACGCTAACCCTCAATACGTCAGCGGCCCGTCGTGCGACGCGCCGCTTTGCTCAACCTTGTCGAAGAGAAATCATGGAAAACACACGCGCCATATTCAGACGCAATGCGGTATTGGCTGCCGCGATGACAGTGATTGCCGCTAGCGCCGCGCTGGTCATGCCGACCTTGATGGGCGCCACGGCGTCGGCCAGTGAGGTGACGGCCACTGCCAACAAGGGCACGACCGTGCCGGACACGCCGCTGAAAATCTACGCCACTGCTTCACCCCAAGGCGACATCGTGCGCTTCGTGCAAAAGCTGGCGGACGCCGACGGTTCGGGCTTGAAGCTCAAGCTGACCACCAGTGGCGGCAGCGGTGCGCTGGACTCCTACGAGCTGCTGGCCAGCGGCGACACCGACGTCAATTTCACTGGCCACCAGCCGTACGTCAACGCGTGGAAGGCTGCGCACCCCAAGCTCAACAATTTCGATGGCAAAGCGACGGTGCTGCTGAACGCGTTCGGCCTGTATTCCACTCAATACAAAGCCCCCGCCGAGCTGCCCGACGGCGCGAAGATTCTAGTACCCAACGAGCAGACGAACCTGCCTCGGTCGTTGTTCATTCTTCAGGACTTGGGGTTGATCAAACTCAACGTTGCCAAACTCGACAGCTCGCCCGCGGCCATTTCGGTGAGCGAGAAATCCATCGTCGATAACCCTCGCCATCTGCAGCTGATCCCCACCGACACGGTGCTGCGGGCCAAGGCATTGCCTGACGCCGATGCGAGTTTCATCAACGGCGATGTGGCCCTTTCCAACGGCGTCGATCCTTCGCGGGCATTGGTACGGGAGCACACGGCGGACAACCCGTACGCCAACCTCATCTATGCCCGTAACGACATGCTCGATGACCCACGGGTGAACCTGCTGGCGAAGTACCTGACCGGGCCTGAGGTGAAGCAGTTCATCGAAGCCAACTATCGAGGCTTCGTGGTGCCCGACCAGAAACTGGTGCGTTGAAAAAATGCCGTGGCCGATCCCTGACCGGTCACGGGCTTGCATGGCAACCGCGCGGCTTACGCCCCTTTCGCGACGCCACGCTGCGGATCAGTGATCCACTCACTCCACGAACCAGCATACAAGCCGCCCAGGGGGTACCCCGCCAGGCACAGGGCGAACAGATTGTGGCAGGCCGTCACACCGGAGCCGCAATACGCGATGAGCTGTTCTGGCGGCTGGCCGTTGAGGATCTGGGCAAAACGTTGTTTGAGCTGATCGGCTGGCAAAAAGCGGCCATCCGGCCTTAAGTTGTCGGTGAACGCTGCGCACTGCGCCCCCGGAATATGGCCGGCGATCGGGTCGATAGGCTCGACCTCTCCCCGGAACCGTGCCGGTGCACGGGCGTCGATCAGCGTCACGTCAGGTGCCCCAAGCTTCTGCTGCACATCGGCGGCACTGAGAACGAGCGCGTTGTCAGGCGTGCCATCGAAGCGGCCTCCTGCGTGTTGCGGTGGATCCAGGCTCAGCGGCAGGCCTGCGGCATGCCAGGCTTTGAGGCCGCCGTCGAGAATGAACACGCCTTCGCGCTTGCCCAGCCACGCCAGCAACCACCACGCGCGAGCGGCATAAGCGCTCGGCCCGTCGTCATACAGGACGATGTCGCTGTCATTGTCGACGCCCCAAAAGCGCAAACGCGCGATCAGGGTTTGCGGGTCTGGCAAGGGGTGCCGACCGGTCACACCTTTGCTGATCGGGCCGCTCAAGTCATTGAGCAAATCAGCGTAGGAAGAGCCTTCAATATGGCCCTCCGCGTAGCTGCGCTGTCCGTAGTCCAGATCCTCAAGAGAGGACCGACAATCCAGAATCACGAGGCCTGGGTGTTGCTGACGTTCGGCCAGTTGTTGCGGGCTGATCAATTGCGCGATGGACATGACGGGCTCCTGCAGACAGTGAAAGTGGCTAAAGCGATAAGACCGTGGATTTGACAGGGAGGCTCATGGAATTGCGTCCTCCAGTGCCTTGTTCAGCGGCACGTAAAATTCTGTGCACAGGGCGTGAACTGCCTCATGCGCCTCTGGCGTGACGTAGGCCAGTTCCAGCGTCAACACCTGATAGACCCCTCGTCGAATGGCGTTCTCATTGAGGTGCGTGGCATTTTCCCGCGTCGTGCATAAGAAACGCACCCACGACGTGAGGATGATCCAGGCATTGAGGGTGAGGGTTTCGATCTGCACCGGGTTCATGTTCAGGATGCCCGCGTCGACGAAACCGCCATAAATCCCCATGGCCCTGATCAGGCAGTGCTGAGAGAACCGGCGATAACGCGTCGCCAGCTCAGGGTCGGTGTCAAGCAGGTGTTCGAGGTCGCGATGCAAAAAACGGAAGCGCCACATGCCGTCGAGGATGGCCATCAAGTAATGACGCTTGTCTTCGACACTCGGCAACCGGCCCTTCGGCGGGTGCAGAAAGCCGTCCACCAGGGTTTCGTATTCGCTGAACAGTTCGGCGATGATCGCCTGCTTGTTGGGGAAGTGGTAGTACAGATTGCCCGGCGAAATTTCCATGTGCGCGGCGATGTGGTTGGTGCTGACACTACGCTCACCCTGCAGATTGAACAGCTCCAGGCTGATCTGCACGATGCGTTCACGGGTCTTGATGCGTAGGGGTTTGATGCGCGGCGCCATGTTCGACTCGAACGTGTGATGGTCACAGTGATGGGCTGGATCTTAACGCATGCCGCCGCGACGCGGTGCGTCGAACAGGAACGGCGGCAGGGGGCACAGCCAACGTGCGGCGCAAGACGCTTCGTCATGTTTCGCACACCGTTCAGCGCCAGTCATGACTCCAGCCGGGTGTCGCGATAAGCCGCTCGTAAAGGGCGATGTCCGATGGGTTGTCCACTTCCACCCAGCCCCCTGAAATCGGCACCGCAGCAATCGGAGTGCCCTGTTCCAGGAGACGCCGCAGCAGGCTGGTCATGTCCAGTTTGTCGACCTGGTCCGGGACCAGCCCGTCCAGCAGAGCACGGACCTGCTGCCAGCCGCCAGGAGTGAACTTCAACAGGCCCATGTACTGGCCTTCGATCTGCTGACGGTCACGCACTTTTTCGCCAATGGAAAGCAAATGGCCGTCAGCCTGGCGAAAGCTTTCGGCATCGCTGAGCGGGTCATCGAACCGCGCCGACCACAGCGACCACCAGTTCTGGTCGTAGGTCATTGCCAGCGGCGCCGGGCTGCTTATCAGGCTCTGAATGATGTCGGGCCGGTAGACGATGTCGCCATAGCACACCAGCATCGGCTCAGTGGACAGCAAGGCGTCGGCGCGCAACAGGCTGCGCACCATGTTGCTGGTGGCCCAATGCGGGTTGAACAAGCGACTGTCGCCGTAGGGTTCGAGGGCCTCACTGCAATAACCACTGACCAGATGAATGGCATCTACTCCGGCGCTGCGCAGCGCTTCGATCTGCCATTCCAGAAGGGGTTTGCCTGCCAGCGAAGTCAGCGGCTTGGGCTGTTCGGCGGTGATGCTGCCCAGACGCGAGCCGCGTCCAGCGGCGAGAATAATGGCTTTCATGTCGACTCACTCAAACAGCCAACGGCACAGTTGCCGATCGGGCTCGCTAAGGGTGGCTTCGCGCTCGGGATGCCACATGATCCCGGCGATTTTTTCGCTGCCATGCACCAACGCTTCGCAGGCGCCCTGCTCATCGCGGGCCCAGACTTGCAAAGGCTCAGGAACGGGGTCGGCCAGACGATTGCCATGAAACGAATTGACCATGCGCGGCTGCCGGTCATCGTGCCAGGGCAGCACAAGGCTCTCGGGCGCAGGGATGAGGCGATGGCGCTGAGCGACATGCAGTGCGCGATTAGCGTCGGTCAACTGCCCGCCGAACTGCAATTGAATCAACTGCAGCCCCCGACAAACGCCCAGAACTGGCCATCGTTCAGCGATGCAATGCGACAGCAACGCCTGCTCGGTTACGTCTCGAACGGGGTCGCTGCCGATGTCGTCGCCGCCGCTGAAAATGACTGCTTCAACCCCCTGCCGCTGGGCGTAGGCCACGGTTTGCTCGCCAAGATTGGGCAACAGCAACCAGTGATGACCCGCGCCCAATGCGTCGAAGAAGCGGTACCAGTCCCGCGCCAGGCTATCGCGGGGTTCGTGATAGCCCGATGGCGATGATTGACGCAGGGTGATGCCGATTTTTTTCATGGGGCTTACACCGGGCGCAGGGTTTGGTCGCGGCAGTCGAGGGCGATGCGCGGGCTGCGCACCAGTCGATTGAACAGCTGCGCACCGCAGCCGATGGCAGCGGGAATACCAAACTCGGCACAGCGTATCGCCATGTGCGAATTCGCCCCGCCGTATTGGGTGACCAACCCGGCGATGCCTCGGGTGAAGACCCAGTCGTAACCGGGATCGGCGTTTTCGATGCAGACGATCTTGCCCCGCAGCGAGGTCGAGGCGGGCGAATCCTGTTGCAGCTGCACGCCAGGGGCTTCGATGTGCTTCTGGGTGACGAAATTCGGCAGGCTGCGGTGCAGCGGCACCACCACGATGTCGTCAATGTCAGCGATCAGGTGCCCAAGTTTCAGCATCAAACCTTGCTCGTAACTGTTGCGCGCCTGGGTGGCGCGGTCGAGCAGGATGCGGTCGAGATCGTCCATCAATGGCACGCTGAGGGTCTCCAGCAACCCGTCGATGGTCAGGAACGACAAATCCTCTCGCGCCAAGCCGACCCGACCACCCCATGCGACCAGCTGTTTCAGCGCGTCGGACAGATCGCGGGTGAAGATCAGCTTGACGTACTCCCGGGCCTGAATGGCGCGGTTGGCGTAGGCCAGCAGCGCGTCAGGCGACAACGGCCATCCCTGTTCATCGAGCAATGCCTGCAATGCCTGGCGTTCATCGGCGCTCAGTTCGAAGGTCGATACGGTCTGATGCGATTCGACCTGATGCAGCGGCTCGGCAGCGAACAAATCGGTGCGCTCGTCATAGCGCAGCGAAGTGATTTCATAGGTGCCGGGACGCAGATGACCAAAGCTCGCCAAAAACCCCGGCAGCCTTTCGCTGTCCACGCAGGCGGCGGCGTACTGCCCGGTCAGTTCGGTGGTGACGGTTTCGATGGAGTGCTTCCACGCTTGCAGACGTTCAGGGCTGAGCGCGCCACGGCGGCTGGCCGAGCGCAGCAGGGCCTCGGCGATGAAGCCATGGCGGGCCACGACGGCAAATTGCAGTGTGCCCTGATCACGGCATTCGCTAAGCAGACGCGCCACATTTTCAAGGCTGGCATGTGCATCGTCGATCGAGCGCCGTTGCTGCTCTCGCTCTCGCTCATGCACCTGCGCCAGCGCGCGGTCCAGCGCGCCGTCGCCTTCCCCCAAGAGGGCACGTCGGGTCAACGCGTCGAGCGCAATGCGATAGGCAGCGCGCTCGTCCGATGTCAGAACGTTCGCATAACGCGAGGAGAAATCGGCATCGAACGTGAAGTCCAGGCAAGTGGGCACGATCTCGAACTCCACTTTGTCGTGCCATTCCGGGTTGTTTTGCAAACGATCCAGCCAGGCGTTGACCAGCTTCTCGCTGATCGCCGGGGCCATCCCGTCCGGTAAAAACGAGTTGAAGCTGCAACGCACGTCGATGTAAGGGTGATGCCCCAAGGTCACCATCAGCGCCTGATGAGGAGGCGCGTAATAGCCCATGCGACCCCGCGCCTCGCGCCAGGTGGCATCGGTCACCAGTCGGCGGTAGAGCGAGGCAGCCAGCGGGCGGGGGGTGGTGCCGATGATTTCTGCCGGGTTCCAGTCAGGCATGACCCCCAGCACCGTGCGCTCGCCGTACAACTGCGGTTGCGGCGCGAGACGACGCCCCAGAAACTCGCGCACATGTTCAAGC
>Ga0247734_1002959_pt1 | contig 10464 bp, 8 predicted proteins | sample UWRJL103311B2_FD_180933 | JGI IMG/M metagenome (GOLD analysis project Ga0247734, IMG submission 180933) | Plant litter microbial communities from Arlington Agricultural Research Station in Wisconsin, United States - UWRJ-L103-311B-2 | ecosystem: Environmental > Terrestrial > Plant litter >... | reverse complement strand
AACAGCCCCGATTGTGTAAAGACGTCAAGGATCGTGCTGTGGGCCTCGAAGGGCATCGGCAGGCCCTGCCGGTTGCTGACGTGGGGCCGCTCGAGATGCGGGCCTGGTCCAAGCCCAAGCGATCCCGTTCCAAGCCCGAGATCGATCGCATCGCCCCAAAGCTGCACGCGGAGCGAAGCCGTCCGTTCGGTAGCCTCGCCGCCGCGATCCTTGGAAAGGCTGATGGCCAGGCTTTCCACGTCACTTGCTGTCGCGATGGCATACGGGGCCATGGCCAGCGAGAGCGGGACGGCGAAAATGCAGATAAAGAGTGCAATCACGTATCGGAAAGAGGATCTGAATTCCGGACCGGTGAGCCAGCTCCGCAACCGCAGTACGAGGAAGACTGTGGTCGCTGCAAAGGTTGCCACGAGAAACGTGTCGCTTTTCGTCAGCCGGCCGGCGACAAAGGAAAGCAGGCAGCTGAAGATTGCAGCGCACCGTGGCAAACCCTTTGCTGACAGAGCAAGGGATAGCGACAGCGGTGTGAAGACGGCGCAGTAGAGCGCGATCTGATTGGGATTCTCGGCCCAGCCGCGAAAGCGATCCCAGTACCATGGATCGACGGACGGCAGCCGAACGATGCCCCAACCTAGCGCGAACTGGGCGGCGAGTGAAATATTCCAGAATGCGATCAGCAACCACTGCATCTGGCGCAACGATCCGTCGGCGGGTACCGTCGCCACGATCAGGCAGGTGAATGCCGCCATTAGAACGTACGCAGATGCATCATGCAGCATCGTGGACGGATCCAATTCTTGCAACAGCAGGGCCAAGCAGGTTCCAACGCAGAGCGCGAAGGCAAAGCAGGCCCAAAACATCCCGATCCGCAGCAAAGCGCCTGGATTGGCGACGCGGCCCGATGACAACAGGCGCAGGGTAGCCAGTGCGATCCACATCACCAGAAAGACCTCGCCAAAGCCTAGCGGAACGGCGGGCAGCCGCATTTGCGAAGCCGTGGTTAGGACTATTCCGAGCGCGAGTACGACATTGCCAATCATGACATGCTGCTATGCAATGCTGCAGACCGGCGCTCATCGCGCGAGGGCAAGATCATGGCATCGCCATGCGTGTGGGTCGCACAGACTTGTTGGTACACTTCGACATAGCGGTCGGAAACCACGTTGAGGTCGAATTCCCGGCGAACCAATTCGATCGAGCGCGCGCCCATCGCGCGCGCGCGTTGCGGATGCTGCAAAAGGTCCAGAATGGCAGAGGCGAGCGCGCGCGGGTCACGCTTCGGCACGAGATGGCCGTTCCAGTTCTCGGTCACAACATCATCGCACCCTGGCATTCTCGTGGTCACCATCGGTACACCGGCCAGGCCGGCCTCAAGCAAAACCCGGGGAACGCCCTCGCGATATTCCGTGGGGCAGGCGAAGATATCGGTCAGTCCCAGCAGCGCTGGAACGTCAGACCTTGCTCCAATCGCCTGAACATATGGCGCATGGCGATCAACGAGGGCCTGATTTACGGCGAACGGTCCTTCGCTCTCTCTCGGGCCAACCAGCAGAAACCGCACGCTCGGTCGCGCGGCGTGGACGATTTCTGCAGCCTTTAGGAGCGTCGGAATGCCTTTCTGGGTCGTAAGCCGGCTCACCGTAAGCACAACCTCGCTGTCTGCCAGGTTCAGCTCGGCTTTTAAAGCTGCGGCGGACGGTCCCTGCCGCCGGGCGGTCTCGAACGAGCGCACGTGGATTCCCGAACTCGCAATAATCGAGGCGGAGCTTCGGCCGAGCAGATGGTATTGCTGAAAGAAGCGGCTGTCGGCAGAGTTCTGAAAGATCGTCGCCGACGTCCATTGTGCAGCAAGGCGCTGCAGGGCCATGTAGAGCGGCCGATACGCTATCGCCCGTGGACTTACCGAGGAAAAGACATATCCCATGCCGTTGATGGTGCGGACGACCGGCACGGCTCCGCGGATCGCAAGCGGTCCAATCAGGTTCGGCTTTGTGTCGAATGTCTGGACGATATTCGGCCGAATGGCGCGGACGAGCTTCGAAAGCTGTGCGACGGATTTGCTGTCGGCAACATATGCCCCGAAACGATCGAAATCGTAGCGGTGATAGTCAATGTCGTGAGTGGAGAAATAGGAACCATCACCGGTGCCGGCCGCGCTCACCTGCAAGCCGCGTCGTCGCAAGGCGAGCAGAAATGGGATCCGCAGGTGGTGGTCCTCGCCTCCTATGCAGAGCAGGTGTAATGCCATCCTGGCCTCTCCGGTGACGATCGCCGCTGCCGCGATATCGGCCACCATGGCTTCCGCCGTTCGACCAAGCGCTTGCAGTGAGATAATGTAGGAGGCGTCGACAAACAGTGTCTTCGTTCGTTTGGATGAGGCGGCGCAGCTGCCTGAAATCGCAACGCCATCATTCGACCGACGGGCGGACGCCAGCTGAACTCGCTTTCATCTAGGGCAGCACGGCGACCCTTCCGAGCAAGGCCACCAGTTCGGCCTGCCGGCCCGTCTGGGTCTTGATGAACAGCGATGCCAGATGTGAGCGAACGGTAGTTCGGCTTAGCTTTCGCGTTCGGGCAATATCGAGAAGGTTGCGCCCCCGAGCCAGCTCGATCGCCAACTGGGTTTCTGCAGCTGTGAAGCCGAACAGCAGCCGTAGGGTCGCTGGAGCCGGCTCCGGGTGTGCGTCGAGATCAAGCAGAATCACCGTTCTGGTTTCATCCGGGCTTGCATTGACGATCTGATGGACCAGGCTGGTGATGCCGTCCTTGGTCGACGTTGCGATCCATGAGGTCGAACCGACAGGCATTTGAGCGCCCGCGCGATGGAAGAGCTGCTTCAATGCGCCGTAGAGCGATTCGCGGCCTGTGACGTGATACTCGCGTTCCAGGATGGTTTGCGCGGTGCCGGTCGCCTCGATGACGCGGTCCCGTCCGACAACAACCTGACCGCAGCCAATGCGCCCCAGGACCTGGCGGAATTCGTCGTGCTTCTCGGCGGCGCCGGCATCCGGCGAGACCGGTGCACGATTGGAGATATTGAAGATCGACTCCCTGCAGTTCAGCGGTGCCGCCATTCCACCGCCGTAGGTCGTTCTGTGATTGAGGTTCAGCATTGCGATTTCCTTCCTTGCAATCGTCCCCCGATTAAATGAGGGGACCGATTGCCTCGGAGCATCGCGATGTCTGAAGGGCCTGTAAAATTCTAATCGGGGGTACCCCCGTTGCTTGCGTGCCTGGCAACTTTATGGAGAGGAATTGCACGCGCCAGCGGTCTCCCGATCCGCCACGCGAGCTGGATTTTGATTGAAAGATGCGACTTCTGGTTACCCCATTGGGGCTAAGTGCTAATTGGATATCGGACTAGCAACTGCTGGCCGCAAAGCGACCTCGACAACATCACCGGGTTCCACATCGAAATCGACTGAAGCAGCGATCCTGTTCCATTGCTGCCCGACCTTGCGGACGATGAGGACATCGGGCTGCAGCTCACTTGTGCCGATCGGGACGGCGCCGGCACCACCGAGCGGCTGCAATTTCTGGCTCAGCGCCAGCATTCTAACCCGCAGATCCGCCAGGCGGACGTTCGAGTCTTTCAGTTCACGCAGCAGGGTGATCGCACGTTGGCTCGTAAGCCGCTCGAGCTGCCGCAGGAACTCCTCGCGCTGGCGTTGGAGCCTCATCAGTTCGACGGTGGTCTGCAGTCGTCGCGTCGATGACAGCAGGAGTGAGCGGCGGCTTTCCGTTACCCGGGGGCTCGGCAGCGACCCCGAGCCGAACAGCCGCATCACCCGATCCAGCTCTTCCTCATCAGCCTGGACACCTTTTTCTTCACCATCCTGTTGCTTGCGCAGCGTGATGAGTTGCGCGTCGGATTGCTTGACGGCATCCTCAAGAAAGATGCGTTCCTTGCGATGGTCGGCTTGCGATGTCCTCAGCGATTGCGCCTCCGCCTGCACGATCGGATCGATGGCGGAGGCCGGCAAAGAAATCTCCCGCGGCGTAGCGGGTTCGAAGGCGTCATCCCCCTTTAGCTCCGCGTTGACGCGGGCGACATGGATATGCTCCTTGATGTATTCGGTGGACAGCGACTGATAGTCCCGCGTCAGATCTGCCGGGTCTGTACCGGGCTGTGTACGCGAACGCAGCAGGCTGAACCCGCCGGCCACAGCGACGGCCTGTCTCACCGTCATCGACGCGCGATAGACCTGCTGCCCCGGCGTCAGGACATCGCCTGTGACGTAGATCGGCCGATACTCGACAATGTTGGCGATGATATCTCCGGGCTTCACCACGAAGGTTTGTTCGCGTCCGTCGGGTGATCGGTGCCGCAACGTCCGTGACTGCAGCATCGTTTCGATGCGACTCTGTAATTCTGCGGGGGTCAGGCCGGCGATTGCGACGGTCCCGATGCCGGGCAGGGCGATGCTGCCGTCAATCTGAACCTGCGCCCGGGTACGTTGATCCGGGATGCCGCCAATTGACACTTCGACAGTGTCCCCCGGCGCAAGCCGGTACGGCGCTGCCATGCCCTCCGTGCTTGCCAGCATGACGGTCACGGCGCAGAGGACGCCGGAAGCTCGAGCGATCGCATGCTTGCACCAATGATTTTTCATGATGGTCTCCTCGCGCTAATCGGTCGCGTCCCGGTCATCCCAGTTGACCCGGGAAACGAAATCAAACACCGGTCCGCCAGGTCTGCCCCAGTTGCTTGACCAGATGACCTGCGATCCATCGGGGGATGGTGATGCGTGCGTCTCGCTCCAATAGTCATGGAAAGCGTTGTTGGTGTGCGCAATCCGTCGGAACTGGCCGGTTCCATCGATCTTCAAGGCAATCACTTCCTGGCCAAAAGGCGCGACTCCGGGTCGACCGGGTGGCGCGACGGGCTTGCCCGCATAGCTCAGGAAGACCCAGCCGGGCCGATGGATAGCGCGCATCGACGCGTGCTGATGCTCGCCATAGGGCGCAAGAGCCGTGACCTGTCCATCACGCAGCCGGCGCTTGATCACCTGGAACCGGTCCGGAACCGATTTGCTGATGCCGACGTAGACTTCCTGTCCGTCGCTATCAACGGTCATGTCGCCGTGACCAGGCCGGTGATGTTCGGTCCAACTCTGGACCAGTTTGCCGTCGATGTCGAAAATATAAGCCTGATCTGTGAGATCAATGCGGGCCTGTGCGCAGAGAATGTAGTTTCCAAGCGGCGAAATCCCGCAATAATTATTCTCGCCGGGGATGCGTTCGAGGTCGAGATCGGCAAATTTCTGACGGCGCAAGAGGTCGTAACCGAAGGCTACCAGCTTGCCGCTCCTCGTATGCGCACGGATAACTATGCGATCGCCATCCCAAGAGGGATTGCCCTTATAGGGCCCAAACTGCAGCTTGCGATATTCCTCGGTCTCAAACAGGATCTGTTCGTCATTGCTCCGCGGCATCCAGCGTGAAATGCGGCCACCGTCGACGCAGATCATGATGTCGGGATCCCGGGGATGCCATTCGCATTCGCCGCCGTGCTGGCGTTGGAACTGCGCGCGATAGGTCTTTCCATCCAGAAAGCACAGCCCGTTGCAGCCATTGACGATGACGAGCAGGCTTTGATCTGCGTTCCAGGCTTGCGCGCTGGAATATCGGTGTGTGCAGTAATTAAGTAAGCAGGCTACGCCGTTGCCAAGTGCGCCTTTCGGGGTCGTTACCCGGACGAAGGTGGTCCGGATCGTTGGATCCACGGTGGGAACTAGATAGGCTGGCAGCTCCATGCTGGGCGCTGGCAACGGTTTGGCGTTCGATAAAAGCTCCGACCGAGCGGCACCGGTCAACAGCAGCCCGACGACGCCGCACCCGATTGCAAATGAAATCTGCCAGCGGGTCATGTCATGTAATCCCTCTCTCGTCGCACCTGGCTGGTTGAAATTCGCGATCGCCACCAATCGACCGTTCGCTTCAATCCATCTCGCAGCAACACCTGCGGTGCCCATCCAGTGGCACGTGCGAAGCGGCGACTGTCGGCCAGCAGTGCCCGGACTTCGGAGTTCAATGGCCGCAGGCGCTTTTCGTCCTGCAGTACCGGCTTATTACAGGATGTCAGTTCGACGATGATCTCGATCAGATCGCTGATCTTGATCGCTCGCTGGCTGCCGGCGTTGTAGGCTTGGCCGAATTCCACGCCATCGGCGCTGCCCGCCGCCATGAACGCCGCGGCGGTATCGGTGACAAACGTGAGATCACGTACCGTGGTGGCGTCTCCCACCATGATCGACGAACAAGACGGATCGAGCGCCTGACGGATGATGGCGCCGATAATCGCCCGTTCGCTTTGTCGAGGACCAAACGTATTAAATGGACGAAGCGTCACCACGGGTACACCGAACGACCTGGCGAAAGATTCCACCATCATGTCAGCCGCGATCTTTGAAGCCGAGTAGGGCGACTGTCCCTGGAGCGGGTGAGTTTCCTCAATCGGCATGGTGATCGCCGAGCCGTAGACCTCGCTGGTCGATGTATGGACAACACGTTCGGTGCCGTGCTGCCGCGCCGCTTCGAGAACGTTCAGGGTCCCTAGTACGTTTGTTTCAACATAGGATTGCGCGGCCACATAGGAATAGGGAATCGCAATCAGGGCTGCCAGATGGAAAACGGTCGTATGGTCGGCGACCAAGCGGTTTATGAACGCCGAGTCGCGGATGTCACCACGTACCAGATTTAGCTCCCGACGCGTCGAAACCGGCAGATCGTCAAGCCATCCGTAACTATCGAAGGAATTGTATTGCGCCAAGGCAGTCACTTTGGCATTCGCGGCGACCAGCGCTTCGGTCAGGTGAGAACCGATGAAGCCATCAGCTCCGGTTACGAGAACCTTGGATCCGGCGTAGCTCATGTTTTTCACTTTCGTCTTAGTCTTGGGACCTGTTCGCGTGATCGCGACGCGCTAATGTGACCCAGACATCGGCTGCGATGACCGCGATGGCCCGAAATATCCATCGAAAGTCGGAAACAAGCGTTCGACGTGAAAAATAAGCGAGGTCGACCTTCGCCTTTGCCGGGAAGAGGACCTCGCGATAATAATCCGCCGCCGACCCGTCACTCGGGTAAAGTCGGCTTTCATGCCGAAACTCGACCTGGCAAGGCCCGAATAGACCGGGCCTGTGATCGAGGATCGCTTCGAATCCGTTGTGGAAGCAGTCGTGGAACGTGATCGATTCCGGGCGCGGACCAACCAGCGACATGTCTCCCCGAAGAATATTCCAAAGTTGTGGAAGTTCGTCGAGCTTGGACGCGGCCAGAATACGACCGACCCTCGTCAGACGTTCGTCGCCATCGAGAGTGAGTGGATAGCCGTTCTGGTCGCAACTCGATTTGAACTTGCGAAATTTGTAGATGTCGAAGGGCCGCCCGTTTCGACCGATGCGAGTCTGCGAAAAAAAGATCGGAGTTCCCCCCTCCATGGCAATCACCAGCGCGAGGATCAAAAACAGCGGTGACAGGGCGCACAAGGCTGTGCCGGAAACGACGATATCCAGTATCCGCCGCCCGTCGATCTCGACGGTCGAGGAAGGCGGAACGATCGACTTTGTCGATTCATTCAGGGTCATGCCACCGCCCCGACCGGCAATTCTGCGTCGAGTGCAGCGGCGAGGCAGTGCGTCACGCGCTCGACGTCGGAGCGAACCATTTTGGGATGAAGGGGCAGGGTCAGCTCACGCCGGCAAAAGTCTTCGGTTCGTGGAAGCGAAGTGTCAGGGTAGAGCTCGTGGTAGAACGTCAATCGATGCACGGGCGGATAATGGATGGTGGTCTGGATGCCACGCTTGCGCAGCCGATTTATGATCGCCTGACGGCTCACCGTCGCCGGCAGGACGACCGGCATGAGGTGATGGGTCGACAACCAGGCTGGCTCAAATGGAACGAGCACCGAGGGACATTGGATCGAAAGAAGCTCTCGATATATCAACGAAAGCCGGCGACGAGCCTCGTTCCATTCGGGCAGTTTCTTCAATTGAGCGAGGCCGAGTGCCGCGCGAAGCTCGTCCATCCTATAATTGAAGCCGAGTACCGTCACATCGTAGTCTGGGCGGCGAGCGGTAAGCCGTTGTCGCGTCCCGCTCGTCATTCCGTGAGCACGCGCCTGTCGTATCGATGCCCGCAACGCGCTGCTATTGGCTATGATTGCGCCTCCTTCAGCGGTGGTCATGTTCTTGTTGCCATAGAAGCTGAAAGCAGCAGCTTCGCCGTAAGTGCCGACATCCGGCAGCCCTGGCGAATGTGCGGCGTCCTCGATTAGCATCAATCCTTTTCGCCGAGCAAAGGATTGCCAGGCGTCCCGGTGCGCGAGATATCCGGAGAAATGGACGAGGATGACGGCCTTCGTCCTCGAGGTGCACTTGGCCTCTGCCTCATCCAGCGACATCAAGGGGGCAGCGGTCGATCCGATGTCTACGAAGACCGGTCGCGCGCCGACGTAGAGCACGCTGTTGGCCGTCGCCACGAAAGTCAGCGAAGGCACCAGCACCTCATCACCAGGGCCGATGCCAAGCGCGTGAAGGATCAGGTGCAAAGCCGCAGTGCAGGAGCAGACCGCAATCGAATCATCGACTCGGTGCATCTGAGCAAAGCTCTTCTCGAATTCTTCTACGCGATCCCCCATCGTAACCCAGCCGCTGTCGATGACAGCGGCCAGGGCGTCGCGTTCGTCAATTCCCAGAGAGGGTTCTGATACAAGCAACATGCGTCGTTCTCCGGTCCCAGCGGTAGAAGAAAATGAAGCGGTAATGATGCCTAAGCCGCAGCCGTCTCGGTGAAAGCCGGTGACAGCTCGTCCCACGCAACATCCTGAGCCTTGGAAAAATCGTCCACCCGTCCGATGTCCAGCCACAGGCCGTTGTGTTTGAAGACGTTGACACGGGCATCGTCATTCAGCATCTGAGCCATCAGGTCGTCGAACCCGAATGGAACGCCAGACGGGATGCGCTCGAGGATGGAAGGATTCATGCAATAGATGCCCATGCTTACGAGGTGAGAAAGTTCGGGCTTCTCTCGGAAGCCGGTTACGTGACCGTCACGCTCATCGATAACGCCGAAATCCATTTTCGTAGGACGGTTCGCGGTCGCGATCGTAAGGGTCGCTTCGTTGCGACGATGACCGCTGATAAGCTGGTTGAGGTTAAGATCCGTCAGCACGTCGCCGTTCAGAACCAGGAATGGCGTATCAAGCTGTTCTCGCAGAAGCGAAAGAGGTCCCATCGTCCCCAGCGGTTCAATCTCCTGCGTATAGGTGATGCGCATGTTCCATTGGTTTCCGTCGCCGCATACGCTGCGGATCAGGTGGCCGAGATATCCGGTCGTGATGTAGACGTCGCGGATGCCGTTTCTTCGGAGCCATTTGAGCACCAGCTCAATGACGGGGCGGGCGCCGATCGGCATTAACGGTTTCGGAAGTATTGAAGTGTGCGGTCGTAGACGCATTCCCTTGCCACCGCATTGAATGACAGCCTTCATTGTATCCTCCATGCTGCTACGTAATGCCGGACTATCGTGTCCCGTCGATCGCGCAGTCCGACTTCGAATCGATCGCCGCGCTGGAGCGATAACGGAAATGTATTGGCGCGCCCATCGCCGGTCTTCGTGCATATGGAGGAGGGTTTGCGTTACGAGTAGTCATGAACTAATATCCAGCGGCGACGTGCTGCGTGGATGTACGATTGAGCAGTGTTTAGAGATTAAACTGCGACCGATGAGATGTTCGCGGATGCAGTCGTTGCACCGTTGATGGAGTCGGACACATCAGCGGCAGGGTCGAACGGTCGCTGTTCGTGCTGAAAATCTGCGACAGGGCAAGCAGCGAACCGCAGGCAGCGAGAGCCACTCGCTTACATGACGTCGATCGATGAGGTGGAGAGCGTCAAACTAGGCGATCGGTGGCGGGAAGCTGGCGCGAGATCGCGCTCCGAGTGATTGTGTCCGTTTCCAGTGCAGTCGCACTAGACTGGCCGCATGCCCGAATTGGTAGCAACGGCGTAGTCGGTGGGCCGCCGCTGTACACGGGTAGAATGGCCTCATCATCGGTGTGCCGCCGGATCTGAAAACCGTTGTTCATCGCCCAGATCGCAGCTTGGGTGCGGTTTTGAACCCTGATCTTCCGAAGGATGGCTTTGACATGAACTTTGACGGTCGCTTCGGAGATGTTAATCTTTCGCGCAATACTCTTGTTGGGATAGCCCTCGATCAAGTAGTCGAGGATCGAACGCTCTCGCGCTGAGAGCGGCGGCGCCGCTACGCCCTCCGCTCCTGCCACCGCAGTGTCAGCGACGCCGCCCACGCCGTCAATCGTGGCGCCATTAGGAGTCGCTAACGGCAAAAGGGAGTAAGGAACGATTGTTTCCCCCATCATGACGAGTTCCAGCGACTTGACAAAGACGTCGCAGTTCATGGAGGTAGAAAAATACCCTGATACGCCGCTTTGGTATGCTG
>Ga0247734_1002957_pt1 | contig 10471 bp, 10 predicted proteins | sample UWRJL103311B2_FD_180933 | JGI IMG/M metagenome (GOLD analysis project Ga0247734, IMG submission 180933) | Plant litter microbial communities from Arlington Agricultural Research Station in Wisconsin, United States - UWRJ-L103-311B-2 | ecosystem: Environmental > Terrestrial > Plant litter >... | reverse complement strand
CCCAATTGAGATAGCATACGTCCGTGGCCTGATTGAGGATCATCATCACTACACCGGTTCCGAACTTGCTGCTCGAATTCTTTTAGACTTCAACCGTGCTTTACCCCGTTTTATCAAGGTCTTGCCAGTTGATTATAAGAGAGTGCTTGCGGAAGAGGCTGCAAAGGCTGCCGAGGCTAAGCGCAACGAGTATCAGCTTCCTCTCCTTCCTGGGAACGAAGTCCGCAATCTCCATGAGCAAAGTCGCAAACATCAACAAAAGAAGTCAGACCTGCAGGATATTGAGGAGACCATTGGTGATGCCGCGGCTGACAAGAAAAAGAAGTCTCTTGTGTTGGATAAAACTAAGGGTTTCATGAAATATCAACGACGTTCTGAGAAGTATCGCAGTCCAGAGACTCGCACTCGTGATTGGGCTGAGCTTTCTAAGCGCCTTGATGAAGATGAGCTCAAGTATCAAGCTGCTCGATGCATGGACTGCGGTGTGCCTTTCTGTCAATCCGACTCCGGTTGCCCAATCTCGAATATCATTCCCAAATGGAACGAGCTTGTCTTCCAGAACCAATGGCAGGATGCATTAAACCGCCTACTTATGACAAATAACTTCCCCGAGTTCACTGGACGTGTTTGCCCAGCCCCTTGCGAGGGTGCATGTGTTCTTGGCATCAACGAGGATCCAGTTGGAATTAAATCAATTGAATGTGCCATTATTGATCGCGGTTTTGATCAGGGTTGGATGGTTCCACAGCCACCAAAGATTCGCACTGGCAAGACCATTGCAGTCATTGGATCTGGTCCTGCTGGACTTGCTTGTGCCGATCAGCTTAACAAAGCCGGACATCTCGTCACCATCTATGAACGAGCTGATCGTCCTGGAGGTCTTCTCATGTACGGTATTCCTAACATGAAGCTTGACAAGAAGATCGTGAAGCGAAGAACGGACTTCATGGCTGCAGAGGGAATCATATTCAAGCACGGAATACACGTCGGTGAAGATGTGCAGCTGATGGACCTTAAGGCTGAGAACGACGCCGTTGTCATTGCAACCGGCGCCACAGTCGCACGAGATTTGCCTATCAAGAACCGAAACCTTGAAGGCATCCATTTCGCTATGCAATTTTTGCACAAGAACACCAAGTCACTTCTCGACTCTGAGCTATCTGATGGAGAGTACATTTCCGCCAAAGGCAAGAATGTAGTCGTCATTGGAGGAGGTGACACTGGTAACGATTGCATTGGTACTTCCGTTCGCCACGGGGCCAAGTCAGTTGTTAACTTCGAGCTTCTCCCACAACCAGCACCTGAGCGTGCTCGCGATAACCCATGGCCCCAGTGGCCAAGAATTTATCGTGTGGACTATGGTCATACCGAAGTCAAGCAACACATGGGCAAGGATCCTCGTGAATTCTGTGTCATGTCCGAAGACTTTGTCGATGACGGTACCGGAAAGGTGAAGGGAATTAATACGATTCGTGTCGAATGGACCAAATCCGCCACCGGAGGTTGGGACATGAAAAAGGTCGAGGGCTCACAGCAGTTCTTCCCAGCTGAGCTTGTTCTACTTTCTATGGGTTTCTTGGGACCTGAGGACCGTGTTCTTGGTGATGATATTGAGAAGGACGGCCGCAAGAACGTCAAGACTCCACCTGGAAAGTACCACACCAACGTCGAAGGAGTCTTCGCAGCTGGTGATTGTCGCCGTGGCCAGTCCTTGATCGTCTGGGGTATCAACGAAGGTCGCCAAGCCGCTCGCGAGGTTGATTTATACCTCGAGAAATGCACCAGTCTCCCAGTCACTGGAGGTATTGTCAAGCGCACTGCTGTCGAAATCCTCGGAAAGAACCTATCTCACGAAGTTCATGGTCATTCTGAGCGTGCTCCTCCTCAGGTTATTGTCCAAGCCTCCTAAAGAGACATGGCACTCACGGTTATGACTTTCAACGACATATATTGGGAGCAAGGCAAAAGGAACGGAAAATCATGCATAAGTAGTCACAAAAGCAAAAGCAAAACTTGAAATCTTGACGGCGGGATGGTGAGCGAGCATTTGCAATATACTCGATGTTTCTTGAGATTAGAAAACATGGGAGAGGAATGACTTGGTTTTTGTATTTGAATTTTTATGCGCGCGTTGGCGATACCAGTGGGATTTGTTTTGATCTGAATTTTTTGAGGTTTCATTTGACGTGGTTTGGAGCAAGCGTTGTTGATAAATTCTTCTGTACATATAATCTAATGCTTGTATGTACACTCTTGAGTTCTGGTATATTTGTGAAACTGTGAAAACGCCATAGAATGATTCCCTTGTATACAACTACTTGTTAGCCTAGTATGCCACAGGGTATGCCCATCGCACCGTAGGTGCGGAACCATCGGTTTTGGTAGCGACAGGCGTGAATGTAAAGCCATGATAGCCGAGAATATGGCGAAAATAATAAGTTGTGGACCCAGCGGAGAACAAAACACATTTTTTGAGGAACTCTGGGAATTTTAAAAGATGCGATGCAATTGAGCTCTACGCCGTAGCATGGGGAACTTTAGACGGGGGAGTTTTATCTATCTTCTATGTTCTACAATATATATAGCTGGCATATACATCAAGCACCGTCAACTTTCAGACTCTTGACCAAATCCACGATGCTCTCCTCGAGCGTGATAAAAGGCTTGCCAAGCAAGCCCTTGGACTTTTCGTTATCGTACTTATATACGCCCTCCTTAGGATAATCACCGCCCTTCACATCCTCACCAGGAACCTTATCCTTCAATCCCGGGAAGTTCTTGCGCACGATATCGGCAATCTCACGATTGCTGAAGTATCCGGTAGTGGCGAAGAATCGTTGGCCTTCTCCTGAAGAAAGCGCTTTCACGTGGAGCATGGCGAGATCTCGAACATCGATCCAGAGGAATGTTCCAGTCTCCGGGATGGAGCCGGATTCTTTGGCTGAGCCGGAGGCGATTGCGAGCACACGTTGGTTAGAGGTGTTGAGACTGGATGCTGCAGGAACGGGTGGCAGGATGGGTCCTAAAACCAGTGGTGGGTTGATGGTTGTTAGTCTTGGGATGGTTAGTTCTATATTTTCTTTAAGAGGATCAAAGAAGTAAATAGGGAGGGTTACGTGAAGTTGGGCTTCTCTTTCTCAACAAAATCCCAAGCTGCCTTCTCGGCAAAGGTCTTGCTAGCTCGGTATCCGTAAGCAGGATTGATTTCTGCCTCCTCTTCCGTGATTGGGTTCCAGTCCTTCTCGCTGTAAGTGTGGCCAGGGTAGTTGCCCTTGGAGGCGTCTACAATGGCGGCAAACGAGGACGTGAGGACTACACGAGTTACAGATGGAGCGTTCTTCTTGATAGCAGAGAGGAGACTGCGAGTTCCATTTATGGCGGGATCAAGAAGATCTTTCTTGGTGTTTGTTACATTGAAGTGGAACTGGGTTTGTTAGCCGTCTACACATACATAACCCATAGCATTGATCAAGCATGATATATGTACTGTACAAAGAAGTCAACATACCGGAGATGCGGTGTGTATCACGGCCTGCAGGCCATCAATTTTCACAGCTTCGTCGAAAGCACCATCAGCAGCGATGTCAGGGACGATCTTGAAGTCGAGCTTTGCAGATGGGTGAAAGTTCTTGATTGTATCAGCCTTCTCTTGCGAGCGGACTGTCGTGGTGACTTCATGGCCTTGTTCGAGAAGGATTTTAAGGACATGCCTGGCGATGAAGCCACTTCCACCTGGAAATTGTTAGTTTTTGAGTCTCCTGTTTATATAGTTGGAGGGTTATGAGTGAGTGTCAAAGAGGAATAGTGGGGTAATGCGGGGTGGACATGAGAGAAAGTGTATTGACCTGTAAGTAGAACACGAGTCATCTTGATTCTGAGAGGCTTGTTTTGTTATTGGTGAGAGTATATTTTAGACTGCTTACTGCTTATTTCGACAAGGGAAGGAGATGTTTGGACTTTATATGGAAAGCTGAATTCGACCTGTCAACGTCATTCAAGTGTAGAATGAGGTGGGAGTGGGTCTCGGTACTTATTTCATGTCGTTAACGCCATCTATCACCGAGTGAAGAGTGGAATATTGAAGCCTTCTTCAACCACACTGGAGATTAAAAAAACCCCTACTACAATCTAGAATGAAGACTGTAATCTGCAGATAAGTGAGATTGTGTAAAGCGTGGTCTCCTTAGCTATCTTACTCACGTGATTGCTTCCCCTGAATTAGCCGATTCTTAACCGAAAGCATAGTTATACATGTAGTGCTAAGAAGTTTTCCTCGATGTGGAGGCTTAGCAGGGTAAGGTAGCAGATTCTCAATTACGAAGTGACTGGATTTGACTTTTAGGAGATCTAATAGTACCTAGGCTACCGTCAGTCTCGTAACGTGAGCGAATCTTGAGATTCGGAAGGACTCGCATCCCCTCTGTATCACGCAATTGTTCGAATACTTGTATGAGGGCATCCTACTGCGAATATTCCCTAGATATTTGCTTAGACTTGCGGAAAATTTACATATATACCTCTGATAAGGAAATTATGAAATAAGTCCAGGACTACTAACAAAAGAAAAGACTTATGATCATATTAAACCGAGTCCAAATTTTTGACTTCCCTCACTCGAAGCCTAGGCCAACGTGACAATTAACACATTGATATCTAAAGTTGTATCATTCATGACATACACTATAATACATATGACTCATCTAAGCGACTTTCATAGGGAGCAACAAGCAGTAAGGTTGCGGAGTAACTGATATCTACAATTATGACCCATCGGACGGACGCAACCAAAAACTCCAGCGCTAGGATCGGAAAAATGAAAAATATGAACAAAACGAAAAGTAACGAAACCCCTGTCTCTCCCATAAATACTTCTAATCTGATCTAAGTCAACAACACATCGGCTTTATTGTTGAAAAGCATAGCCTCTCTTACCACGTCCAATGGTCTTGAAACTGCCTCCGGCATCCTTTATGTCAAAGCGGCTCATGCCCATAGCCTCTACGTCGGTCCTACCAGAGAGCCAGAAACCGACAATTACCACGATGTAGCACAGAATTAGGATAGAGCCCTTGAAGTAATTGCTCTTCCCCTCTCCGTACATATAACTGAGCAAAAAGACGCAGAGAATTACCATGACCATATCCCATTGCGGGAAGATGAGGCTGAATGTATGGTCAATAACATCACCAATGAACCATTGGCCGTTAATAGCACTGAAAAGGACCAATGCTGGGATTTGAAGCAAGCAGACTTGGAGCGCATATGCAGACCCAATTTCCATGGATAAGGCGATGTTTCCGTTCATGGCAAATGAAATAGCGTTCTGGGAGTAGTTAGATTGCTGCCAAACTACATATATAGATGGAATAACTTACAAGAAACTCGGTGGTATTAGGGACAAGAGCGAAAAGGGTAATTCCCAAGAATTTCTCGTCGATTGCAACGTTCTTCAAAACTACATCAACTGTACCGACAAGAATTTCGGCTATCATTGCATACAGAAGAGTAGCCCCGCATAGAATAACAGTACTCTTGAGTCTGCTCCAGTTAGGTGCATCGTGCCCACCGCCTTCGATGACATGAACCTCGGCAACAGCACCGTCATCTTCTCCACGGCCAGCAGTAGACTTCGGAGCCTTGTGATGACCCATTATGGATGTTTTACGAGGAGCTCTGGTGGCGTCCCGAGCAGCGATTGTGGCAGCTGTAGCTGCCATTTCAGCGACCTCACGGACTAAATTGGTATTCTGAGCCTCAGTAAACCCTGGGATGCGAACCTCGGACCGTGAGCTTTCAGCACCACTACTTTTAGGCGGAACTAAGTGAGGTGTCTGTGGTGTTTGATTTGCTAAACCATTGATAGGCTCAGCGTCAACAGTTGAAGCATTTCGACTGCCTTCTGTACGATTAGAAAGACCGACGTGTTTGAGAGACTGTCCTAGAATCCGCTTGTAAAGCTGTGACTCGCGAATTTCTGCTCCGCGTGCAGTGGCATCAATGCTATTCTGGGTTGCTAGTCTCTGTAGTCGTGGGTGGCCACTAAGTTGTTGAGAAGAAGAAATCTGTTTATCTTCGTGGGTCTTCTTTTCGTCTACCTCGTTGTTCCAGATCACTGCCGCATGGGTTCGCAGGGTGAACCAAAGTCCAATGATGTAGGATAGAAATAGAAGGAATGCCGCTACCCAAGTATAAGGGCGAACTGCCTCCAGGTAAAAACGATCATCTAGAGCAGGAACCTGCGAAAAGTAACAACGGCGACAGTCACGGCTAGGAAGAGCATCATCGGTATCTACACAGCTTAGGCAATTGAGTTCATGCTACAAGTGGTTAGCATCGGCCATTGAGGGGGGAATAGTAAGAATACTTACTGTGCCATAGATCTGGTAAAACAGTGTTGGGGAAAATGCTGCAATGACACCAAATAGTAGCATAGTAGATGTCACACCAGCCGATTTAGCATTGAATCTCTGGGTTTTCCGCTTAATCGCACCAAAACACATGGACAACCCAGGCAAGAAGAGCACACCGGCAAATATACTACCAATTATACTGCCTTCGACAAGTTGCCCTTTTCCTTGATTGAGTGCAATGCAATAGAGAAACACCTCCACCAAGGTCGAGAAAAAAGCATTAATCGCCGCTCCCACTCCCATAGAAGACTGAGCTGAAATGGAAGCCACAGCTTGTCCAATAAAATATGCCAAAGGGATAATCGAAAACAAGGCTGCTACAAAGAGGAAGGCAGGGTGAGTGATAAGTAGTTTCAGTTCCAGGACTTCTAGGAGGATCCAATAGTCGAAAATGACAAATAAGACCACGGCCATAAGGTTGATCAAGAAAATATTCGTCCCATCAATGGTATACTTCCAGTACTTCGGCCCAACGGCTCGATATGTGCATAGTAGAATTGAAGAGTTTGGAATATTGTCTCCACGAGAATATGCTGTATCTGACTGGAATGACAACGCGAGCGGATGGCGCCGGAGGTGATAAAAGAGCAGCATTGTGACTTTCCCCATAGGAATCCAAAACACCAGAAACCAACAAATGCCGGAGACTAGAATTAGGGTTGGGGTGATCAAGCCATAGAAGAATAAGAAGAAGATAACGCGGCCTGTATTCCATTGGCCCCTTCCAAACAATCTTCGCTTGTAAGGCCGGTCTTCACCGTTGCTGTCTGGTCGTAAAGCACTTCGTGCCCGGCCTAAGAGGCTGTCGGTTTCGCTTACAGAGTCCATACTTCCTCTAGAACGTCCAATGATCGAACGAGAACCTTGAGGCCCGAAAAATAGTCTGCCATCCTCGATATCTCCGCTTTGCCATTGCTCATACTCGGTAATACTGCGGCCCTCGCCTTCATCTTCCTCGGCATATGCTTCATCTTGCTCCAATCTAACGAACTTTCCAAACGGATAAAACAGATAGCCCGCCAAGCCCCATAGCACACGGCCATATTCAATGGCACTTGGGGCAGCAGCAAAGATAAAACAGACACATGCTGCGGTAAAGGCGATGAGACCGAGCCACCAACCGAAACACAATGTCCAGGTGATGTTGAATATTATAAGCCAATTACTAACTCGGCCGCCGGGAGAAGAATGAATATCACCCTCGGCAGCTTTCTGTACCGACCTATCTTTCTTGTAAAGCGCCGGTTTCCAGATCCGAATACCAAAGGGATGGGTTTCATTGATAGCCTCCTGGCGATCTCTAAGCGTAAAACTCTCAGCATCACTCAGATCACCGTCATCGTCATCTTCTTCAGGAGACAAGTCCTCCAGCCCACGAAGTGTTCCTTCTTCACCAGACTCAGGTGATTGATCTTCTGGAGCATCACCTACAACGCTGGTGCCTCTGGTATTTGCCGTTTCACCCTCATCCTCCAAGTCCTCACTCCAAGAAGAGTCTACTCGTGCTAAAGTAGGGTGCAAGGTCTGGGGCCGCCGTCTTATAGTAGAACCCGGAATTCTCGTAGACCCAAATCCAGAGCCAACTCCGGAAGTTTGTCTTGTAGCTATCTCATCCTCCACTTCTGCCACATCGTCGTCGACCGAGAACTCCTGTCCCCGGTGTGGTGCCTGTACATTTGACGACGCCCGCCTAGACATTGCGGGTTTTTTCTGCCGTTGGCCGCCTCTTCCACGTTCTGGTCCCAACATGGGAGATCTGAAAGGCTGAATCGAACGTGACGACTCCATACTAGGTGGAATAGGACGCTCGCTCGTCAGGGAGGATTGGTCGGACGGAGGTTGGGCCTGGGGGCTAGGCTGGATTGAACCTGGTGAGCTGTTAGTAAAAGTTGAATGTGGTGCTTTCTCGAGATTGTTTACCATATGACATTTGGTCTGGTCTGCGTCGTATTGTGTCTGTCGACTGGTAGCTCTCTGAAAGCCCGAGGCCATCATCTTGGCGGGTGGATGTGGATGATTCGAATCTGGCGAGCGGATGTCTGGTATCTGATGGTGAAGTGGGAGTTGACATGTTGGATGCGCTTTGTGCGGATGGTTGCGATTTGGGACTCAAAGGGTTGTTGCTATCTTGATTTGAAGGCATGCTGGGAGCTTTGGTAATGCAGATAACGGAAGGGTTGCGCGGAATCTACAAATCTGCGAGAGGATGAAAGAGTGCAGGAGTGGGTGCTGTATCGCGTCGATCACCAAGCAGTGTCGAATCGGAAGATATGGAAGGCATCAAAGAGTGAGCGCGTGTTCGTGGTTGCAGTTCGTCGGGATGGGTATGTGTGTTGGTTGCGGACGGTGGTAGTACACACGAGCTGACAGGTCAGTTGAGGAACAGAGATATGCCGGATGCCAGATGCCAAATGTCAGATATCAGAAGGTCATGCCAATCATCTTATTATAGAGCAGGTAGGCAGGAAGGAAGGAGGAAGGAGAGTATATGTATGTACGAAGTATGCGGGTGCAGTGCAGTGCTGCGCTGTGCTGTGCTGGGCCCGTTTTTTACGTTGGTGATCAACAAAGTCGGGAAAAGCAGGTGTTTACGAAGTTTCATGCCAAGACAAGGGTTTACTTACTTGTAACAGGGCGTTACTGGACTGTACTGTACTGGAGAGCTGGACGGGAGTGAATACTACAGTACTTCTTTATTATATTATAGCAACGTACGGTGGCAGGCCAGCTCCTTGCCTTGCCTTGTGCTTTATGTACTGTACCAGCTTGCCTTGCTATATACTCTGAACTGATACTGATACAGTCGAAAAATAGAAAGTTGGAAGCCCTGTACGCCAAGTGCTAAGAATGGCCGTCCCCCAGTGGCCGCTACGGCAGTTTCCTTGGTAAAGTACTGTAGTAGAATGTTCCGTAGAAGGGAAGGCTGGAAAGTGGAAAGTGGAAAGGGGAAAGGTAAGGAGGAGGAGGAGAGGACAGGGTTGGAGGGTCTGGTGTAATATGTGTGTGAGGTTGCTGCACACCTGAAGAAAGAGGCTCGAGAGGCGAAATATCAGGCACGACTAAACGCGTACCGCAGCCGTAACCTTATATGGAAGAAACCGAAGTACAACAACCCTGTCAACATTACTCTACTTACATACTACCTCGACAAACACAACACCATCTACAGCAGAGCAACCCCATCAACACCCCCATACATCCTAATTCTATTCCCCCCTCCCCAAACCCTCTCCTCCCTTCCAACCTCGTCGTTGTTGTCGTCACGATGGCGCTCGACAGCTTCTTCCACAATAAGATCGAGAGCATGAAGCTCGAGATCATCCAGGGCCAGGCTGTGCTACGCAGATTGGAAGCTCAGCGCAATGATTACAACTCAAGAGGTATACTCACCACTCCCTCGCGCTTTATGTAGTCCAGCTGACAATCCACAGTGCGACTTCTCCGCGAGGAGCTGGGACTCTTACAGCAGCCAGGATCCTATGTAGGTGAGGTGGTCAAGGTAATGGGCACCAAGAAAGTCCTGGTCAAGGTTCACCCAGAAGGCAAATACGGTACGGCATCCATCTTCCGCCTGTTTTGAGCCATAACTGATCAAGCAACAGTGGTCGATATCGCCGATAGCGTTGATGTCACCAAGCTCGTTGTCGGCAAGCGGGTTACCCTTCTTTCCGATTCCTACAAACTCGAAAAGATGCTTCCTTCCTCCGTCGATCCCTTGGTGTCGCTCATGATGGTCGAAAAGGTGCCCGACAGTACATACGATATGATAGGCGGACTGGATCAGCAGGTCAAGGAGATCAAGGAGGTTATTGAGCTTGGTCTAAAGCATCCCGAACTCTTCGAATCTCTCGGCATAGCCCAACCCAAGGGTGTACTTCTCTACGGCCCTCCCGGAACTGGAAAGACTCTTCTGGCCAGAGCTGTAGCGCATCACACTGATTGCAAGTTTATCCGAGTCTCGGGATCCGAGCTGGTTCAAAAATATATTGGTGAAGGTTCACGAATGGTGCGCGAGCTGTTCGTTATGGCTAGAGAGCATGCGCCATCTATTATATTCATGG
>Ga0247734_1002955_pt1 | contig 10475 bp, 6 predicted proteins | sample UWRJL103311B2_FD_180933 | JGI IMG/M metagenome (GOLD analysis project Ga0247734, IMG submission 180933) | Plant litter microbial communities from Arlington Agricultural Research Station in Wisconsin, United States - UWRJ-L103-311B-2 | ecosystem: Environmental > Terrestrial > Plant litter >... | reverse complement strand
GTGTACTGCCGCTGGTGTTTGCTACCGGCGCAGGCGCGGTGGCACGAAACACGATAGGTGTTACCGTTTTGGGAGGCATGATCGCTTCTTCAACGATATCCATCTTTATAGTCCCTGTTCTTTTTGTATTGTTCACCCGCTTCTCCTATGGCAAAAAACAACTGGCCTGGCTGCAGGCACACCACGAGGAACTGATGGAAAAATCAAGGAAGATTGAAGAGCAGAATATCGATCCGGAACTGGAATATGAAATTGCCCGGTCAAAAGCTGAACACAGGCCTAAGGGAGAAAGCTGAATTTTCCAGACGCTTAATTATTATTTAATATCCGGTTTATATGAATTCCATAAACTTACAGGATAAAACAAATAATAAATATTCACAGCGTCCAAAAGACAGGGCTATGCCAAACCCAAAACAGAGGCAACACTCAATTATGACAAAAAACCAGGCGATCAGACTGAACGCATTAAAAAAAGCCATCGCATTTTACCTCATCTTAAGCATTGTCTTTTCAGGCTGCAAGAAAAGCACACCTGCACAGGCGCAGACCGGAAACACCGAAACCTCTGGCAGAAAGGAAACCAACCAGGCAGCGGCCGACGAATTTTTCCAGATTGCCGTTATTCCTGATACACAATACTACACCTCTGAAGAACACGGCGGTACCCTGGATATGTTTCAGCAACAGATCACCTGGATTAAAACCAACAGGGAAACATCAAACATAGCTTATGTGATACATTTGGGAGATGTAGTTGACCACGGGGAAGATCAGTTAGCAGAATGGACAAACGCTAAAAACATTCTTTACCAGTTGGAAACCCCGGTTACGGGCTTACCAAACGGCATCCCCTATGGCCTGGCAGTTGGTAACCACGACCAAACCCCCAACGGATTTCCCGGAGAGGGAGGCACCAACAACGGCTACGCAAAGTATTTTGGTAAGGACCATTTTCTGGGACGTGCCTACTACGGTGCACCTTATGGAAGTTCTAACAATAACGATAACCATTATGACCTTTTCAGCGCCAATGGAACTGACTATATTGTATTGTACATCGAGTACAATACTCCCGGAGATGCAGAGTACAGCGCCGCCATTGAAGCCGCTGTGATGAGCTGGGCAGATGGTGTTTTGACCACATACGCAAGCCGGAAAGCCATCATTGTGAGCCATAGCTTGCTGAGATTGCCGGCAGGAAGCAACAGTGATATTCAGGGAGGAAGCGGCACGAATGCGGTAGCTGCCGCATTTACCTACCAGGGACAGGTGATCTATGACAGGGTTAAAACGCATGACAATGTTTTCCTGATGCTGGGAGGCCATGTATCAGGCGAAGGATTCAGACAGGATACCTATAACGGGCACGTAATCAAATCTTACCTGTCAGACTACCAATCCAGACAAAATGCCCCTTACAGCGGGGAAGCCAGCAGAAACGGCGGCAACGGCCTGATGCGCTTAATGAAGTTCAACAAAACCACGCAGACCCTTAGCGTAAGGACCTTTGCGCCAAAAACAGGGGCGAATATACTGGAGACAGACGGCGACAGCGAGTTTTCAAAACCGTTGTACAATTAAACTTTAATTGATAAAAGAGGCTTACGCCTCTTTTATCAATTTTTATTTATCCTTCCTCTCCCCCATTTTTCATTTTCATCAATATGGCATAAGCATTCCTGACCACAATTGATTTTACATTTAAAGGCGATTTGATTTCTATGAATCCGCCATTAGCGGCACCCGTTTCTACAGGTGTCATTCTGAATTTATGGTTTCCTTCAGCAGCGAAGATGTAATTTTTACTTTCCCATTTCACTATGGCTTCCTCAGGAACTGCGGTAACACTGGCATTATTGATTTCAATTGACGCATTTATAAAAGTACCGGGCAGCAGTTCTTTACCATAGCCCTTTTCCAATTCGCAATGCACGCTTGTAGTACGGTCATCACCTATGTTAGGAGTAATTAGATGGATGGTTGCCACATACGTTTTTTCAGGATGTTTGTTGGTAGTGCAGGTTACCTTTTGTCCTTCTAAAAGCCTGGAGGCATCATTTTCAAAAACGGTCAGGTTTACATGGGAGGCCGTAGGATTGATGAGTTCGAACAATACGTCTGAGGAGCTCACATATTTACCGGTATTTACGTTCACTTTTGTCACATAACCGCTGATTGGGGCATAGATATGGATTGCACGCGAGATATTATCTGCAGTCAGCGCAGCGGGGTTCAGCCCAATGAGCCTGATCTTTTCGGCCAGCGAGCTCACCAGTATTTTCTGGCTGCTGAATTCACTTTCCGTTTGCTGGAAAAGTTTGTCACTGGTAGCTTTTGTAGCGTTTAAACCCTTCTGGCGTTTATAATCTGCCTCGGCGAATTTCAGTTTTGTTTTTGCGGTCAGGTAGTCCTGCTGCAGCTGGATATATTGCTGATCCTCTATCGTAGCCAGTACACTGCCCTTACTGACCCTCATCCCGGGGATCAGCATCATTTTCTTTACATAACCGCCAAGAGGAATACTGATTGAAACAATATTTTCAGGTGGCACATCTACCATACCGCTGACCTTTAGTGTGGTATGCATTTCTCTTTTTTCGAACGTGCCGGTTTCAATTCCCGAGTTCTTAATCTGCTCTGCTGAGAGCTGGGCAAGGTCGGCATCAATTTGTACGCTATCAGCGGATTTCCCCGCTGTTACGGCCTCTTCTTTCTGTTCGTGTGAACAGGACGAGCTCAGGATGACTAATGTGAAGGCTATAATTAAGATATGTTTCATTTGAGTTGTTTTTAAGGTTAGTTGACAGCACTTATTCTTTCGATTTCAAAAGCAGCCTCATTCAATTGCTGCACTGTATTGAAATACTCGCTCCGGAGTTGTATAGACTGGTTAATTAAGATGACCCAATCCAGGTACCCGATTTCACCTGCGTTCAGCTTATCGGTAGTTGTGCTGATGATCTTCGAAGCATTTGGCAAAATGGAGCTTTGATAGGAGCTGATCAGCTTGCTGTTCTGCGTATAAATCCTCATCGCATCTTCCATCCCTGTGCGCAGCTCCTGTTTGGTTACATCAAGCTCCTGCTGGCGCTGTTTGATCAATACATTTGAGGCCCTGATCCTGGAGCGCTGTGCACCGGAAAATACGGGTATACCAAGTCCTACATTGACGGAAGAGAACCTTTTATCCCTGTCAAAATATACGTCTGACCCCGCAGTGGTAGTCTGCCAGCCTACCACACTGGTATTGCTGTAACCTAAAGTAAGCGAAGGCAGCAGTTTGCTTTTTTCAAGCTTGTGCTGCTGCTGCGAAAGCATGATCTGTTGCTGCTGCAGCCTGAGCGCCGGATTGTCGGCTATCCTTTCAGTGTCGGGCAAGCCGGAAAGCCTGTAAAGCACGCAATCGGCTTCGGGAATTACCTGACCATGGCTGTTTAACAATACATTAAAGCGGGTTAACAGCACTTCATAATCTGTTTTCAGGATTTCCAGCTGATTGGAGATCTGTGAACGCTGGTTCCTGGCAGTAGCCAGCTCCAGCGCATCTACATCTCCGGAGGTAAAACGCTGTTCGGCTTTTTCCAGAAAACCGCCGTAAATACTATCCGCCTGCAAAAGCAGCCTGCGTTTATGCTGCAGCACGAGTATTGCGTAATAGGCAGATTTAACCCGCGTTCTGATATCCAGCTGATGCTGGCGAAGGCTGGTTTCACTGATCCGGATATTTGTTTTTTGGATGGCCGACTGCCTGGTATAAACACTCGGGAAATCAATATTCTGGGAAATGGAAAACCTGTTGTCATTGGCAAGGCTGTTGAATTTGCCATACTCAAATCCGGCAGTTGCCTTCTGAACATCAAAGCTGTTCTTTCCCAGGGCTTTATTATAATCCACTTCGGTCATAGACACTTGAAGTGCCGCGTTATTTTTCAGCGCACTGTCTATCGCTGCCGGCAATGGAATTTTCTGCTGCGCATTTGTTCCCATAAAGGCAACAACCAGGATGGCGACCATTGCAGTCATTTTTTTCTGTGGTTTAAAGTAGCCAAAGCCCTTTTCAAAAAGTATATAAAGCATAGGTAATACGAACAGTGTTAACAAAGTAGAGATGATCAGGCCGCCAATGACCACCGTTGCCAGCGGCTTCTGCACCGCCCCACCGGCACCTGTACTGATGGCCATTGGAATAAACCCGAGGGAAGGAACAAGTGCCGTCATGAGCACCGCCCGGAGTTTTGACTTTGTAGCATGGATCACAATGCGTTTCACATCAAGCCAGCCCTCTTTCTTTAGCCTGTTGAATTCAGTGACCAGCAGGATGCCGTTTAAAACAGCTACGCCAAACAGCGCAATAAAACCTACACCGGCAGAAATACTAAACGGAAGGTCCCTGATCCAGAGTGCAAGGATCCCGCCTATGGCCGATAATGGAATGGCGGTATAGATCAGCAACCCCTGTTTTACAGAACTGAATGCAAAATATAAAAGAAGGAAGATCAGCAATAACGCAATGGGAACCACAATGCTCAGCCTTGCTTTTGCCCCCGTCATATTTTCAAATGATCCTCCATAATGAATGGTATATTCTTTACTGAGGTGCAGCTCACTGTTTACTTTCTGCTGCAACTCCTGAACGATAGATTGTACATCCCTGTCCTTGATATTAAAGCCGATGATGATCCTGCGCCTGGTATTTTCCCGCTGGATCTGGTTCACACCTTCTACTTCATCAATCTCTGCCACCAGCGATAGCGGGATATAGGAACCTGTTTTAGTGGGTACCATCAAATTGCGGATATCTCCGATATTCCGGCGCGACTCACCTTCCAGCCGCACTACCATATCGAAACGTTTCTCGCCTTCGTAAACCTGCCCGGCTACCTGGCCTGCAAAAGCGGTATTCACCACACGGTTCACATCACTTACGTTTAAACCGTATTTGGCCATGCCCTCACGGTTATACTTCAGCACGATCTGCGGCATACCATTCACCCGTTCTTCATAGATATTGACCGCACCTTTTACCTGCTGAATGATCCCGGTAAGGCGGTGCGCGTAGTTGGAAAGCGAATCGAGATCCTCGCCAAAGATCTTGCACACCACATCCTGCCTCGCCCCTGTCATCAGTTCATTAAAGCGCATCTGAACGGGGAACTGGAACCCAACGGTTATCCCCGGCACAACCTCCAGCGCCCTGGTCATTTTAGCACTCAGCTCCGGAAATGAGGTGGCCGAGGTCCAGTCTTTCTTGTCTTTAAGAATGATCATCATATCGCCAGCTTCAAAAGGCATCGGATCTGTAGGGATTTCGGCACTTCCAATCTTGGTGACGATCTTTTGTACCTCAGGAAATTTATTCAGCAGAATTTTAGAAGCCTTCTGCGTAGTTTCAATGGTATTATTCAGGTTACTACCAGTAAGCAGCCTTGTCTCTACGGCAAAATCACCCTCTTCCAGCTGGGGGATAAACTCGCCTCCCATCCTGGTGAGGATAAATACTGACACAATAAATAAGGCTAATGTTACTGCGATAATGGTTTTAGGAAAACGCAGTACCTTACTCAGCAATGGCTGATATTTCCTTTCCAGCCATGCCATCAGTTTATCCGTGATGTTTTGTTTATGCGTTAAATTCTTGCTGAGGCATAAAGCCGACATCATAGGCACATAAGTGACCGACAAAATAAAGGCGCCCAGGATAGCAAAGGCTATAGTGAAGGCCATCGGCTTAAACATTTTTCCTTCGATCCCCTCAAGGGATAAGATAGGCAGGTAAACGATCAGGATAATGATCTGGCTGAACACGGCAGATTTAATCATCGTGCCCGTTGATTTTCCTACTTCCACATCCATTTCTTCCTGATTGATATGCCCTGCATTCCTGAAATGTTTCGAGTGGGAGAAACGGTGCAGGATAGCCTCTACAACGATGACCGATCCGTCTACGATCAGCCCGAAATCAATGGCCCCCAATGACATCAGGTTTCCTCCAACGCCAAATTTGTTCATCAGGATGATTGCAAAGAGCATGGAAAGCGGGATCACGGAAGAAACGATCAGCCCGGCCCTCAGGTTTCCGAGGAAAAATACCAGCACGAAGATCACGATGAGGGCACCTTCCAGCAAGTTGGATTCTACAGTATGTATGGCATTATCCACCATTTTGGTACGGTCAAGAAAAGGTTCAATGACAACGCCCTTTGGCAGCATTTTCTGTATTTCCGCGACCCTTTCTTTTACCCTCTTGACTACCACGGAGGAGTTTTCGCCTTTTAACATCATGACCACGGCCCCGGCAACTTCACCTTTGTCATTAAAGGTCATGGCCCCATACCTGATGGCGGAACCATATTGTACGCTAGCCACATCACTCATCAGTAAGGGCACGCCATTATCAAGTGTTTTTACCACAATTTTCTGGATATCTTCAGGCGTGGCGGTCAGCCCCTCACTTCTGATATACAATACCGTTGGCCCTTTCTCAATGTAGGCACCCCCGGTATTCTCATTATTCCGCTCCAAAGCATCGAACACATCTGTGATGGTAAGATGGTGGGCTTTTAACTGCTCCTGGCGGACTGCAATCTCGTATTGTTTCAGTTTACCGCCAAAACTGGAAACCTCGGCCACACCCGGAGTGCCTAAAAGCTGCCGGCGGACAATCCAATCCTGAATTGTACGGAGGTCCGTGGCATCGTACTTCTGTTCATAACCTTTGAGCGGCCTTACCACATACTGGTATATCTCTCCAAGGCCCGTAGAAACGGGAGCCATTTGCGGCGAACCCACACCCGGAGGGATCTCCTGCTGCACCTGTTGTAATTTCTCACTGATCTGCTGGCGCGCCCAGTACACATCAGTTTCTTCGCTGAATACAATGGTGACCAGCGAAAGCCCGAAACGTGAAAAACTTCTGATCTGCTTCATTCCGGAAATGCTGCTGCAGGCCTGTTCAATTGGAAAGGTAATCAGCCGCTCAATATCAGGGGCACCAAGAGAAGGTGATACGGTGATCACCTGCACCTGGTTATCGGTAATATCAGGAAGGGCATCTATGGGTAGTTTTGTAACCTCGTAAGCACCCCAGCCGATGAGCGCAAGTACAAAGAGGCCAATGATTAACTTATTCTTTACAGAAAAGCCAATAATCTGATTTAGCATAAAATTCTTTTATTTAAAAATGATCATATACCGGTTTCCGGAAATCAGCTGATCCCCGGAAACCGAAAAAAATTAATAAAGAATTTTATGCTCTCGGAGGGCGGAAAAGCGCACCCAATGCCGGATTGGATAAGATGTAAAGCTGTGGCCTGCGGATAGCGGCCGTTATAGAGAAATAGGGTTGTCTGAACAGAATGGTCTTTGCCGGGTGGACAGCATGAGAAATATGGCCCGGGGTAGTGATCTTTTTGAAAGGCAGTTTCATATCCTCATCTTCATCATTGTCATTGATATCATTGCCAAAATAGTGCATGGACAAAAAATCAATAATTCCAACTTCGTTGTTAAGGCTGTGATGCTGAAGAAAATGGGAGACGAGTTGGGGCAGCTTAAATATTTCTGAGAATGAAGTATTTAAAATAAGGATGGGAAACAGTACGTATAAGCATGCCTTCTTCACGCTGCAAATATAACTGCACTAAGATAAAAATCAAGGTGTTGAGATGTTTATTTAGGTATCATTAACTTTACAAAGATTGAAGTAAATTGCCGGTGTTGCATCCACACCCACCGGCAATTCTTATTAACTATTATTTACCTAAACATGTCTGCCGGGCGAGCGCCCGCTTCGACAAGATCTTTTTTAATTCATTTGTAGTAATAACGCAAGAACTTCCTTTTTACTCTGCTCATGATGATTTTTTTTTAAATAATTTTTTTCAACACTTCATGAACGCCGGCAAGCCAGAACGGAACAAACAATATAAGAGCCACTTTAATGCCATCTGCCAACTGACTGCGTATGGCTTTTGTAGCCTTAACAATATGGTCACTGATCGTGGAAGATGAAATCCCGAGTAATGCGCTCACCTGCTCATATGACTTGCTTTCCAGCTTGCACAGTGTGAAAATCTTCTTTCTCTTCGGCGGAAGCATTTCTATGGCATTCATCAGCAGTGCCTCTTCATCAACAGGCCTGACACTTTCCATAAGCGGATCACTTCCAGTTGTTATAAAGTTTTGCAGGTTGTTTATCATTTGTTTATTCCTTTTGGCTTTACGGTAAAAATCTATCATTATATTGTGGCTTACCCTGCACAGGTAGGCTGGGAAGGACTTATCCGGATCAAGCTGTACCCTCTTCTCCCAAACTCTTAGAAAAGTATCCTGCGTAACCTCCTTGGCTGTATGGTCATCTCTCATGAGCCGTTTCAGGTTGCAGTAAATGTTCCGGTGATGGAGCATGTAAAGCTCGTTAAATGCAAGTGTATTGCCCGACTTCATAGCTTCCAGTAATTCTGTCTCGGTATGGCCTGTTCTTTTAAGTTCTCCCATTTTGATCAGATGGTTGGCAGACATGGCGATCTGTTTAATTAATTATATGTCAATGATAAATAGTTTTTTATAATTCGACAATAGTGTAGAAGAAGGCAATGATTCCTCAGGGGTGTAAAAACGTTTTTTCATTATCAATTTCGCAGATTATTTTTTTCAAATAATTTTAAATTTCCGTTTTCGTTTTGATAATACACCTGTATCACAGCCGGGATTTGCAGCCGCACAAAAAAATTACCAGTTGAGCGAATTAAAAATTACTAGCTTTGCCCTCAACCAAATTTAATAGAGATAAATGAGAGAAGTAGTTATTGTATCAGCACTCAGAACACCAATCGGAAGTTTCGGCGGTGCACTGTCGGGTTTTACAGCTACCCAGCTGGGAGGCTTTGCCATTAAAGCGGCAGTGGCACAGTCAGGCGTTCAACCCGAAGACATACAGGAAGTATTTATGGGCAATGTATTATCTGCCAGCCTGGGCCAGGCACCGGCAACACAGGCAGCAAAATTTGCAGGACTGCCCGATGTGCCTGCTACCACTATTAACAAAGTATGTGCCTCGGGCACCAAGGCAATCATGCTTGCCGCACAGAGCATTGCCCTGGGGCAGAATGACATTGTGGTTGCCGGAGGAATGGAAAGTATGAGCAATGTACCCTATTACCTGGACAAAGCCAGAACAGGGTACAGGCTGGGCCACGGACAAATGACTGACGGATTGGTAAAAGACGGACTCTGGGATGTGTACAATGATTACCATATGGGCTCTGCCGCTGAGTTGTGCGCTTCAACCTGCGGGATCAGCCGCGAGGAGCAGGACAGGTATGCGGCAGGTTCCTACAAAAGGGCTCAGTCAGCACAGGAAGCGGGTAAATTTACAGATGAGATTATACCGTTAGAGGTGACAGACCGAAAGGGAAACACCACAGTAGTACATCAAGATGAAGATCCCTATACGGTTAATTTTGATAAGATACCAGGATTAAAACCTGTATTTAAAAAGGATGGCACCGTGACTGCCGCCAATGCTTCGGCTTTAAATGACGGCGCTGCTGCACTGGTGCTGATGAGTGCTGAAAAAGCGGCAGAATTGGGATTGAAACCCCTGGCACGCATACTCAGTTATGCTGATGCCCAGCAGGCACCGGAATGGTTCACCACGGCTCCTTCGAAAGCTATTCCCCTGGCGTTGAAAAGAGCAGGAAAAAACATCGCTGAGGTAGATTTCTTTGAGATTAATGAGGCTTTTTCTGTAGTTTCACTGGCAAATAACAAGGAACTGGGTTTATCAGAAGATCTGGTAAACGTAAATGGCGGTGCTGTAGCGATGGGACATCCGCTGGGTGCGTCAGGAGCAAGGATTGTAGTTACCCTGCTTTCCGTATTGAACCAAAACCATGGAAAAATAGGCGTTGCCGGCATTTGTAATGGCGGCGGCGGCGCAAGCGCAATTGTGATTGAAAACTTAAATTAATGAAGAAGGCACCCCTTTCCTTTTTGATAACTTTTATCTGTAGCTGTGTGATCACGCCTGTTTTTGCACAGCTACAACCTGATCCGAAAAGTACCACTATCCTGAATACATATCAGGACTCCCTGTTAAGGTGTACGCAAACCATGTTTACGGCGACGGGCAATACGCAACGGTTTGAGCAAAATGCAAAGTTCATCAAAATGCTGGTAAGCGCATTAAAGACAACATCATCCTTCAATTATGATTTCGATTCCCTGAGGACTATCTCTGTAGTGAGATCTCCGGACCATTCATTCAGGATCTTCTCCTGGTATGTGCCAACCGAGGAAGGTACCTATCGTTTCTTCGGCACCATACAAATGGCAACGGGAGATGGAAAGCTGAAGCTGTACCCGCTGATTGATGATACAGAACATTTTAAGGACGATAACGTAGTGACTACGAACAAGCAGTGGTACGGGGCCAGGTACTATGAAATTATACCCCTGATGGCCGCCGGGCA
>Ga0247734_1002954_pt1 | contig 10475 bp, 9 predicted proteins | sample UWRJL103311B2_FD_180933 | JGI IMG/M metagenome (GOLD analysis project Ga0247734, IMG submission 180933) | Plant litter microbial communities from Arlington Agricultural Research Station in Wisconsin, United States - UWRJ-L103-311B-2 | ecosystem: Environmental > Terrestrial > Plant litter >... | reverse complement strand
GATCGTTAACATCCCACCATGGGAGAAAATGGGATCAAGCAGTAGGACTGGCGTTGGATGGGGAGCAACAACCATCAAATCTGGGAATAGATGCCATGCCGAAAGTCCCAGGAGGATATCGCCCCCTTGAGCTTCTTGAGATACGCCGTTGATCAAAGCCTCCATCTGAATTAAAGCATTTTTCCAAGCGCTTATTACGCTCTTGTATGTCTTTATTTCCTTGTTGACAGGAGTTTGGACGTTCTCCAAAATCAGCATGAGTTGTTTTTGTTCCATTGATTTCTCAGCATCTGCCACCCTAAGCCAAGCACGAGCACTTCCATCCCATTGAGAAATGTGGCTTCGGGTCAGCTCTTGTTGCGCAGCAGCCAAACTAGCTATGTCGCGAATGTTTTTCCGTTCAGATTCGTCTCTGATCTCTTTCTTCCGTTCTTCCGTTATCTCCACCCAGATCGAGGTTGCTTCGGGTCCTTCCCAAATCCTTGCCAGCATACAGGCAAGTAAGTGAACTGCAATTGCGCTACTCCCTGATGTCGCTGCCGCCCATAAGCTAACCGCATCCACTCCAACTTGGCTGGCAAAGACCCCATAGGCTGCCCGGGCCTCCGTATCAATTGATGCAGCCTTGGAGATATCTGAGGCCCGCTGGCCGTATGCTTGGATGAGTTTTGGAGTACTTGGGAGCAACTTCTCAAAAAGAGCTCCCAGTTTTCGAGCAGTTTGGTGTGCGCAGCCATTCTCTGCCTCGTTTCTTTTAAAGGTGGTCAGCGCAGCGCCAACACCTTCGAACTCCTTTGGTGGTGCCGTTTTCCATAGCGAGAAGTCGAAATTGATGTTGGCAAGGGCAGGGTGTATCTCTAGTGCGCTATTAACAAAAGCCACAGCTAGTCTGTTGATAGACATTGCTCTGTTTCTGAAAGAACTGCCGCTGATGAGGAAATCTGTTACCGACTTTATCGAAAAACTTTGAGGACTTGTAGCTGAAGCCTTTCTCTTTCTAAAAATAACCACATATACCTCATAGCTTCCACTTGAACCTGGATCATGCAAGACAACTGAATTGGTTGCAACGGCGATGTCTCCCTCAACCTCGTCTTCGGGAAGGGAAAGGCTTTGATGCCAATTGTTAAGTAGTGTTTCCGGCTCAAATTCATAACCCAATCATGAACCCGATGTTTCACTGTGGACATCCAAGTATGCGACAAATATATTGAATGTGTTTAACAATTCTCTCGGCGAACCATAACAAAAAGAAATACCGGCGTAACAGTGGCTGCGTGAGATGGGATCTGGATGCCTACATAGCCCCCTGTTCGCCGCCCAACCATAGAGCACATTGATACGGAGGTAGCACGATCCATTGATCATTCCTGCATTCAATACGGAAACATGCATCATAGGTTTTGCCTTACTGGCTATAATGGCTATAATGGCTGTAATGATTAGTACCATCTGCGCACAGTTTTCGTCGTACTGGCATCTGTGATTGTTTCTATTAAAAAACTAGTGAAAGCTACATCGGCACGCAACTTTAGTGCGCAATATAAATACAAATAGGGCAATATATATACTAGAGGTTAGGTGATAGGTGGCAAAGCTCAATCAATGCCCGAGGGTTTATAATGGTAGGTAAGATCTCGTGACATGCCTTTGTCGAGACGCATGTGTACGCTGCATACTAGTAATATATACACCAGATGCATACATTAGCCCATATCTTCCAAAACTAGAGAATCAAGTCATCAAACTCCAACTCGGAGTTGCATACAACGTTTTCAAAAGAGTAAACGTATCACGTGACAGCTCAATGTCGAGAACGTAGTTAGGTTAGAAATATATCAATGGAAGAACCAACTACGCCAATCTCACTCTGAAGCAATCAAAGCCCTTAAATATATATGTCTTGTCACTAGCACTTCCTAGTAAAGATTCCCAAACCCTCGAATTTCTAAAGATGTCAACTTGCTAGAAGGTTGGCTTTTTCGTGTATTGAAATCATTTTATTACCAGACCCTACGACGAACCATGCGATGATATCTTATGAGAAAAAACTAGCTAGAAGAAATTGAAGTATACATTTATTTTCTGAGAGTTCATTTTTAAAACTCCCCAGGATTCGACCTTGTGCCTTGAATAGAGTAGTGTCGAGTTCATAACTTTTATGAGGCGGAAGGGAGAGTATGGCTGGGCTATTCAGAGGGATAACAAAGATTTGACCGAGCAGCTTAAGTAGAGGGTGAGGCGAAGGTGAATAACGCCTGAATAGGGTAGTAATGGTGATTAACCTCGTTCGAAGCGAAGATGTAGAATTGTTGCCCGAGATTATTGAAATTATATAACTCACCCTTTTTTAAATAAAAGAAAAGAGAAGCCCAGCAAAACAAAAGACGCAAGCTGATGTACATGTAATTTGAGACTCCAGATACAGATCCAATTATCTCATTAATGATACATAAAAAGGTTATTTACAATATAATTAGAAAAGAAGAGAAAGGACAAATAATGAGTTTGACCACATATATAGATATATCCATATCTATATCGTTATACTTTAACTCTTTCCCAGGGGAAGAACCTCCCGAAACGCCAAATCATTTACAGAAAACTTTACCAAAAGAATGAGTTCCATCTCCTTGTCCTGCCCCTGTAAAATCTTTCAACCAAAGTATACGTACTTACGGAACATGACATTTTTTACAAGCCCGAATCAATCTGCTCCACCACATCCGTGTTCGTATAAGCCGCCCAGTCGCGACAAGTCTGGGCCATAATCAACGGGACCGGCACATCTCTCTTGATATCCTCGGGACGCTCCAAGATACTCGCATACAAACCCCCAGACACATGCCAGGCGATATGGCAATGGAAGGGCCAGACCCCAGGGTTATCGGCGTTGATCTGCCAGACGATGTGGCCGTTAGGAGGGAGCATCTGCACGTCGCGCCGTTGTGGATTGGTGGGGTTGGTGATGGACTGGCCGTCCCAGTTACCGGGCCCTTCGTGCAGGATGAACATGTTGTGGCCGTGGAGATGCATGGGATGGGCGACGGGGGTGGGGTTGTTGACGACGACGCGGATAGACGAGTTGGAGCCGAAGTTCTTGACGTTCCATTCGGCGGGATAGGAGAGGTTGCCTTGATTGGCGAGGAGGAGCACGGGGTTGTTGTAGTTTGCACGGAAAGATTGTGCGTCGAGTTGCCAGAGGAAGTTGTTGGTCGCGTTGACGGTGAAGCTCACGTCGAGGTTTTTGACGGTCATTGGTGGTTGCGGTTTGAGTGCGTAGTAGGGCACTGAGAGGGATAGGTCATCGTTTCGACAAGTTCCGGGGTCGGGGATGTTCCAGGGCTTGCTTGTGGGTGCTTTTGTGTTATCTGCTCTGTCGTAGTAGATTGCTGCCAGGGCGAAAGGCTGTTTCGTACCGGAGCAGATTTCGGATATGTTAGAGCGCATCCAGAAGGCTGAGTTGGATGATCCTGCATTGGCGGTCACGAGAACGTCAGTTCTCTGGCCGATACCAAGCGTCACGACTTTTGTGCTGTACGGCTTCACAGGGACGAAGTCGTTGGAAATAACTTTCATGGTGTGACCGTCTATGCTAAATCGTTGCAGGCCATCAGCGCCAGCATTGATCTAGTGATCGGTTAGCAACTGTTCTGGACGATATGGGTATCTTTAAAACACATACCAGTCTAAGCCTGTGAGTTTTACCCGTGGTGAACTTGAACTTGGATATTCCAGCAGAATTGGTACACTTGGTTTTGTCTCCGGCTTCTAATGTAGAGCAATCAAAATCCATCTTGCCATTTATAAGGTTGTTATCCGAAGGAGGAGCTGGATTTCCACCTGCATCCAGTGGCTTCATAACTGTTTTGACAATCTCAAAGTACTCATCATGATACCAATCTGTCAGCATTACAGGTCCAAGATCAATATCATAGTCTGCATTACTAGGACCGTGAATGATCATTGGTCCGAAAAGGCCACCTGAGATTACGTTAGTTTTGTTATGTACTGAGTTACAGGAATTTTGACATACCAGCATATTGACCAGAATAGTGAGAGTGATACCAGGAAGATCCGTACAGATCAGCCTTGAACTTGTAGGTGAAGGATTCCCCAGGAGCAATGGGGCACTGATGCACTGACGGCACGCCATCCATCCAAGGAGTGGCTTTGTGAAGGATCCCATGCCAATGGAAAGCTGTTCCTTCTTCTGGCCCTGTAATTTGATTATTGATTGTGATTTGGAAGGTGTCGCCCCAGTTCGCTTCAAGGACTGGCCCTGGAAATTGACCATTAATTAAGATCACACTCTTTTCATATCCATCTGGTGCAATGATTCCCCGTTTCACTGTAAATGTGTACTTTCGCACAACTCCGGTATTTGGAGCGTCGGTGTAAGGATTGTTGCCGAAGGCAGTAAGATATCCCCAAGGAAATCCACCAGGCAATGGGTTATTTGTGAGGAAATATGGGAACACTGGAGCTTGAAGCGTGCCCCATGTTGATAGACTTTGAATGGCATTAGAAAGTAGCTCTGCTTATATCTAAAGTTCTGGGATTGGAAAAGGACGATCTTACCCATTGGTTTGTTGCTGCGTTAGACTGGAGACTATTCCAAGAATGCCAGTAACTATGTTTGTAGCAAGACTGAAAACCCCCATGGTGAAGCGAAGGATACGAAGAACAATGGACAGAAAAAGAAATAGGAAAAAAAGGAATGGCTTGATTGAGGTTGAAATAGAATGAATGAATGGAACCCTCAACTACTTTATAGAACCGCCCTTTACTTCCCTTTCAAGTTGATCGAGTCCTGCCATAGCCATTTCCATTATGAGCTGATGAGGTATAGACTAATATAGCAGTAAAGCCCCCTTTTCAAGCTTGCTTAGCAAAGGAGCATAATGCAGGGGTCAAAGTGAAACTGTGCAAACGACCTGCTAGAGCTCTTGCAACCGTGGGTGTGGAAGAACGGCCCCGGGTAGGAAATTGAAGATCCTAGTTGGTGAAGAAGGAAGCAAGAGCAAGGAGACAAGGAATAGATAAAGGGAGAGGAGAGAGAGCAGCGGGAGAGAGCAGAGGGAGAGAGGGACCAGAGCCCTTGCTAGATCGTAGAGATTCGACATGATTCTCCCCTTGCGGCTCTTTCTTGAGATATCAAGCTGTCTAAAGTGGGGTGAATATTTATTTAGGGTAGAATTATTACGAAATGGTGTGTTCATTGTGGCAGTAGTCTATTGGGAAATCAACACGAAGCTGTGAGGAGGACGAGGATGACAGGTGGTGCACAGAATATATCGAGTCTGGCTGCACTGGCCTTGGCGCGTGTCGAGACAAGAACGGGAGATCAACCAGGGATCAGAGGATCTGAGATACAGTCCGTCGGTACACCGTCTACCGACTACTGACGACTAACTCTACTGGTAATACGGCCAGTACTCTCAAGAGCCATGATAAACCATCCGGAGCAACCGGCGGAGGAAACAATACACGCGAATCCACGCATAATTCAACTAGTTCGACGGATCGGAATGTATTAGAACACCTCTTGGACCTGGATGACCAGCAGGATTACACGCAGGTGGTAGTGGTACCTGCATCTATCGACACCTTCAGTGGTAACCCTATAAGATTCTACCGGAGATAGAGAGAAAGAGAGAAAGAGGGAGAGTAAAGCGATGATAATCAATCAATGTCTGGCTTTATTCAAGTGTATCGCCCATCCTCCAGAAACGTACCGCCGCACAGACAGAGTACAGCAGAGTACAGCTACTATACTCTGTCTTATTATTATTGCGACCAGATCCAACCCACATGCAATGCGCAATACGCAATAAAACTTACCGACTGCACCTCAAGAGCCGGAGCCAACTAAGGAAATCTGTGGAGGACTACTGTACGGAGGTACTTCTTCTGGGGGCGGGGTATCATACGAACACAGCACTACTATGGCTACTACAGACTCGTATAGTACTCCGTAGCGACAATTTGCGGGACGGAGGACTACGACTTACAGTTAGCAACACATCGCATGCACACAGTACCATAGTGGTGGTGGTGTTGCCGCTGCTGCAAGGAGAGAGCGAGAGCGAGAGCGAGAGAGGGCCGGAATGGGTCGTGGAGAAGGTCCGGGCACATAAAGTATGTACTGGACATGTTCGCTCGCCAGGTCGTTCCCTCCTATTATCCGAAAACCCCGTATTGTGTTTCTCTTCTTCTCCAGATAAATGGAGCGAGGGGGCGGGCATTACAAAGCAAGGAACGAATATCATCCATCATCACCATCATCACCATCACCATCACCATCACCATCACCATCACCATCACCATCACCATCACCATCATCATCATCATCATAGGCTGGAGCGTTGATCGTCGATGTCCCCAGTGAGAGTGATAAATCTGGTGGTAGATCTCGGCCTCCCCATTGGCTCCTCCTACCTTAGGTATATCACAAAGCTTAAGGGTTCCCGAGAGAAAAGACTGCACGATTTGGGTGGTTGGTGGTTGGTGGATAATGTGTATTATTGATCGTATTCCACAGCCAAGCGTTAAGTTGTGACTGGTCGAACAATGGCTGGCTGACACTGCAAGTTTTAGGGTGAAAGCATTCCCGGGCTGCCGGGTTCAGCCTTGTAGTATTGCCTTCTAAACAGAAGATTTCCTCGGCTTTTGTATGGGTTTTTGGTACCGTTATATTTTTTAGTTCCCGAACTTCAACCTTTACGATAACTTCGAGTCCGAGCGGACGGAAAGAAAGGGTGGGCTGGGGACTTGACTTGACTTGGTATTGTGCACCACCAATTTCCAGATAGTTAATCAAACGTCTGCAAGATACCGAAAGTGTATCGATCTAGATAGGTAGGAGGACGCCGATCCCATCCATCCCTTTGAGATGTGATAAGTGGAGGGATACATTAAGACCACTTCAAGATGCAAGGTCAATATTTACATATCCTTTCCAAGAGAACGAAATACCTAATCATCTCCGTATATTATTTTCAAAACCCGAGAACACTGAGTGACTTTATGATCTTAATTTGCACAATCATGTAGCGCACTTTGCGTTATACATCTTATATCCTATCAGGATCGCGTTTTCGTGGAAGCCCATTGACAGACAATATTAACATCGGCAAGCATGTTTGAGGCTATTCTTCCCTTCATGATACATTCATAGATACAAGTTCATACATGGTGGACAGCTTTGGCATCTTCCAAGTTAGGGAAGCTAGTAGTTTGTTTTGTTAATGAGTTGCAGGTGTTCGTAGAAATGGTTCTTAAAATTTTCCTCACCCATGCTCTATACAATAGGGGACATAGACTACCGCACGTGTCTTTGTGATGAGCCTGCAGTCGTTTTACGTCAACTCGCCTGGAAGAGCACCAAGCACGGAGGAGCTTGAAGCCCGAAGCCAACGGCTTTGCTTGTGGATAGAGGAAATAGCCGTCAAGCTCGGCATCTTGGCCAACATAATCCTATTGGGATCAGAAACAAATAGGAAACTACCCAAAGATATTTCTCAAGAACGAAGCATCAGCATCAGTGCCAGCCGGCTGTTGGTGTGCCTCAAGCTTAAAGTTCACAGTTTGCCCATCTCCTTGCAGTAATCGACACCATATTTCGCACGACCTCGCAGCTCTTAGCCTTTGAGTTTGATTCTCGTCCTTGACACTAGTGTGATTATAGATTACTAGAAACCCTAGACGCAGGGATGAAACAAGAACATCACCCATTCCAGCAGAAGATGCTTGTCCCGAGAGAGTTGCAGAGGCTATCATTAGATGGTAACGTAGGAAAGAACAAGCTGAGTTTTCCGCTTGGTAAACCACCCGGAACAGCACAGAGATCCTGCAACTTCAAGATTTCGGCGTCATGTTCATATTTGGCAGGGAGGAAAGTATCTCTGTATATGGATGAAAAAGGGCTTCATCGGATAGCTCAAACTCAGAAGCTATGAACAAGGTCATTCGGGTCCTGGGAGCTACAAGCTCAATGTTTTCCTTTGATGAATTCTTGAGGAATATCTCACAGATTGATTTTTAAGGCGCTGCTGTGGGTGGTGGAACATAGTATACACGTCCCAATTTCGACATTTCGCAGACCCAACCATGTCTCAGCGACCACGGTAGACGTCCTTCAGATTCGCGTGGGATATCTCTGTCTGGGCACTTCATATGGCACATTTTGTAGAACAGCTCATTTCCTATGGTACAACACTCCAATTATATATTTTATTGCGCCTTGGGTGGGGCTTGACGAGCCTTGTTTTGCATAATCATTGGGCGTCGCCGTGATCGAGCGAATGCCTCCATCGCTTCTTGAGATATTGTGTCTGTCCGCACCACACTACCGATCGACATGAAGAATCTAGCAGCAAGTCAGTATAAATCGTATAGCATATCGACACGGTCGTCCTCCGCATACCCAAAAGTTGCACCCGAACCCAGCATGTATTGTCCCAAGCTTCGCATGACACCATTAGGTCCGGCGCCGTATCTCATAATGTTCACGGAGCCTTCTAGGGCGTTAGAAACGTGAAATCTGCTAGGGAGTTCAATTGCGTACCGAAAATGAACCCGATGATGACGCCGACAGCTAGGCAGAGATGTTAGCGCATTCACCCACAAAATGGGAGCTTCTGCTAGGCTTACTGCTTCCCATCATGGCACCCATCTTCCCTATAAGATATTAGTACATGTTGTACATATATGTATGTGCACTGCTGCGGGGATGTAGGAGCGGCTACATTTATCAAAGGCAGTCTGCCCCTGGGGCTGGGCTCCAGCTGGTAATGGTGGCATGTTGGAGGTGTTGTGTGAATCTTGCGAAATACGATGCGAGGTATGGTGTTGTCTTTGTCAAGCGCTTTCTCTCAAGAAGTAACAAAGGCTGCTTGTCGAAAGTGGATCCTCCTGGATGCCGCGCTGCTAATAATGTAAGAAGTATGGGTCAGTGATTACGTGTGACCTTTATGTTACAGTAAAGTGGTAAAGTAAGATGTTTTGAATGCTAGGTTTACTCCACACACGTGATCAAACCGCTTACCCATGCTTGCCATGTATGGTCTTCGGGACGGAACAATATGTCCCCGAAGGAAAGTGGGCCATATATTTATTGAAAACTGGGGCATTTTAGTACAATATAAAACCTCGGCGACTGTAATATTGCGACAGCTCCTCAGTAAACGCAGCTAAATTTCTTGTATTGTCCAAGACTATTATATAAAAATTCCTACTTAGCCACCGTACAGGCGGTAGCTCAATTTAGCTTTTCATATCGTATCGTAAACCAGACTGTGTTATTGTTTTACCTGTTCGATCGATTCACTTTAAATATTCTGAATCGTGAACAGGGCACGTGCCTTATCCCATATCTAGCTTCTGATTGGTCAGAGCCAGGCGCCTCCCTGACATCTCAGAGACGACATCTATACTGTAGAACACTTTCCAGCTTGGCAAATCCAACGCGCCTTCCCCCTTTGCTCCCTCAGCAATTGTTGCGCATCCCTCAGCAATTGTTGTGCATCCCTCACACCTTCGCCAAACAATCTGCCCCTCTGTATACAAGCTTCAAGATTGGTGGGTGCGTTGCGCCTCTGCATACGACCTCCCTCCGTCTTCCTCTTGAAGCAGGTCCAAATCATGATGGCTACTGCCAGGAAAAAGTCCCAAAGAGCAGGTCCATGGCCAACGAGCGTAGCAGAGGCAATGTCGGGGGCAAATACAGCAAGACCTCAGTCGATGATGGCGGCAAATGGTGCTCCATCAACGTCGTCGATCACGATACATCGGCCTACAGCAATCGTGCCTTCACAGCATATACCTACACAACAAGCAAATGGAAATAGACCCAATATGTCACCAACGGGGGAGGGAGTTCCGGTCCTCTATTTATTATCGATGAATGGGACCTTTGAAAGAAAAACGATAACAGTTCCTTACGAGCCTGACAGTCTTAGGATCGGACGTCAAACCAACGCCAAAACATTACCGACTCCTACAAATGGGTTTTTTGATTCGAAGGTTCTCTCTCGACAGCATGCGGAGATATATGCTGACCGCAATGGTCAAATCTGGATAAGGGATGTCAAGTCTTCAAATGGCACGTTCATCAACGGGGCTCGATTGTCTCCTGAAAATCGCGACTCAGATCCAAAACCGCTCAATACCCAAGATCATCTCGAGCTTGGTATCGATATTGTCAGCGAAGACCAGAAGACGGTAGTTCATCATAAAGTCGCTGCCAAAGTTGAGCATGCAGGTTTTCTTGGGGCAACCAACAATGTGCTCGACATGAACTTTGGTGATCTTGACCCAGCAAATGGATCCATGGTGGTGCCCCAAGGTTCTATTCAAATGAGAAGTAGGGCAGGAAGTCAAGGCTCTATGGCCAGCAATGGACGTGTGGCTCCTCCAAACAGCGCCGGTGGTAGCCAAATGAGCCTTATGGGGCAACAGCGACCCATGAACTT
>Ga0247734_1002953_pt1 | contig 10476 bp, 6 predicted proteins | sample UWRJL103311B2_FD_180933 | JGI IMG/M metagenome (GOLD analysis project Ga0247734, IMG submission 180933) | Plant litter microbial communities from Arlington Agricultural Research Station in Wisconsin, United States - UWRJ-L103-311B-2 | ecosystem: Environmental > Terrestrial > Plant litter >... | reverse complement strand
AATTTCACTATAGTGTAGCGATAGTTTCAGCTTGGGGAAACTTGTGAGGTACTTTTTATTTAATCAAGACAACAGGCACCCATTGTTCGGCTACGAGATTGTATATACAAAATTAATTAGCAATTCTTATAATCCACCCCGGTTGTCCCCTTGAGTAGTATCTTTTCCCTTCTTCTTCTGCTGTTGCTGCCTTTCCGCCTTCAAACGGCCAGATCCTGATATTAATATATATATCTATCCGATTAAGGAAGAGACTGTCATTTGTGTTTCCAAGGTTGGTTTGGCTCCTAACATGAGTGTGCCCCCAAGTTGCAACCACTCTTGAAGTTCTTCATTTCTGGATATCTCATTGATCACAGTTGGTACAGGATTTTCTACTATCTCGTGTATAGTGTCAAAGACCAAGTTTCGAGCTAATTAGGTCAAGATATTTCTGTATATATTCAAGTTGATGCGAGGATGGATAGACTTGTTGAGGTGAATTATGGGCTTATTAAGAGCTTCTATTAGCAAGTGTGAGGACTCAACGTCCAACGCACTTTCCTTTTAAGCAATCAAGTATATTTTAGAAGCCACTCGAACCTTTAGAGAATCAGACACTTTTTACCTTGAAGACTCTACTATTGATGTGAGGTCCGATAGCAGTCTCTTGTTGTTGTGGAAAGGTATGAGGACTCAACGTCCAACGCACTTTCCTCATAATAAACTAGTATCTTTAGATAGAAATTCTCTAAGAGAAGAAATCAGACACCTTTTACTCATACTAGACTTCATACATTGTGATGTCTGATAACAGTTATTCCAAAGGACGATGCGCTGGAGGTATGGCCGACCAGCAGGCTTTATTGTGTCGCCCTTGGTTGTCAGTGTCTCGTCAGTAATCACTTGAAGAGAAAGGGAGAAGTCGTGGCACGCTCTGAGGAAACCAACAAGATTCTTTGGTTAAGATTGCTTTGTATCTGCTTCTCTAGCTTCCCATCGCGTTTGCTACTTCACAATTTACGCTTTGGACTGCTTCAATTGCCTTTGTAGATCTTGAAGTGGTTTATTCATGATCAGGAAAATGCTTGAGTGTGGTATTAAACTCAAGGCTTTCCATCAACGTCCGCAATCTATTATTATGGGAGAGTGGTATCTCGTCACGATGTACAGTACATCAAAGCGCGTACAACGCCTAGCATTTTGCCTCACAAATGATCATGTGTAAATCACTGGGGCAACCCCAACGAAACCTTGATTCAACAGAGTATATCTAGAGCAATGATACTTCTTCCTGCTGTACTTGGTTCTCAGGGACACAAGGATACGTATTAGTAAATGTACCCCCTGTTCATTGGGTACGTTGTCTTCTACTAGTGCTATAAAAAAAAGACCAGGGATCATGATATCGGCAGCAGCTATTGTAGGCGGTCATTTACCTGGGGAGAAGATAGTTGAAATGGGCTAGTAGTTGTGGCTTGCTTTATTCCGTATCTAGGAGCGGAGAAGATGGTGGTAGACGAAGGGTTGCTGGAAGATAGATCAATAAATGAGTTTGGAGCTTGAGGGACCCACCAGAGAAGTTACACGCCATAAAGTCTACTGATAGTGTTGGGTTCACAGGGGTATGGCCTATTAAGAGTATATTCTTGTTCTAATGTTGTTACAAATAGGTGTAGAATTAGGAGGCTGCAGGTGGAAGTGAGCTCTTCAGGACGCTCTCTTCGGCTAATATACCTAATCGGGTTAGGCCCGATTAGTCTTGTTCCAACGAGTAGAGCGTTAAAGATTTGGCTTGTAGCCAATAAGAGAACTCTTCTGTTGGTATTCCAACTCACTCCTGCTACAGCTCCTATTATTTGCATAGCCCGTATATTCATTCCTACAGTTCCTATTGTTGCATTGGTTCTGCAAGAATAATGGGGCGACTTGTCTTTGCCCTTGGGATTAACCAACAATTGACTATTTTTGGATTTTTAAATTCTTCCATGGCGGCCATGGTATCCATATCAGGCTTCCTGGTGCTCAAAGGAAGAAGGCTTGGCTTGTATCGAGGACCGAGATATATGCTCAAGAAACAGATAAATATGTCCCATCTGCCTCTTCAATTTACAATCATCAACCAAAGTTCTTCATCTTCATCATTCTCCTTATTACAACCTTCGCAATCTACACCACCTCGGCCCCCCTGCTTCCATCTTCATTATCCTTCTCGTTATAATTATCGAAATTTCAGTGCACTCAGCAACCTTCCAAGTTGTCTTGCTTGGTGCATTGCTTTCTGGAACTTGAAAAGTAAGTCAACATTGCCTTGGGAGTTTTTTGCTCTCAGAGTATTCTTGATAGGAACTCTGGATACGTTTCGAGAGCTCAAAACTCCCAAGTTACACTTCCAAAATAAAGAAGTCTCTGAGAAACTGACTTCTACATTTCCAGACTTTCTTTTTTCAACATCGACCATCGTTCTTAATCTAGTCATCAGCTAAAATGCGTCTCAACAACGTCCTAGTAGCACTAGGAAGTGTTGCTGGTATCATTGGTACGGTCCAAGGTGTCAATATTCGGTAAGATATGCCCTTCCAGGCAGATGTTGCTTGGTATCCAAAGAAGTGAAAATGATGCTGACTTCTGTGTCTTTTATTTAGTCGCGGCACTGATTTCGAGAACAGTACACTCGATCCTCGGGCAGTAAAGAATGTAAAGCCTGTTGCTAGCCCTGTGAGGGCTACTAGTTCTGTGCAGGCATCTAAAGTTGGTTCTCCGAAAGCGACTTCTGCTGCTCCGTCAAAAGCGGCCACTGGCAGTCCTTTAAAAGGATCAGCTACTGGTGCACCTTCTAAAGGGTCTACCGCAACTTCTGCTGCTCCGTTAAAAGCGGCCACTGGTAGTCCTTTAAAAGGATCAGCTACTGGTGCTCCTTCGAAAGGGTCTACCGCAACTTCTTCCGCTCCAAAGTCTAGTGGCACGAGAGAAGCTCTCTCCTGCCAAATGAAAAAGCCCCAAAAGGGTACTATTGCAAAGAGGGTTCTTGAAGAGAGGTCAAAGCGAATACAAGGCGGAAGGGTTGAGTTGGGGGAGAACGAGTGGATTTCGTCGGATAATGTTAGACGTGGGGATACGGTCGCTGTCGTAAATCTTAGCGGATGCACAGCCGTTTTTCTCTGGGACAGTAACAACATTCCCTCCGTCTTTCACATCCTTTGCGGCCATGAAAGATACGATGCTGCAGAAGCCTATAGGAAAGTATATGAGTTACGTTTGGAGAGATTTACCCACATCTCAATCGCTGCATCGGGACAAAGGCCCATGGACGACGCAGACGCCGGGCTACGGCAGTGCTCGCAAGATAGTCTCCCAATAGCCGATGACGAACCATACTATAAAAGGAATTTGAGACTTGATTTAATGGAGAGGTACCGACTAGAAGTTACAGCTGGAGATCCCACTCGAACTGTGAGGAGGACAAAATATATAGGCGCGGCAAGACAGCCACAGCAGCCCCAAGGATCATATTACAACCAGGGAGGCCAGGGAGGCCAGGGAGGCCGAGGTAGCCAGGGATATAACAATGCTCCGCCCCAAGATCCTTATTACGATCAGTTCGAAACAGGATATACTCCCCAATCAAGTTCTTACCAAGGAAGTTCTAACGGAGGACAAAGTTCTTACCAAGGGGGAAGAGAATATTACCAAGGAGGAAATTATTAGTAGTAACAGCGGTTTATCTGGATGAAGTGAAGGTCTCTCCTCTATTCAAGCCGGAAATTGGGGTTTGGGGGTTTATCTGCTTCATGAGATGGAAATGGAAGGGAAATATCTGTATGACTGGACTTACAGAAGATAGAGGACTTTGAATTGGCAGCTAGATTTGTTTTGCTCTGTTGGATTTGAAAAGTTAGGCGTATTAGGCGTTAGGGATTTGGTCATTATAGACTTGAGCATTGAAATATAAGGCGTTGTGTTTTATTTTTCCGAGTCTTCTATCTTTGATATTTTGTTCTTCCGTAAACCGTCACCATCACGTTACCAAGGACCTTAGGCTCTGTGACTTTGGAATAGTAAAGCCCTGGGAAGGCAGTCTGTATATACTACTGGACGGAATAGTGCAGAAAAGCTTGCATGGAATCGCCAGACGTTGATGGCGCGTCGGTTAGTATTTTGGGGGAAATCAAATACAGGTTGAGGAGGACTCGAGATGAAGGAGAAAGTGGAGAGCAGGTATCACATCAGTAGGTTGCAGCTAAGTATAAAGAATTCAATAGGAAAACACCTTAGCTACGCTGTCTGATGCTCATTGTATGCAACATATTTTCGCTATTTTTCGTTTTCTTGTTAGATGTCGCGTTTCTAAAGACAACGTACCCAGCCATAATATATTTACCAAGCGCCAATAGAATCCTCAAACCTGCAGAGGAAGACTTGACCAATCGTTCCGCCAATCCTTGCTACTCTCCTTGCGGGGCCAGACACGACGTAATACCTGCACGACCGGGTCTTCTTCTGTTACATCCTCAGGCTCCTTCATAATATCCTCTTCATTTCGCAGGTACTCTACATATCGCTTAACGCGATCTCTCTTCTCTTGATCGCGGGCCTCTCTCGCTCTTCGACCCAGTTCCTTGACGTTAATAAGATCCTTCTCGTCATCTCGAGCTCTTCGCTCAATCAACCACGAACGACTTAAATGGTCTACAACCTCTGTTATACTAGTCTTTGTTTTACTATCGCCCCAACGGCCACCATCTGTGGTCCACAGTTTAAGACACTTCAGTTTTTGGCCCGATTTATTCTGGCAAATAGTCTCCCAGATAGATCGAGCCAGTGTTTCATCCACCGCGCAGTTTATAAGTGTTTCGCGTAAAGCGCCATTCTTTAAGAAATATAAATCTGGGAAGGTTTCGCGATCGAATACATCGAATAAAGAATGGTTCTGCGAGTCGGGGTCTCGAATCACCCGCCAGTCAGAACAGTCCAAGATTAAGAAAAGAGATTTTAAACTTTCTATTTTCCCGAAGCTCTTGTAGATCTTAGCCTCGACAGCATCGGATTTTGTACGTTTAACTGAAAGAGCTAGATACTGTAATACTGGACACTCGGCGTGGATCTGCAAGACATGTTCTTCTGTGAACGTCATAGGAATAGTTCGTCGTGGAAAGTTGGTTAGAGAATATTCACATTCAATTGGTCGTATACTTAGCTTCTTCAGCGTCTGACCGTGTTGGGATAGAATGGCATCCAGTATCTTAGGCTCAAATGAGCCGGACACCAAAAGCTCATCAAGAGGCTCAAACGACTTCAAGAAGGCAATAGCGTTATCGGCATAATTGGGTTTCTCCTCTGACATATCATCACGATCCATACCGACCTGAAGTGTCTTCAATTGCGGGAACGAGAAATCCTGGGCAATCGTCTCCATCGTCTCGCCATGTAACGCACTGTGACCTTCTACGTAATATCCACCCCCCAGCATCAGATGACGCAGATGGCCAAAGTCTGTGTGCTGTGCCCAAGCCTGAAGCTCAGGAATTATTCTATACATCCTCACGCTCTCACGAAGCGACAGCGAGGTCAAGGAGCCAATAGATTCACCACGGACAAAACCCGGAAGACCTGCCCATAGCTTTCGCGGGCGGCAGAAGTATGCTCGACTCGCCTGCTCATATGGTACAACATTCAAAATTTCAACTTCCTTTAAATTAGGAGCAAGACCGGCAGCAAGCTCCATTGTCGCTTCTAGATTAAAGTCGTCATCGCCATTCGAATCCCGCCAACTCCATTCAACCTTGACTTTATACAAACATGGAGACGTGGCTAAGGCCATCTCGTAAGGTTTTGGGATGCCCCAGAGTAAAGTTCGAAATCGAAAGGTGAGATGGTGGAGTCTACATTGAGGTTGGTGGCTATGAAGGGCATCAAGAAGGCTGGGCGGAAATTGATTTTTGCAGTCGTATATTAAAGTGGTAAGATATGGCAGTGTTCTAATGAATTCAACGGCTGGCCCCCATGCCAGATCCTCATCGGAAGACTTTTCGATGACATCGTCGTAAACGACATGGTGTCTTCCGTCGTACTCTTCATCCTTGCCTAAGATCTCATCGAGGCCTTTTGACTTCAGCCAACTGGTGCCACTATCCTCCTCGGTGCTGGATTGGCCAGGTAACTTTAGAAACCCTTTGATACTGAGATAGCGGACGTGACTGGTCGAGTTAGTACGAGAGAGAGTTTTGGCAAGGGCATTAACGTCGCGCTGCAGTGCCTCGGGATTGCTGATTGTGAGATGAACATGGCGAAAAATTGATGGAAGAGCGGCATCGTGGCAAGTTTTGCTTGCTAATGCAAATGCGTCAAGGCTCGGTCGATGCGAATGATTCAGATGATCTGCTATTTGCTGTAAGGTTTCCAGCGGAAGACTGTGCAGGTTCTTTTTAGTAGAGTCTATTGCCATGATTATGGGCGCGAGAGAACGTCGGTGGAATATGATTGCCGCAGCTCGTTGAAAACGGGAACGAAAATGGTGGGAAGCAGGAAGCAGGAAGCAAAAAATTATGATCGATGGCTGAAGAAGGCAGAAATTTATTTAGTTATAAGAAAAACAGGATGTCACTCTTGTTGGTTGGTTGCAGTTGGATTGTAACACTGGGCGGAGTCTTGGCAGGATCCTACAGTACTGCAAGTCATATGACCAGCCATATTGCACATGAAAGGTTGATGACTTGCTTGACACTTCAACTTTTCTACTTCCCCAAGGTCTTGTATTGTACATGCATCCTCTACGCTTCAAACTGAGAGCTCTCCGTCGTTTGGAGGCCTAATAGTCGTAGGTCTTTCATACACGACCCACATGATTTGGGGGCTGAAGGTAAAGACATGTAATCTCTGAATCTCACCCCGGCTCTCTCTGTGCCATTGTACAGTTAATGTAACTCTATATCTCTCAAACTCCCTTATCAAGAAACCACTTAATGGCACAAGACGAGTATTACAGCAATCAATATTTTCTAGCCGCAGACGCAAAAGCATGTAAAGCGTGTCTTGGCATGGACTGACTGGATGTCTAGGGCTGAATTTTCGAATGAATTCATAGCCTAAATCCGTTGGACTTGGGTATTTCGTATTCGAGGACTTCCGGGCCATATTTGTAGAATTCGGCCCAATTTGGCCTGGAATTCAGGAATTCGACGAACTTTACTAATTTTGCCTTAAGTAATAAGACATATATTATAAGCCTTAATAGTATGAAAGTTTTATGACCGACTTTGATAATGCCATCTCACATAGTTGCACTGTTGACAACCTGGTTGGTGACAGGCCACGGCCAATATCGTGAATGCCTAAGTGCTAACTTTAACCAGACGATGTTCCAATATTAAAGCTTGGGTTGCTCAACACTACAAGCTAGATATGTCCCTAGCCGCAGATGTTTACATTATCACATGTGGAATGATCCCCATCGCAAAGACTTCTTTATTCTCCTAGGTGGGTTTAAGGCATGAGCTTTGGTGGCAAGGATCAATTCGCGATGAACAACCTCTTTGAAGAGTGGAGTTGCCTCATATGGCAAACATTGCCTTCACCTCTTTTGTCAGTGGCACTTCTTTGAGACTCTAGAATATACGAGGCAAATATTCATCTCAACCGGGCCTCTCCTCTGTAACAAAAGAATAACTGCAAAGAACTTAGCGAGGGCAATATTGAGACCGCTATAGAACTACAGTACATACAGGCGCCAAAGGCTTCTTGTCATCGCATGATCCACAACTGAGCGCGTTGAATCTACCATAGATAGATATGAGCTAATCCCAAAGCATCCAAGCATGGACTAAATAATCAACCTACTGTACAGTACTCCATACTAAGCCTAAGGACCCGATAAAAACTTCCGCTTCTCCTCCACCATCCACCATCCACCATTCGTCATCATATACATATAAGACCCAACAAATCCTTCCATCAATCAGGAAGGGTGGCCGAGTGGTTAAGGCGTGTGACTCAAGTTACGAATACATTCGTTACTTGCTGATTTCCAAAAATCAGTTCAGCATTCTCATGGACTTTGTCCGCAGGGGTTCGAATCCCCTCCCTTTCAGAAGAAAGATTTATTTTTTTGGCTTTTGGCTTTTTGTTTGCTCTTTTCATTGTTTGGCTTGTGGGGGATTTCATTAGCCGAGGGCGGGGGATTTGGCATTATTAGGAGCTGCCGCAAGCGAAGCCTGACGGGGAGGGGAGGGGAGACTTGCTCGGGTCTTGGATGGAGGCACATTTTATTCTCTGGAGATTATTATTATTTTATAACATTATAAGCTCTTTTTTATATATATTTAATAAGATTATGAAGCCTCACTTCAAATCGCCATTTACTCGGTGGTGGCTGATCTTACCTACATAGATAGGCTCGATAGGGTTATATATTCGCGAGTAAACGAACGACTACAAGGTTCACTTGCAGCGATGCCCTGAACAACATGAATGATGAGTGAAGGGTGACTGACGATGGACAGAAACACATTAATAGGCTCCTGTGTATTTTTGTTCGCCAACCCAGTATTCATATTTATGAACTGCATGATGTAGTTGGATGATAGGTCTTGTGGGTTCGTTGGGGTTGGGTAGTGGTGTGGTGCTCAAGAATGGCTGGCAACTTATTATTAGTTTACCTTGTCTACCTATGCAGTCAAATCTCAGGACAGTTCAGATCACCCGGGTGTGTGTTGAAACAAAGCCAAATTTGTTGCACGTCGCACATTTTCTCGCGTTACGAGTTTCTGTATTCGAGGGCATTTGGCGGAGGAAGGTGGGAGGGTTCGGGAGGATTTGACGAGGTTGCTCCTCCTGACTTGCCGGCCGTTTCTTTTCGCTTATGGTTGCCCTCCCTTTCTAAGCGAGGATATGGGAAGATAATTAATATATGTATAGATATATGTATGTATTAAAACTATGGCTGGGATATCAAAGCCCTCGATATCTATTAGAAGTCTATTGCTAAGTCTGCAGTATGGCAGGTTGTCTTCCAGCACCTCAATCTGCATGCGTCGGTATAGCTTGACTGACTGACTACGAGTAATCTTTAACACCTCCAAGCTAATCTCACCCATTGCATTTGCATATCTAGACAATTTTATGATAGTAGGCGTCTAAGATGAGTGAGCTATCCTAACAGTAAATAGGACAACCCAGAAAACTCGAATACAATAGTTCAAACTTCACGAGTGAAACTAGGAAAATCAGGTACGAATCCACACGTATCTCACTGAGAAAAGCCGTGATAACGAAGTAGGGATGGGCGTAAATGTGCACTCACTCTATATAAGAATCGATTTACACGATATTATTCTTGTTGAAAAGAGTCAATTTTGCGTGTACAGTACAATGTCACCGCACCAAAAAAAAGAGAACTTATATTCCAGGATATGGGATTTATAATGAAATTCCCATCAAATGACACGGCCCAGTAAATCCTTAAAGCGCCGGCATTTCTTCGGAGGAAGAGACTTATGAGCGGTCATATGTGATAATGTAATAATGGCCGAAACTATGAAAGAAGTGTATTAATGAATTATAATAACCTAGTGGTGATTTGGGCGAATTGTAAGGTTGTTCTATGAAATGAGAATCGCAGCTTTCTAGTTTAATCTCGCAGTCCTTAGAATAGTTCGGATTAACAGGTGATATGAAAGATCAGAAATTATACATCGATGTTGGATAATGAATAAGTGTAGTCTGGGATGAGTGATGTCAATGACTCCAAGCTGATCATAGCGGAGGCAAATTGGTGGTTGGGGGCATGGTTAGCTTATCCAAACCCCAGATAAGAGCGGGAAAAGGTTTCTCCGTAGGGCTAAAATCTAGGGCTTTGGCCTGATCAAAGATACCGTGACTGAGAGCAGAACTACCCCTCGTCGATTGGAGATGATACTCAGTACATTGCTATCACCTTAACATTTCAGAGATATCCGAACGTGGGTCCCAGAAGAGTACAACTCCACTAATTGACCGCCTTGGGAGGTGTAACAAATCATCAAAATGGCTGTCCAGTATGATGGTAAGTGAAAGACGTCTCAATACACTACGCTCGCACGTCGCTGACGCTATGTGATTTACCAGCATTTCCAATGAAATTCGAATCAACTTCATCAGCCCCAGCGATCAGCGCATACTCCGCTCAGCCGGAAACCTTGAAGCGACCACGGTCGGAAGATATTTATCACTCTATAGAGAAGCGCCAAAGAGTCGACCCATACAGTCGTCCATTGCTAATTGATGATGATGAGATCGGTATCATTCGCGCAAATGCATCTGCTGCCTTAATACAACAGTTTGGGAGGACGGCTCCTGGCAGAATAGATAACGATCAGGGAAGCTTCATGGCAGATCCTCACCTTTATATGCGGGTTCTCAGTCTGCCAATCTTGGAAAGTTTAGTACGTATAACTACCGACAGTTCCTGATGGTATCGCAAAAATTCTAATTGCTTCTAAGTCAACCCAAATTCTCTCTACC
>Ga0247734_1002952_pt1 | contig 10477 bp, 9 predicted proteins | sample UWRJL103311B2_FD_180933 | JGI IMG/M metagenome (GOLD analysis project Ga0247734, IMG submission 180933) | Plant litter microbial communities from Arlington Agricultural Research Station in Wisconsin, United States - UWRJ-L103-311B-2 | ecosystem: Environmental > Terrestrial > Plant litter >... | reverse complement strand
AAGGCTTTTATAGTTAAATGGTGAAAAAAATGGTTCGTAATTCATGATATTAATTAAAAAACACAAATTAACGCTCATTAGTTTATATTTGTAACTAATATTAGTGAATAATGGTAACCAATTGGTAACTAACAAGATGAAAAAATTAGCACTAAGGCACAGTGATTGCCCTATGCAGCGCGCAATGGCGGTTCTAAGCACCAAGTGGAAACCCATTGTTATATGGGTGCTGCGGGAACGGAAGGCACGTTTCGGGCAGATCGCCGCCAATATTGAACTTATATCACGCAAGGTGCTGACCACGACGTTACAGGAGTTGGAGGCTGATGGTATCATTCTACGGGAGGAGTTTAAAGAACTTCCGCCGAGGGTGGAGTACAGCCTGACTGCCAAAGGCCTTTGGCTCGTTCCTATCTTACAGCAACTGACCCAATGGGACACGGCAGAGATTGGCGATGATACCTTAACGAAAAAACACTGACCTTAAATTAATCGATAAGCCTCCGCAACAGTGTTTTAATTAAGCCAAAAAAATCAATAAAAGGATTGTAATTATCTATTGCATTATTTATCAGATTACGTTACAAAACATTATATTTAACCATTGATCGTTAACACCTTAAACAATTCTTCACAGTTAAATGAAAAGGGTTTTTATTAGTTATACTGCGAAAGATGTCCAGATCGCTAAGGAAGTTTACGATATTTTGCGAACGCTTGGGCTGGATGTTTGGCTGGATGTTTACGAAATTGAGCCAGGGGATGATGTGACAAGAAGAATAGAAGATGCCATTAAAAGCTGTCAACTATTTGTCGCCATCATTACTCATAATAGCGTTAATTCGAATTGGGTTCAAAAAGAACTGAAAATAGCGTTGCAAAGAAGCGCCGCAAAGCAGGATAATAGTACTGTACCAATTGTTCTTGATGGCGTTGAGGTTCCAGAATTTATCAAAAATGTAGAACCTATTATTTTAAGGCCATATGACTACCAGGATCTGTTATATAGGGACCTTTCAAAAGTTGTTGAACGAGTTTTTAGGGAAAGACCATACAATTCCGATATTTGGTCGAGTGGCAATGATTATGTTCAGGATATCTCCGGAGAATTGAGTAATGAATTTCCGGCCAAACGCCTATATAGGCCCATTAGCCGGACATATCCCCAATATACAGAATCAATAAACGAAGAAGACGCTAAAATCAAATCGGCCAGGAAAAAGCTGGATGAAGCAGCGCGGGGATACGAGATAAAAGCGTATATCGTATTAGCAATGATGATCTTCCTGCTCAGCACGGCTTTTGGATTATTTTACTACGCAGGAGATATCGTTTCCGAAGAAACGAAAAAGATTGTACCCTTGATCGATTCTACAAAAAATAAAGAAGCATCTGCTCAAAAAAATATGGTATCCAAAACACCTTAACCTATGTCATTAGAAAACCCTTACACCCTTATTTTTATAGGAACCTATGTTTTGCGAGCAGGTTCTATTCTGCTAATTGTCTTTGGCATGAAAGTGCTGTTAGGACTCTATAAGTATAATGTTAGGATGCGGGCTTTTACAGTTTCTGTTTCTGAGTCCATTAATCTGGTAGGTGTTGCAGATATTGAGCGCCTGAAAGGATTAGCCGAAATTATGAGCCCCAATAAAATTGACTTTGAGGCCAGCCCAAATTTCATTCCCGATGAAGTATTAGCCATCTTAAAGGAAATAAAAAATGGGAAAGATTAATATGTATTAATCCTTGTGATTACCGTGTGACTGCTCACCCGATCGTGGCGATCTACTTTTCGATGTACTCAACACTTGTACTTATAGCTTTTTGAGATCAACAAAATGCGCCACTTTCAAGTTGGGGATTTTAATGGATGGTGGAATTGGCTGTTTTATTAAGGTCATCATTATTGCTAAGCTGTGACCTGTCAGGGACACCCGAATATTTATATTTGTGTCAATGAAGAATATAGGCTTTTTATCATTCGGGCATTGGTCTGACCATCCCCACTATCAAACACGCACCGCAGGAGATACATTGCTGCAATCTATCGACCTTGCTGTTGCTGCGGAAGAAATTGGTGTGGATGGGGCGTATTTCAGGGTGCATCATTTTGCCCGCCAGTTGGCTTCGCCTTTTCCCCTACTTTCGGCTATTGGTGCAAAAACCAGTAAAATAGAGATCGGCACCGGAGTCATCGATATGCGTTACGAGAACCCGCTGTATATGGTGGAAGATGCGGGAGCCGCTGACCTGATCTCCGGCGGACGCTTACAACTAGGTATCAGCAGGGGTTCTCCCGAGCAAGTGATCGAAGGCTGGCGTTATTTTGGCTATCAGCCTGAGGAAGGCAGGGAAGATGCCGATATGGGACGTCAAAAAGCTTTAGAATTTTTGGATAAATTAAAAGGTGAAGGCTTTGCCGAGCCAAATCCTCAGCCCATGTTTCCAAACCCACCGGGTTTATTACGCTTAGAGCCGCATTCGGATGGCTTGCGGGAACGTATCTGGTGGGGAGCCGGCTCTAACGCAACTGCGGTTTGGGCGGCCGAAAATGGCATGAACCTGCAAAGTTCAACATTGAAATTTGACGAAAGCGGCAAACCTTTTCATATCCAGCAGGCGGAGCAGATCAGATTATATAAAGAGGCCTGGAAAAAAGCAGGACATCAACGGGCACCAAGGGTTTCTGTGAGCCGCTCCATTTTCGCACTGGTAACGGACCAGGACAGGCAGTATTTTAGCCAAGCCAAAGGCGCTGACAGTTTTGGTTACATTGATGCGAATCAACGGGCGGTTTTCGGCAAGAGTTTTGCCGCCGAACCCGATCAGTTGATCAGAGAGCTGACGGAGGATGAAGCGATAAAGGAAGCGGATACGCTGTTGTTAACCATACCGAACACTTTAGGCGTTGATTACAATATTCACGTGCTATCTGCTATTTTAGAGCATGTAGCCCCTGCGTTAGGTTGGCGATAATTACCATAAATATTATCTTTAAACATGGAAAATGAGGAACCAAAATCAGCAGACGAAATAAAACTCCGCCAATGGCTTTCTGACAACGATGTTTATTCTGGCAACGAAGATGCCAAAAAAAATTTAAATGTTTTATAGTTTAGCTATACCATTTTCCGAATCCTATCATAATAAATCTATATCTTCATTATCAATTTTCACCGGAGATAAATTTTAGTATTATGCTAATATTTAACAAGAACGTCTTTCTGCTGAATGCAGATACTAATTGATTCAAGGATTTTAAGAACCCTTTTGCAAGACATTCTTTTATGGATGATGAGATTATACATAACCCGACTTCAAATAGTGGCATAGGTTTCCACCTTGAGCATTGGGTACAGACTGGCTATTTAGCATCACTTCTATTAGGCACCCCTGTTCCCTTCAAAGGCACAGTACAAATTATTTCCCTCGAATTTCAAGCACGAAGAAAAGCGCAAACTGATGATTTAATTATCCGCCTTAGTAATGATGCAGGAAGTCATTTTTTACAATCCAAAAAAGGATTGGAGATAAATAACAATAAAGTGTTTAATGATTTGATAAAGCTTACTTGGGAGGATTATCAAAATAAAGCTCTATTTATTAAAGGAAGGGATAAATTCATTTTCACTACCGATCAACTATCAAAAACCGATATTAACGATACTTTGGTAATGTTGGACTGGCTTAGATTCAGTTCAGATTGGGAAGATTTTAAAGGTAAAATTACTTTTAATAAAAGTAAAGAAACCAGATTCAATTACTTCAAAGAAGCTACCTCCAAAGCCGCCGGTAAAGTTGTAAAAGAGGAAGATGTTTATGATTTTATAAAGCATATCTATATTCAGGGTTATGATTATTTGACACAAGGTTCCCGAGATAAAGAGATTCTAATCTGGTCATTGCAAAATTATCTCAACGAGGGCGTCACCGGGGTAGATGCTGTAAACCAACTGATAAACTATGTAGCACTTTGCAACGCCAATGCGGCAAAGATTACAGCCGGCATCGTTGATCCTGAGATAAAAAAGCTATTTAATTTAACAGGTTCAGGTAATATTTCGAATAGTCTGGCAAGTTTGCTGAAAAAGAGCTCAATAAGTTTAGAACATACTATTTTCTCAGATATAAATGGATTCCACATTCAACGAACCGGTATCATAAATCAATTAATTGAGTTAATAGAAGAAAATCAATTAACAGTATTGGTTGGCGAGCCTGGGACTGGAAAATCGGCTCTTTTCAAAGATTTAGCAAAAAACTTTTATTCTGAACTGACTGGCTTTATTTTTTTTAAAGCAGATAGCCTTGATCGTGATACGCTGGCAGAAACTATGGCCGATATTCAAATTCCGCTGGACTTTGAAACATTAATCAATCAATGGTTAATCCTGCCTCGTTTGTTTATTTATATTGACAGCCTTGAAAAGCTTTATGAAAGTGATAAAAAGGGTGCTTTTCTTGAATTGATCGGTATCGTTTCTAAATATGCCAAAGTAAAGATCATTAGTTCGTGCAGAACTTTTGCGTTGAGTGATTTAACTTTCAAATTCAGATTGGATAGGTTGAAATATCAGGAACTCAGTATTCCAGACCTGCAGGATTCAGAATTAATGCAGGTAAAAAAGCAATTCCCCACTTTATCTACCCTGATCGATAATCCCAAATTGGGTAGTATTATTAAAAAACCCTTTTATTTAAATATCGCGATACGCGTAATTTCCGACGCAGAAGGTGGTTCAGTCGATCTTGCAACTTTCAAAAAGCACCTATTGGAGCGCGGTATTCAAAGAAAGGGCGACAGCCCGCCGGGCATTTCGGCTAAAAGATTAGCGGTTTTCTCCCAAATCGTACTTGATCGTGCAAAAAGTAAAAAACAGTTTTCAGAACTACGTGGTGAAAATAAAGAGGATGTGGTAGCGGCCTTGCTTGCCGATAATTTACTTGTTGAAGGAACTGCACCAGGTCAATACGCCCCTGCCCACGATGTTTTTGAAGATATTATCGTTGACAACTATTTCGACGAGCTTTACTCATCTTTTAGGCAGGATATAACTTCATTCATAAAATCAATTGAACCCTATCCCGTGCTACGCCGCGGACTAAGGTGGTGGATCATAAACAGATTTGAAATTATAGATGAAGAGTACATTAAATTTATCAAGCTAATTTTATCATCTAATGAAATAAACAAATACACGAGGGATGAGATATTTTTGGCGTTTTTATCTACCCGTAATTGTGGCGTATTATTAGAACACTTCAATGACCATCTGCTGATTGATGGTTATCCAATGCTGAAAAGGTTAATCTTATTGCTACACATCAATTTCACCACAAAAACAGCCCCGGATTCAAACAACCAAACAATTAAGACAACCGGCCCAGGTTGGCTTTCGATCCTTACTTATATAAATCGTCATGACTTATATGACCCTTTGATGTTGTCTATTTATCGATTAATAGATAAAGCCAGCCTTAGTTATCCAGTAGATAGTGATCTTCCTGGCGATGCTTTGATTGTTGCTAAAGCAACTTTAAGGCATATTGCGGATATCGAAAAGGAAACGAAAGATTTTGCGACTCTAAAGGGGTTATATAAAGTTTTATTTAGACTGACCAATTTGGTTGAAGATGAAGTACGCTCTCTAATTGATTCTACTGTGAAAGAGGCGGAAGGCCATTCAAGTAATGGTTTTTTTGAAGATTTGGCAGAGTTTGTTAGTAACGATACGACGAGTTGTATTCAGATATATCGTTACTTTCCCGACCAGGTAGTAAGGATATTTAATGCATTATGGTTAGCTGATAAAGAGAAAAAATTTGATCCCTATGAAAATAGGTTTAGGGATACATATAGCGAATGGGGATTGATTGATCATCGGGATACTCATTCGGGGCCAAGCGCCTTCCGATATCCAACACATTATCTTTTGAAATTTCATCCAGAAAAAGCTATTGAATTTATAATTGGATTTGTCAATTATGGGGCATTGGCTTATTATAAATCCGAATCAAAAGATGGCCGTGTTGGTCAGCTTACATTCCAATTGGAAAATGGTGATAAAGTAACACAGATTTATAATTCGCAGTTATGGTCACTTTATAGGGGACTAGGAAATGTGCCGGAGGTGATGCAATCATTTCACATGGCTTTGGAAGACTTTCTATTATCTAGCCTTGACCAGGGAACCGGTATAAGGGATTATGCTATTCGTTTAATTACACAATCAAAAAGTGTTTCAATTACTGCGGTTATAGCCAGTGTTCTAATGAAATATCCATTTGCTGTCGGTAAAGAGGTTCTCAGCTTTTTAAAAGTTAGGGAATTTTATGAACTTGATTTCAATAGAAAAACAGAAGATATGTTACAAGCAAGCATAGGTGTAATACCGAACAACCCCTATTTTGCTAATGAAAGAAAAAAAAGCAATAGCTTCCCATTTCGCAAAGGTGATTTTGAACAGTTGGTTTTAACGTTGCAAGTTTATGGTATGAATGAACTTGATTCGATTATTGATGAGATGAAAAAATTGCCCGAAACTAAAAATTCTAATTGGCAATTTCGTTTTCATCGGATGGATAAGCGTGAACGGGAGGTTGTCGAGACAGAAACTGCGTTATTACTTAACCCCAAGCCTTTACCTAAAAAATTGCAAAAGATTGCAGCATCGACTGTAAATGATGAAAATGAGCGCAAATTATCAGCGTCCTACATGTGGGCTACAAATGCATTTAAGGAAGAAAAAGTTACAACTTTAGAGGAATGGCGTAGTCATTATGCCAATTGTCAATTAAAATCCTCGGGGATGCTGACTCGTATAATGCAACCGCAGTCCTTAGTAGCCGCATTAGGCGTGCGAGATCACCTTTTAGATTTAAATTCCGAAGAATTTAGCTTTGTGACCAAAAAAATGCTCCAAAAACTAAGTGAAATATGCACCGGATTTCGCAACGGACATTGGAGTGTTCTTGATTTAATGGAACGTCCGTTACTTCAAATATTTCCACTCGTATTGCATCCAAAGTTTGATGATATTGAAAATATATCATCTATACGAAACAAATTAATTGAAGTTCTCTTGTTTATTGACACCCATTATATTGGCGATTTTGTAGTTGGAATTCAAAAAAATGGATGGCAATGTAATTCAGTATTTTGCGCAGAATTAGCTAAAATATCAATCAACTTATATGATAAGGCTGACACCCATCAACAACTTTCCGGGCTTTTGCGCAGCGAAGATCCATTGCAGGAAGCTAACTTTAACAAACTTGTTAAAGAATTAACTTCAGGAGAACTTTCCTTTGATCCCGAAAATGAGCATGAGTCCAGAGGGCACTATGACAGGTTACAGCAGGGCTTAATTATGATCCCGTTTGCTAATTTGTCCGAAAGTCATTTGGATGTGATCAAAAAAATGTATGATCATTTTATTGTGGTAAAAAGGCACGGAACTACTTTTACGACTGAAAAAAGGAACTTCGGTATTTATGTAGGCGATGTTTTATCCAGTGAAAGTGATCTTGCTAAACCGATGCTTGAATATGTTCTTGAGAAATTGCCGGCAGATCCAGAATACGCTTTCAAAAACATCAATAACATGACCCTTTCAGGTCATGACAAAAAGTATCCAATTGAGCTTTGGCAAAGGATTGTTAGGCTTGTGAAGTACTTTCTGGAAAGTCAAGCATATAATGGACTCGCCTTTGCTTTATTTTTCGGTGACATGCCTGCTCCTCTCGATATCAGATATAAAGTTCCCGATCAAGAAACTGTCAGAAATATTTACAAATCACTTATAACTTCCGGTTACTTTGATAATGCCGATATTGGAAATAAAGTTTTTAAGTTTTTAAGTGGTATAGGCACAACATTCCAACCGGAATGCCTTGAATGGCTATTAACCGGATCGCAGAAATTCAATAATGGAATAATATATCAGAGCCATGAGGATTTGGAAAGGTTCGTTAAACAGCTGTACAACGACCATTTACATTATGTTTTATCAAAAGCGGAGTTAAAGGAATATTTTTTAACTTTTTTGGAGTTTTTGATTGACCGGGAATCTGTGATTGCATTTCGAATTCGTGAAGAAATTTATTAGATCATTTTAACATTAAATGAACCTACCTATCGACCCAACAGAACTATTAAAGGAGTATTTTTTTAAAGCACTTCTAATTCAACAAACGACCAAAATGATAGATGAGAATTGGGGGAAGAATATTTCCAGGAGTATTTCGAATTTTATATTTACAGATCCTTTGAACGTTGCAATTCAAACGGATAAACAGCAGGTAGCATTCTTTAATGAACTTCTTGGAACATCGCAAGATACTATCTCATGGAGTATGAAGAAGAATTCGCAATGCTCATTGGATATTACTGAGCAAAACAAAGCAGAAATTATTCCAGATGTCCTCTCGCAGATTTATTGCCATTTAAGCATATCGTTGTTTGAAAATCTTGTCATGCTACTAAAAAAATTATGTTCTTTTGAAAAGAAAGGTACAAGTTTTCAAATCATAAATGAGTTTTACGATTATTTTAAGAACGAATTAAAGCTATTAGATCAAAAGAAGATTGATAAGACAAGTACGATTTTAACCATTCATAACTTGCGGATTTTTCGTAATTGTATAACTCACGCTAATCCCACAATGGAAGAAGTAGAAAAAGAATTTGATCAATATAACTTAAAGATAAAGGAGGAAAATCAGGCTTATAGCAAAATTCAAGATTTAGGCCAACTCCCAAGAAACTTATTCTATTACAATTTTGACCCATATAAAAAGAGGATCTTCCTATCCCCCAAGTCATTTAATGAATTATTAGATTTTTATTCCCAACTTGCTTATATCGCCTATTTATGTTACTGTGACAAGTTTAAACATAATGTAGAAATAGAATAGTAAAAATTGAATACTTCAGGTAAGATGGTCTGAGGGTTTATAATATCTATTTTAGTCTTATGCGATGTAAACTGGCAACCTACATGGCTATTAAGCCGCCCAGCAAGGTCCGCGCTGGATGGGATAAATTTACAAGTTTGCTGAAATTGTCTTTATTCCGTAGTTAGGTCAAAAAAATTAATTGCGGTTCGCCAAGGTGGCATCGCTTTCAGGAACGATTAAGTCAACGTTCTTCAGTTGGTATTGACATGAGATGCGTACGGTTTTATGAACTGACACTAACCGAATGCGGACGTCAGCCTATTATCCACCCAAATTATCACATTTCATTTCCTCAAAATGTTCATTTTAAAGACGATGTATTTTTGAACCGAGATGTATTAATTACTGCATCATTCAGCCCTGAATGAAATAATCTTATATTGCACGTTAATTAATACCTTATCCATGAGAACACTTATCAAAAGATTGAACAATCCGGAAACCGGTGATGAAACCGGCTGCATTCTGACTGCCATGCCCCCGTTCGGAGTTACGCTTGCAGCAAAGCAAAAACTGGTCGACGCATTACGCCACTATGCCGCAAGCGTTATTTATCCGAAAGAAGGATTAAATATTTACGCCAGTGTCCATGACGATACGCCGTCAATCGTGGTGATTCGGGACATCAATAACATTCCGGATAGCGAACAAGATCTGGACCTGGCTTTATAACCCTGCACATGCCACTTAAAACGCCACGTGAACAAAAGATCGACGAGTTTTGCGCCCAAGGCAAGCTGGAACCATATCGCGCATTAGTCACCCGCATATTGGATGACCTGCAGGCGGAAGGCGTGAATATCTCTGCACGTTATGATGTCGAGTTTTCTAATTTTGAAGCCTACGACGATAACCCTGAGCATATACGCATCAGCCTCAAAAATGTGAAAGTGCCGCTAAACGTGCTATGGATTCTGTTTCATGAGTTCGGCCATTTTCAGTCACCGAAAATAAGGCCCGGAGATAACAAGGTCACCAGAGAAGAACTCGCCTGGGAATTCGCAGAAAAAACGATGGCCAAATATCCGGAGCTTGCCGCAGAAAATGAAAGTTATGAAACCTGTAAAAAATGGTGCCTGAATTCGTATTACCGCAAATACGGTCTACCGGAAATTTAAGCGCCTTTTAGATCCGAGCGGGGTCCAGCACGATCGAGCCTCCCCATTGGTCAATCACAGCGCCAACAGCTGAAAACACTTCTTTTAACAACAGCACCAGCACAAATACCTGGTCCTCGGGAACCTTGAAAAAGTTTAGAAGATCTGCTTCCCGGTATCTGGTGAAATTCCCGCTATCCATTACCACACCTTTCTCCTGATCGATCGTTTTCAGCAAAAGAAATTTGCCCGGTTTATTACCCGCTTCTACAGCCGTGCCTTCAATCGTCCGGAACCCGCTAACCGTTTTTTCAGTTTTCCGAAACAGCTCCCGGCGGTTCGCCAGGTTCTCATTCAACAGGTAAAGTGCGTTGCCCAGTTTGATCAGTGCGGCAACTTTATCATCGTCAATATGCTTG
>Ga0247734_1002951_pt1 | contig 10477 bp, 7 predicted proteins | sample UWRJL103311B2_FD_180933 | JGI IMG/M metagenome (GOLD analysis project Ga0247734, IMG submission 180933) | Plant litter microbial communities from Arlington Agricultural Research Station in Wisconsin, United States - UWRJ-L103-311B-2 | ecosystem: Environmental > Terrestrial > Plant litter >... | reverse complement strand
TTTAAAATTCCCCTTTAAATACTGATTACTACTATTACTCCAAACTATTATAAACGTACTATTCTCAGTATGTTAAGAATTTATTAACTGTATAAAAGGTAAAATTTTGAACAAAAAAAGACCGGAAAAGAGATGAAATAATCAGTCTCGCTTCCGGTCTTTTTTTTATATATTTTATGCTTTTGCAGACTACATTTTCAATTATTGCAGCAGCCACATTTTAGAACCTTCAACATCTGTATTCGGAGATAAAGTACCTACTCCCAAGTCATAAGCCGTTCTGTTTTGTCCCAGTTCATTGCCCGGATAACGGTAACGCAGCGGGAATTCAAAACCACTCAATTTTCCCATTTTGAAGATATCAGGAAGTTTCGTTCTTCTTAAATCAAGATATCCCTCGGAAGAAATCAAAAACAATCCGATCCATTTCTGCTCAGCAATTTTAACAAGCTGTCCTGCCTTGTCTGCCGGTAATGCAATGGAGGTTTGAGCCAGATAAGTTGTAATATCTGCCTGAGGTACACCCCAGCGAAGCATAGAATTGGTGATACCTTTGCGGTAATAAGTGTCTGCGCTTCCTGTAATCAGCCCTTTTGCAGCTGCCTCTGCCAAAGTAAACTGTGTCTCATCACTTTGCAAAACCATTGCTTTAAGCAACGCATGCTTGTTTTCACGGAACAATTTAGAAAATTTGGAAACTTTAAAATTACCAACAACACCACCATCAGCTGTGTTGTAATGTGCATTTCCGTTTTTCCAGTCACTTTGCATACCAGCTACAAAACCTACATACACTTTATTGGAATCAAGCAAGATATCCGGAGTTGCCAGCGCAGCAATTTCCTTTTTTGAGCGGTCGATGTATTCCCAGGTAGAAGTGTAGGAATAGCCATTTGGATCTGTGGTGGTGAAACTTACGCCATTCAGGGCTTTATCACTTGTCCATGGTTTTTCAACCGGAGCAAACCATACCTTCATTCTTGGATCTTTGAGCTGGGTCAATTTATCAATAAGCGTCTTGGCAGGTCTTCTTTTATCAAATTCATCAACCGTTCCCCAGTTGATTGTACCACCAGCCCAGCCATTAAGATTCGTGCCGCCCAATGTTCCAATAAATGAAATGGATGCATTATCAGTTGCATCTGTAAACAAAGGACTGCTTACAAGAGCTGCTATTTTTGCTGCGGCATCAGGCAATTTAGCAGAAGCACGCATTAACAATCTCAATTTTAATGAATTAGCAAATTTCACCCATTTAGTTTTATCACCTGCAAACATCAGATCATACGAACCGGAAATAGGCTCAGTTCCGGCGGCAAGCAAAGCATTGGCCTCATCAAGTTCTTTCAGCAAACCCGGATAAATATCCGACTGTTTATCATATTTTGGATACAAAACTCCATCACGTGCTTTAAGCGCCTCTGAATAATATACGTCGCCATAAAAATCAGTCATGAATGAAAATAATAACACACGGAAAATTGTAAATATTCCTTTGTGCGTTTTGGAACCACGTTGATCAGCCAATCCAATGGAGCCGTCGATCAGTTTAAGGATGGTCATTGCATCATACATGTCGGTAATTGGTGCTTTAAATCCGGCATAGAAATTATCGCTGCTTTGAAAATTACTTTCCATGTGTTGAACCGCTCCCGGAAGCCTCCTGCTGTCATAGCCCATTTTCTGATAGAACATAGCTGTTTGTTTAATCACAGAAGCTAATAAGAATGGGTCATTCACCGACTCAATCGCATTCTTTTGCTGTAATGTATCAGCCGTACGCAATTCATCTTCTGTACAGGAAAACACACCTGCGAGTACAATGACTAAAAATATTTTTATAATAGATTTCATGTTATTCGTATCTATAAGTTTGAATTAAAAATCAAGAGCCAGTTTGAATCCATAAGAACGGATACTTGGCAAAGTTGCCCGAAGAATTCCCTGATCAGTACCTACACCGCTGAAAGCACTTTCCGGATCTTCATGACGTCCTGATTTATTCCATTGAAAAAGATTTCTGCTGATCAATGAAAGCGTTACGTTGTTTAATTTATATCTCTGTGTAACCGATGGAGGAATGGTATATGAAACAGAAATTTCACGCATTTTGAAATTCGTTGCACTGTAAGTTCTGGTTGCTGCAAAATCCCAGATGATATCACCATAACCATTGTAAGGAAAATCGTAGTAAGTATTTTTCAGATCTGCGCCATTTACAATGTAGTCACTGTCTTTTGCATCTTCAGGTTTGCCTTCATAAGCCGGACTTAAAAATACTCCTTTCACGTAGCTTGCATCCTGAAAGTCAGAGCTTTTATCAGCATTATTTTGATTGATGGCATCATAAGTGCTTGATCCCTCAGCCGGCCATGCCAAACCGCCATGTGCAGCATCACGTCCTCCAACCCAGTATGGATTGTCAGTTCCTGCACCCAGTGTAGTTTCTGCCCGTCCGTTTGATTCCATGTATTGCTGGTTTACAGACACATATTTTCCACCTACACGAAGGCTACCCACAGCATTCAGAGAGAACTGTTTGTAACGCAAAGTAGTATTTAAGCCCAATATAAAATCAGGGTTAAAGTTTCCTAATTTTCCTCTGTCTCTTTCATCTGATGATTTCTGAACTTTACCTGCTTCATTGTCCAGCAGCAACATTCCTGCATACTGACCTGTTTTAACTCTCATAACCGGATTTTCTTCATAGATATTTCCGATTTGTTCACCTTTGGCAATCTTCACTTTTGTTTTACCGCCGTAAGCTGCAAACACATAACCGTTAGGCGCAAAGCTGTCAGACAGTCTGGTAATTGTGGCCAGGTAATGTGTAAAACTTGCTGAAATATCCCATGAAAGATCTTTTGTTTTAACAGGCGTCACATTCAGTCCCCATTCAAATCCTTTGTTTCTAACATCTCCAATGTTGGTCAGCAAACCTGTATAACCAGTTCCCTGAACCAAAGGAATATTATCAATCTGGTCTTTCTGATCTTTGATAAAATAAGTAAAATCAAATTTGATACGGTTTTGCAATGCCCATATATCAACACCAATTTCCTTAGTAATAGAGTGCTGAACTTTAATATTAGGATCAACAAGCGATGCGTTCAAAGTAACCGTATTTACAGCACCCCATGGATTTGCATCATAGCCATAAGTATCGATGGATCTTCTTTTTGTCAGACCATTACCAACGTCCGCAGCATTAAGACGAACTTTAACAAGATTAAATGTTTCAGGAAATTTGAAAGTTTCAGAGGCCAGCCAGCTTAATGAAGCAGATGGGTAGAAATAATGTATTTTTTCTTCATCTAAAATACCTTTCCAGTCGTTACGACCCGTTACTTCCAGAAATAACATATCATTGTATCCTACCGTTGCAGTGGCATAGGCACTTAGCGATTTACCAGTCTGGAAAGGAGTTCCGCCTACCGACATTGTGCCCGCTTTTATATTAGCCAAAGTAAATAATGCCGGTGAATTTAAATCTCCTCCAATAATATCCGAACTGCTTGAACTGCTGAAACTGTAATTTCCACCACCGGAAGCCGATACAGAAAATCTGCCAAAATTCTTGTTGTAAGAAAGGATTACATCAGAGCTAGCCGACATGGTATTATTATTGCCATAATTGTAAGCTCCCAAAGCATCACCTTTGCCACCCCACGACTGGCGTAGTTCATAAGTTTCCTTTACACTCTGCATACCTGTACGTGCCAGTAAGGACAAGTTATCCGTAAATGCCCAGTTAAGCTGCAATTTGCCAAAATAGTTATCACGGGAGAAGCGGTGCAGTTTTTCATAAGTACTCCACCATGGATTATTTTCAGATACATCGACGCCGTTATCTTTCATAATGGCACCGTTTTGCCTGATTCCTTCAAAACCTGTCAGCCAATAATCTTTCATTTGATCCAATGGCTGCAAGTTGGTCGGCAGGTTGAAAAGCAAACTGTTTAATACACTATTTGATCCCGTTGTATTTTGTTTATTGGGAGAATAAGTATGGATATAACTCGCACTTGCTAAAACTTTTAACCTGCTTGTAATATTATAATCTGAGTTGAAGCTAAAATTCCGCTGTTCGGTTTTCGTATTAGGCATTACTCCTTTGTTATTCATGTTGGACATAGACAAACGAAAGGATCCTTTATCATAATTACCTGTAACTCCAATATTGTTGGTAAATGTAGTTCCGGTCTGAAGATATGCCTTCATTCTGTTTTCTTTGGAAGAAACCATAGGGCCGGTTGCCCACGCTTTATTTTTTACATCCCAATAATTTGCTGAATACGAGCCATCAAGTGTTGGTCCCCAGGTATCCGTGTTGTCATATTGCCATTCGTAAGCTCTTTCTCCCTGACCAAATACCTGTTGTTCATTAATAAACTGATACGCTTTGTCCATCGTTGCAGAACTTGAAAACGAAACTCCAAGACCTCTTTTAGCTCCTTTACCCGACTTGGTCGTAATCATTACAACGCCATTACCACCTTCCGAACCATACAAAGCACCGGCACTACCACCTTTCAGAATGGTTACCGAAGCAATATCATTCGGGTTTATCTGGGAAAGAATATTTCCAAAATCCACTCCGTCTTTATCTGTAAAAGTTTGTGCTCCGATTGGAATACCATCAACAACATATAATGGCTGCCCTTTTGATGAAATGTTGGCACCACCACTTTGTGTCGTCGGCATCACTGTAGTTCCCCTTATATTCACCAAAACCGAAGAAGTAGGATCGCTGCTCAAATTGGTAAAATTTACGCCGCTCACCTTTCCGTCAAGTGATTTAAGCAAATTAATGTTACCGGCCTTTACAATGTCATCCCCTTTTACAGTGGCAGCAGAATAAGCAAGCGTTCTGGTGTCTTTGTTAATTCCCAAAGCAGTAACCGTTACCTCTTTCAAATTTTCAGCGCTTGGAGCAATAGCATAATCTATTACACTGCGTCCGTTTACAGGAACATCTTCCTGAATATAACCGACAAAAGAAAAAACCAGTACCGGATTTCCTCCTCCTACTTCAATGGAATATGTTCCCGAAGCATTGGTAGTTGTTCCCGACTGGGTTCCTTTCAATATAATGTTTACACCGGGCATCACCGCTCCGTCTTCTTTGGAAGTTACTTTGCCTGTAACCACATTTTGCGCGCTGGCCGGGATAATAATACATGCTCCGGCAAGAAGAGTCATGATAAATAATCGCCTGAGCGTTCGTTGAATAGTAGAGTTATCGTTCATCTTTTTTCAATAAGTAATTAAATTAATACAGTTAGACAAATAGAGAATTATAATAGAATGGGATCTTTAGGGCTTCATTTTTTAATCGTTTTATCTTGTTCCTTTTCCTTTACAAGCCTGTTAAAATAAATTTCAAGAACTTCGGAATAATGCTGCTGGTTATCTTCGTTTCCTACACCAGCCAGCAGTTCCGACAATTCCTCCCCGGAGAGTGTATTGCCGATCAGCTTGTTGATCAAATATTCAGCCCGGGAAAGTGACATATTTATTAGCTGGGTTTAGTTATTGTATGATACTCTCAGGCATTTAGAAAAGACTATCTGTTATGGTTGTTTTTTAAAAAGTTAATATTCCGGTAAAGAAGAAAGAAGGAAAGGTTTCACGCAAAGGAAAATAAGGATGGAGCAGAGCGCGCAAAGAAAAATGATAAAACTTCGTGCTCTCTACGTTTAAACCGCGCGGCCGCCGCTTCTCTTCCTTTGTGTGAAACCTTTCCTTTTAGATGTATCTTTGGCAAATTGAAACGCAGGCAGAGAAGAATGAGTAAGCCCTTACGGTACACGAGTACATACCTTTTTTTAATTCTGATTATTATTTCCAAACCGGTTTTGTCTCAGACAATACCACCTGTAATTATCGGAGATATCAGTATTGAAGGAAATCATAAAACCAGGTCAGGAATTATTTTGCGGGAATTAGCCATTAAATCCGGAGATACGCTGGATGGCAGTTCATTTAAAGAAACACTGGAAATTGATCGCCGCAAAATTGTTAATACAAATTTATTTGTAACGGTCGACCTGTTTACCCAATCCAATGCGGATTCTGTGCGGACCGATATAAAAGTGGTTGTGAAAGAACGGTGGTATTTTCTGGTATTTCCCGTTTTCCAGCTCGCTGACCGTAATTTTAATGAATGGTGGTATGACAGGAACCGTGATCTTAAAAGAACTATTTATGGCGTTTATCTGAGCTACGGAAACGTGACAGGCCGGGCAGATAAACTTCGTTTGCTGGCAGAATTTGGTTTTATACCCAAGTTTGAACTTTCTTATTCTATTCCTTATATTGACAAAGCACAAAAAACCGGCATCACAATCGGGACATCCTACTCAATTAATAAGACCATGGCTTTCAGGACATGGAATGATAAACTTGATTATCTGAGCAGTGAAGTCATCAATAAAGAACGCTTTTTCACTTACGTGACCCTGACGCGCCGCAACAAATATTACACATTTCATAGCGCTGATCTTCGTTGGAGTTATGCGAATATATCCGATACAATCGCTGCTTTAAATCCTAATTATCTGTTAAATGGAAGAACCAGACAAAACTATTTCCAGCTTACTTATACATTTAACTACGACAAGCGGGACAATTTCCAATATCCGTTAAGAGGACAAACCGGACTGGTTCAAATTTCAAAACTCGGACTTTTACCTTCTGACAAAATTAATACGGCCTATTTTTTAGGTTCTTACCGGAAATATATTCCTTTGAGTAAACGCTGGTATGCCAATACCGGAATTCGTGCAAGGGTTTCACTGCCCAGGCGACAACCTTATTTACAAACAATCGGACTGGGATACCGAAATGATCTGGTTCGTGGATATGAACTATATGTAGTTGACGGACAGGATTATGCTTTGTTTAAAAATGAAATAAAATATAAGCTTTTTTCATTTCAAAAACATTTTTCGTGGGTTCCGATAAAACAATTTAACACTGTTCCTCTGGCTGTTTATATTAATTCTTTTGCCGATGCGGGTTATGTCTGGAATAATTATCCTGAATTCAGCAATACTAAACTGGGAAATTCGATGTTATACGGAGCCGGAACAGGTCTTGATGTAGTTACTTTCTATAACATACTGGCACGTTTCAATCTTAATTTTAATGCAAAAGGTGAGCGGCGATTCTTCTTCAGTATTTCAAGGGATTTCTGAGCCTGCGTGTAGAAACAATTGGAATATATTTAAATTTGCACTAATTACTGGTTGGGCAATTGCTCAATGCAGGCATCATATTTTAAAACAAAAAAGTTTACTATTGCAATGAATACGATTTTTACAAGCATGAAATATTTTAATACGTTAAAAAAAACGCTGGCAATTTTTGTGTTGTTATGTACCGTCCAGGCGTGTAATACAAAAACAGAGGAAGAATCCGATGCCCAGGTTACAGACTCAGTTGCTCTGACTGATCCTGCTCAGCAGCAATTGAATAGCAATCAGTCGACTTTATTGCAAACTGCACTGGCGATACCAGCTTCCGGGACTGATCCGGGAATTATAAGAGGAATATCCTTTGGTGATCCGATCAGTAAAGTAAAAGCAACGGAAACATTCGAAATGTTTGAGGAAACGGCAGATCATCTGGGTTATACATTGGAAACTCCGCAGCTGGAAACAATTGATGTTCAGTATTTTTTAAGTTCTGATAAAAAAGTAAGTAAAATTACTGTTGATGTTTATTTAAATAGTGCCGAAGCAACAAAGCAACTCTGGGATGCTGGAAAGCGCTATTTTACCGAAAGTTATACCGCTCCAAAAGAAGAAAAAGGTATATTGACCTGGAATAATAAGTCAGTCCGGATTAACATGGAAGATGTTTCGGAAGGAAAAGATTTTGGCTTGAAATTTGAATTTTTCCCAGCTGGCAAAACGATACTCGCAGCAAAATAACGTAAAATGAAAAACCACAGATTAATTTTATTGGCACTTATTTGCCTTATTTCACTTGATACATTTGCTCAAAAAAAGTCCAAAAAAGATGAGCTGGTAACAATTAAAACCAGTGAGGGAACGATGCGGGTTATTTTGTTTGACGAAGCTCCAAAACATAAAGCCAATTTTCTGAAACTAGCCAATGACAAATTTTATGACGGAACAATATTCCATCGTGTCATTGAAGATTTCATGATTCAGGGAGGCGATCCTGAATCCAAAAATGCCCCGGCAGACAAAATAGTGGGTAAAGGAGACAATGGATACAAAATTCCGGCAGAATTTAGTCCAAAACTTTTTCACCAAAAAGGTGCATTGGCAGCAGCACGCGACAATAATCCTGCAAAAGAATCGAGCGGATGTCAGTTTTATATTGTTCAGGGAAGAAAATGGGGTAAAACAGATCTGGCAAAACAGGTTGCCCGGGCGGCAAGGAAAATTACCGATGAACAAAAACTGGCTTATGAAACCGTAGGCGGAACACCGCATCTGGATGGATCTTACTCGGTTTTCGGACAAGTAATTGACGGACTTCCTGTAATTGATAAAATTGCTTCCCTTCCCCGCGGTGAACGTGACCGCCCTGAAAAAGATATAACTATGGAAGTTTCAGTCAAAAAAATGAAGAAGAAAAAGATTTCCAGAAAATATGGTTATAAATACGAAAGTTAAACTTCGCTAAAAGTTTGATATTTCAATACTTAAAAACCTCCAAAACGCTTTAATAGCATTTTGGAGGTTTTTTGTTGTTTTATCTGTCAAAATATTACCTGGAATTATTAAGTCCGGCAGTTTAAAATAGTGCCCTATTATTTCTACAAACTCAAACTCCCTTTTACATGCCTTTTGATCAACAAGTAATATAACTGATAATGGCAGGATTTTTTATGACAATTATTGTGACAACAATAACATGATTACAGTCAAACAATAAACTATTCATAATAATCACTTCCACAATGACAACTAAAATACTTTACACACTTGTTTTAACAGGCATAATATCGGGCAGCGTGTGGGCACAAAAGGATACTTTGCAAAAGAATACGAAAGTAATCCAGAATAATGTAATGATAGACTCCCTGAAAAAGGATGAGACAATCAGAGATATCACTCAAAAAGTAATAGAATCGACTTACAAAAATTATCCTTCGCAGCCTGGTCAGCCAACTATTATTATTAACAATATTATTCTTCCTCCTGATTACAACAAAAAAACAGAATTACCTTCAAATGCGTCACGGGGAATGTATTCGGGATCACAAGATGATGAGGATTACAGGACCTGGCAAAGAGAAAGACGCTATCGTCAGCAGGAAATGAATGACAACCGCAATTCAAATAATAACCGGAATTCTGATAGAAACAGAATGACTTTTCAGGAAAGGTTTGCAGAACGTAAGCCGCGTAATTCGGGAACCTGGATAATTCCAATGGCTGGTATTCATGCATCCGGATTTGATGCAGACTTCAAAGACGGCAAATATAGTGGTCGGGCCGGATGGAATGCGGGTCTGGATATTAGAATGAGAGCCAAAAGATTTTTTGTACAGCCCGGATTGCATTATTTCAATTCTTCCATGCAGGTAACCAGTGAAGACAGCATATCGGACGCATCATTGAATGATGGGCCAAGAATTCATTCTTTAAAGTTGCCGGTCATGATCGGTCTTTATTTAACCAGAGCAAATAAAGGATTTTTCAGATTTAATATAAAAGCCGGTGGAGTAGCTAATTATCTGCTTGCAGTTGATAAAACTACATTAGCACAATTTAACAAAGATAATCTGCATGATTTTTCTTACGGTTTGAATGGTGGTATTGGTCTGGAATTTGGATTCATTACGATTGATATAACACACGAATGGGGAATTTCCAATTACTTTAAAGACAGCAATCAGAAGAATAATATTTTGCGTGCTACGCTGGGATTCAAGATTTGATTTGTTGTCGTTTCAATATTTATATATAATGCTGTCTTCCAAATCTGAAAGGCAGCATTATTTTTTGCATTTTGTTGCCTATTATTTTTTCCTGCTTATACCTTATATTGCACTACAACAATCACGCATATTCCAAACATGCCAGTTATTCCTACAATTTCTTCCAATAACAACGAAGTAAAAAAACGCATTTTAATTACAGGCTCAAATGGTCTTCTGGGCCAAAAGCTGGTTGAATTATTAAAACACGATCCTTTTGTAAAAACTATTGCAACGGCTGTTGGTAAAAACCGTTTGCCATTTACTGGTGGCTATGAATATCATGAAATGGACATTACCAATTTCTTTGAGGTTGATGATATCATAAGCAAATTAAAACCTGATGTAGTCATTCACACAGCAGCTATGACCAATGTGGATCAGTGCGAAATGGAAAAAGAAGCGTGCTGGAAACTGAATGTGACTGCGGTTGAATATTTAATTCAAGCCTGTGAAAAGAATAACGTTTTTCTGGAACACCTTTCCACCGATTTCATATTCGACGGGACTTCCGGT
>Ga0247734_1002950_pt1 | contig 10479 bp, 10 predicted proteins | sample UWRJL103311B2_FD_180933 | JGI IMG/M metagenome (GOLD analysis project Ga0247734, IMG submission 180933) | Plant litter microbial communities from Arlington Agricultural Research Station in Wisconsin, United States - UWRJ-L103-311B-2 | ecosystem: Environmental > Terrestrial > Plant litter >... | reverse complement strand
TGGCCAGACCCAAGCTGTTGGTAGCTCGACCACAGCTGTACCAGCAAGCACTACCACTGGTTCGGCTGCCGATCCCACAGCCACGAAGAAAGGGGCCGCAAACGGTGGCAAGGAAATTGCCGGCATGAGTGCCGGTTTGACGGCGGTCATGTTGGGATTCATGTACTGGCTTTAATCAAGCCAAGTTTTGATTCTCAACACGTTGTACATATTGGAGGAGTCGACGACACATAATTGATACCCACAGTTTTTGTTTCTTGGCATGAAAATGAGGCGCATGATAGACGAATAGCGCGGCGTTGCATTGGGAATGCGGGATCTCTTTTTTCCAGGGAGCTTTTTAATGGTATATGCGTTGGCTCTTATGCGAGCATATAAATAAAGGCATGCACATACACGAGACATATGCCTACTGCATAGCGCCGCTGTATAGGATATACATAGAGGTGGACTATACTATTTTACTTAATGAAATGGTTCACCATGGCCCACTTGACTTTTGGCGAGTGACCAGGTTTCAGGTATTGATTCGTCGCTGATTTTCGACTTTGCATTACAGTACATTGATTTCCTATTCTTAAGACTCGGATGCATCATCAAAAGTTTACAAGGCGAGAAAACCGTCCTTTGATATCGCTATTTCTTGTACTGGTCGCCTGACTCTTTCTCTCTATCTCTAAAGCTAAAAAGCCTCCTCCTACCTCTCTCTCTCTCTCTCTCTCTCTCTCTCTCTCTCTTTATATATATATATATATATATATAACCTATCTCATTGGCTTAAACACAAAACAAAGAATAGCTTAGTATCGAGTCGTACGCGTCTGCATATAGCCGAAACGTCTCTACTTTGTCGTAGGTAATATGCTTGGGTGACGCCCACCCAAACTCCATTTTCTTTTTCTTACTCTGTTTTTATATACCTAGATACATATATATATATATGTATTTTAGTATAACATTTACCTACTTTTAGAAAGTAATCAGTATCTTGTCTTTTTGGTTTCTTGTTTTCCTTTTTTCCCCCCACATAGAAAAAAGGGGGGTTAGTTTCTGTGTCATCAAGAATTATATGTGTAGCGTGTATTTTATGTATATTACCTCGTGAATATAAAAACCCGGGCGGTTGGGTATCAGGGCTTGCGATGCCCAAGCCTGACTATCCATTATTTCTTGTTTTTCTTTTGTCTTTTTCTTTTCTTGGTTGTCTGGGGTTGTATGTGTGTGCGCTCTCTTTTCCCTCTCCTCGGAATTCTATTTCCCATGCTGGTTCCTTCTCTTTTTCTTTGCGGCTATGTTTAATGGGGGTGGAGGATATGGTGGATGTGTCACCGCTTGCTCATATGTGTCTGCCTTTTTTGATGTGAGTGAATAACGACGGCGGAGATGGATCAGTGAGAAACTGTTCATTAGCTTGGATAGATGTCACACTTCCGCGAACGGGAAGAAGTGGGAGGGAGTATGCTCAGCCTGTGATCCTCAGATATGGGCATATACTTTTTGCAATAGGGTCGGCTCTAGTTGTATCATCTGACATTCTGTTTTCTTTTAAGATGATCTCTGCCGGTACTTTGATTTTTGCAAATCTTTGAAATAGCGTTGGATATATTAGTCGGAGACAGCCTGCTCACTTGGACACTCCACGATTCTTCATTCACTGTTTCTCAATATCAAAATCTACGTCATATACAATTCACTCTTGCAAAACTTCACCAATCCACTAGCTTATTCTACCAGCCACCTACCTCACACACAACTAATTTTCAACTTTCCAACATCGTACTCTCTTTCTCTTCCTTTTCGTATGTTTCCAGCTTCATAAGCTGGCGACAGTTTCTCCCTGCATCACCCCCAGCGTTACAGCGGATACCAACCATCTTCAAAGACGCCCAACCATGGCCCAGTTCGCGCTAGGTCAATGGTCGCCAGACACTCAAGCTAACACTCCAACATCGACTTTGTGTCGCGACGTCTCTCCTGAGCTCGACGAGGTTGACAGCTTTCCCACTCCCATCCCACGACCACAGCAACTTCCTTTGCGTATTCCCTCTCTCATTCCTGCGCTTGCAAAGCTCGACGCTCTCTATGATCCCGAAGATCACATGAATACTCGCGAAGAATACGACCTCAATGATACGATGACCGAGGAAGGAGCTGCGGCATACTACGATCACAATGTCAAACGCATGGCCTATGTGCAGCTCTCAGCTCAACGTCTCCAAGCTGCAACGGGAATGTGTAATGCTAATACCTTTAACTTACCACTCGATACACCGAAGCGCGTCATTCCGCCTGCTGGCCTCATGGATGGATACAAGCCTATTCCTGTCACTCCGCTTGCAGCTCACAGCAGCTCTCTATTTGGGCCTCCCATCAAAGGCGCACCTCAAGAAGATACTCGTCGCGCTGCGCGTGTTATTCGTAAGAAAGACAGTGGTATCGGTCTTAATGGCCAAACAACACCTGTTCCTATTGGCTTGGAAGTCATCGACAAGAAGACCGGCAAGGGACTTCGTGAGTTTATGTTGGCGAAGGGAAAGGAGCATGGAATGCGGAAGCGGGAAGCTAAGGAGATTTCCTTCTGGGACTTCACAACCAACTTGAGAACTTGCGTACCGAAGCAGGAGCAGCTCTTTTTGTATGACGTTACTGAGCCTGGTGACCGTATTGATGTCTATGAGATTGATTTGTGAGTCGTTCCTTACATATTCTTTTTATGAATAATAGCTAATACTCGCAAGGCCAACTACCAGCCATAACTTAGCAACAGGATCAGAAGTTAGAGGTACTGAGACCTGGCTCTGGATCCTGATCCAACGTCAGAACGTCGTTGCGGTCAACCCTTATAATTCCAGCACCATACCAGAGGGCCGCCCATGGCCAGATGAAGATAAAGATCCTCCAGTCCCCGTCGTCCCTCCTAATTTCCCTCGCCCACCACCATCTCCATGGATGGTCATCGCTGCACCCCTTGCACACCTGACCGTTTACCCCGAAATCGTTGAATCACCACCCACATCATCCAACACCCTCGCTACCCGCCTTCTCAAAAATCAGAAGAGCAAGTTGGCATCCGGTAGTGGCCGCAAGGTTCAAAAGCGAATCGACTATGATTTCTCTCACAGCGGCGTCCCACTCTTCGAGTTCTCCATGCAATTCCAACCCGAAGTCGTGCTAAACCCCAGCTCTATACCCTACCTCTCCGTTGAAGGCATCGGCACCTGGTACGATGGCGACCCTTATGAGAAGCTGACTCTCGACGAATGGGATATCGCTCAAGCTGGTTTTCGGGAGTACGTCGAGAACCTCGCCGTCGACGATCCAGTTAGATACAATGCGATTTTCGACGCCCGACTCGATGGCACCGCGGTTGAGAATCGGGGATTTGGCGTCGTCAGTCCCTTCAAGGGCGTGTGGTGGATGGAGTTCTACAACGGCATGTATGCGAATGCGAGCAGGTGGCGGAATGTCAAGAAGACCATGTCGAGGGGCGAGTGCCGGGTTGTGGTTAGGTGGACCGAGTGGGAATGTGACTGGGTTGATGATATGGAGATTGAGAAGTTGTTGGCGGATGCCCTAACTCAACATCGGACGAGGGGGCTCGTGGGTCCTCCGTTGAATCTCATTGGGATGGGGATGAATTCTCAAGAGACACATCAGACGAGAAGTCGCTCGAGGTGCCCGAGCAGATTAAGCATTGATGATGGCACTTTGCCTGCTGCAGAGAAATGCCTTGCTGCTGACGAGGCTATAGGAATTGGCTTAGGTATTTCATTTGGCACAGGTGTCCCGGAGAAATGCGAACCTTACTTATCTTGTTTCTAAAACATGGAGCGCATGGAGTATAGGATAGGATAAGAAGTTGGTGGTTATGGTTTGATTTTATCTTTCCCATTCTGGCTAATATCAGCCAGAATACGCAGCCTTCGATAGCATAGCACATGGCAAATCGTTGAAGAGCCTCCCCTTATCACTTTGCGGATGCTTCTGTGCGATATTCTTCCCTTGACCTTATGGAAGACAAGAAAAGCGCTTGGTTTTTGACTCTTGCAACGAAGTATTGTCGTCTCGGGGATCTTGGTGGATCAAGAATCTTTAGCTCATAGGAACGCACTCTCTTTTATAATGCTTTACGAATAGACGAATATGAAAGCTGCATAATAATATCTTGTGGATTCAAGAGAATGTGCACTAGTGACTAGATGTGATGTGATGTGATCCGATGCGATGCGAATAAGCCACTAGGGTGTGGATGGATTAGTCTATTGAAGCCAGTACTAGAATATGTGAAGAGCAAAATACTAACACTCCTTCCTTTGGCAACAACGAAAGGCCAGACGGCCTGAAGTAGTAGGATAATCACAGCAATACCAATATACTCTATCATATATAGAGTGTCACTCAGGTATTCGCGATGCTCGCACTAATTTTCGATCTAACAAAGTGCTTCCCGAAAGCCTCGGGGTAGTAGTAGTAGTAATAGTAGTAGCAGAGGTTAGAATAAAAAGGATGAAATCTTATGAGCTATAGGGTGACCTCGTTGAGTCCTGTAGTTCGCATAGTGTGACTTTAGGAGGATGCATATGTGTGATCCTACGTTTAGGGCTGATGATAATTCAGAGTGAAGAACTCTCATGTAAACGGCTCGGAGTCGCGATTTCTATACAGCTGTTGGAAATACACGACGTTTATATAACTAACATTTGGGCTTGCCAGAGAAAGAGGGCGAGGGTCCTCCTCCCCCCTCCCTTCACCTCTATCTATTTTTACAATTCCGTTCGGAGGAGTGGCGTGATATCGTGGAACGGTTTCTATGTCGACAATAGGTTGAGATGAATGGAAAGCGCAAACTAGGGCGATATTTGAATAATACTTCGTAGCCTTCGAGCCCCTATTCTGACTCGCTTATTTATCTACCCCAGCCATCTTATCCCGCGCTTACATATTTCCCCAGCTTCCCCACACTGCAGATCACCCCTCACACCCTTAGCTCTTCCTACATCACGTCAGTCAGCTCATCTGACACCTGCATTTTGTATTCTATATCCAGCACAAACTGAGCGAAACAGCAAACCCCAATTGTGACGCTCCATACTGGTAGCATTAGAACGACATTTTGCTTTACAGGATCATTCCATAAGATTAGGTGGGCGTATTGAAGAGGACTTCCAAAAGATTTTGCCTTTCACTACTGCACTCGACCATACCTTGCCTCAATCCTTTCTTGCACGACCAGCATGCTCGCAAATCATTGCCTGAATACCAATAATACATTGTGCAACACCCTGCAATACAGAATTACCAAATAGTAGCCACGGATCCAAACGTCACATGCTGATGGTTACACCATCGCTGCCGGGTAGCAGCCCCGAAAATACAATGCAGAAGGAGGTTACCTCACTGAATCACAATGAAAACGCCACGATGGAGCGAACCGAGCTTACTGAAGAGGATGTGCGCACCCCTTACCTACTCATTGGACTCTCTGCAGGAATGGCTGACCTCTGCCAACAGAACAGAAGAATCCGCCGCAAAACCGATAAAGTCATACTGTCAATCCTAATCTGGGTGTATTTTCTGCAAGAAAGTATTGAAAATTGCTAGCAAATGGCTCTTACTAATTATTCTTAGATCCTTGACAAATCCGTGCTGGGATATGCGTCTATTTTTGGCCTGCAAGAGGATACGGGACTGGTAGGGAACCAATACTCCCTAATTGGCAGTATTGCACCAATTGCACAACTTGCATGGCAGCCGTTTTCGTCAATTCTGATTGTTAAAGTCCCGCATCGAATTCTCATGCCATCCTTGATTCTCGGTTGGGGGCTTGCTCAATCTGTCATGGCTGGGTGTCATAACTATGCTGGACTTCTCGCGGCTCGTTTCTTCCTCGGACTTTTTGAGGCTGGCTGCCTGCCACTCTTCAGTGTTATCACAAATCAATGGTACCGCCGCTCAGAGCAACCCGTAAGGATAGCCGCGTGGTACGGGACCAATGGCCTTGCGACAATTGTTGCTTCCGGTCTATCATACGGTCTGGGACATATTCCGTCGGATGCTCTTAAATCATGGCAAATGTATGTCATCAAGCTGTATAATAAGTAATCAGTGCTAACCTCAATCTAGAATTTTCCTCTTTGTTGGTCTCGTAACTGTGATTACGGCACCTTTCATCTACTGGAAACTCGATAACTCTGTTCAAACAGCACGATTTTTAACAGTTCATGAAAAGCGACAGGCAGTTGAGCGTCTTCGCGCCAACCAAACTGGGATAGGTTCTACAAAGTTTGAAATGTCTCACCTCTGGGAACTTGCCCTGGAACCAAAAACATATCTCTGGATCGTCATGTCACTTCTCCTAAATGTTGGTGCATCAGTGACGAATACTTTTGGACCGCTGATCTTGAATGGACTTGGCTTCGACAAGTATATCACCAGTTTGTTAAATATGCCTTTCGGTGCAGTCCAGCTTCTTGTTATTCTCTTCTCCTCATACGCCGCGCAAAAGGTAAGGCTTAAGGCACCCATATTATTAGTTCTTGTTATACCAGTTATATGCGGCCTGGCGATGCTATATGCTCTTCCACGATCGAACCAGGGAGGATTACTTGCGGGCTACTATCTTCTCGCATTTCTCTTCGGATCCAATCCCTTAATCGTGTCGTGGATCGTGGGGAACACGGCTGGCACAACCAAGAAATCTGTTATGATGTCCCTCTACAATGCTGGATCATCCGCTGGTAACATCATCGGCCCCCTTCTCTTCAGCGCAAAGGACAAACCCACCTACCACCCTGGCTTGCGGGCAGTTCTGGGGATATTCGTAGCACTGGCAGCCGTTATCTTGTTGCAGCTGGCGAACTTGTTGGTTTTGAACACGCTGCAGTCTAAGAAACGGGTTGCCAATGGCAAGACGGCAATTATCTACGATACGTCCATGGAGAAGCATTATGTTGCTATGGTAGAAGGCGGAGTGGGAGAACATGCCTTTGATATGACTGACAGGAAGAATGATGAATTTGTTTATATCTACTAACAGCACTTCTTCGGTGGTTATTGGACACATTTGGAGAAGACATAGCATCATTGGGGCAGCTGCTTGCTGCATAACATTTACCATAGCAAATTTTATAATGCAACTAAACGAAGGCTTAATCCTCTACTTACAACGTTTACCAGCATAATTGTGAAATATGCTTTCTAGTCATTACTTGACTTTCTCGACTGTGTAACATGGTCAAACCACAAACAATACTAATCAACACAGCTCTCAAACAACTTGTGCATCAAGCAATGGTAGCACTCGTATAAATCCAAGTTGACCTGCAAGGGTATCTATATACAGAATGTACTGTACCTTTGGAAACTGCATAAAAACGGTAAAATGGCCCTAGTATACAGCCTATGAAAATCTAGTGATCTTATTATTTAGAACGAAATTTGAGTATCTATTGGCCACGGAGCACCCAGGAAGAACCCTTTCCTGCCCTTGGTATTGCCGATGATTGCTACTGCTTACTGTACTGGAATACACTCTGACAAATGCGCCTCCGTCAGGGTGGGGGGCGAGGGGGGTAAGATAATCTGCAGTAGCTCAATAGCTTCAGGCCGAAGATCTCCCGGCGGGGTGAATCATCACCACTTTCAATATCAAAAAAACACCACAATCCTCAACCACAACCGTACCTTCACCTAAAAGTTCTTAGCCCTAGAAGTTATGTTCACTGGAATCGTAGAGATAATAGGGGGTACCGACCATCCTTCCAGTCCTCTATTACACACTGGCTAATGTTGCCAGTTGTTTCCGAACTCAATCCCCAAGCTTCGGATGGAGGAACCAACCTTACCATCTCCAACGCCTCCGAAATACTCAATGATGTCCATCTTGGCGACAGTATAAGCGTAAATGGAACATGCTTAACTGTGACCTCCTTTACATCCGATTCCTTTGTTGTTGGCGTCGCGCCGGAAACTCTGCGTCGCACAAACCTCGGATCTCTGACCAAAGACGGTCTTGTGAATCTTGAGCGCGCTGTATCGGCAAGCACACGTATGGGCGGACACTTTGTGCAGGGCCATGTTGATACTGTTGCAACTATTCTGTCGATTACGCCGGATGGAAATGCGTTGACCTTCCGCCTTCAGCCACGCGATAAATCTGTGCTGCGGTACGTAGTAGAGAAAGGATATGTCACTCTCGATGGGGCAAGCTTGACAGTCACGAAAGTTGACGATAAGGAAGGGTGGTGGGAGGTCATGTTGATTGCATATACACAGGAGAAGGTTGTAACAGCCAGCAAGAAGGTTGGGGAAGAGGTTAATGTAGAGGTGGACCAGATCGGGAAGTACGTAGAGAAGGCTGTGGAGGGATATTTCGAGAAAGGAGAGGGCGGCGAGCCAGCAATACTGGAGAAGATGGTTAAGAGGTTGGTGGATGCACGGTTGGCGAATCAGTAAAGATCAAGAGGTTTGGTTGTATCAGGATTTGATGAACGCAATGATGGTTCTGTAAGGGGCCTAGGGGATGACGATAGGTAGAATCATATGGGGTGGGAGAAGTATGCTGCAATTCCGTTATTGTAAGGGCTCACTATAACAAGATGGCATAAAATCCTTCTTAGAATATGGCGACGAGATTTACTCGCTATTTCCACGTAGGAAGGTAGGGATTAGCGCAGAGAAGTTGGCAGGATGGAGTCAAGCGGTTCCGAATAAATAAAATGATATGAGAGTCATGTTGAAAGGACACCTACATACATCAAATTACTCACTGGTGGGCTGAAAGCCATTCTACTTTAAGCTCCCAAGATATCGTTACAGATTGTGGAGGCAAGCTCGAGCAAAGAAGTCAATAATGATAAGGAAGCTATATATATATATATATTTGTTGACCAGCGCCGTGTTGTAAAACCCGGAGACTTGTTTATTAGCGATCTTTGCCTTTTACATACGAATGTTACTACTTCGTACCTGCACCAACGCTAACGCACACCAACACCCAACACCTCCCCTCCCCTAGCCGAGCTTTGATACTCTCGCGTTCGTATCGTCATACGGTCGCATTCGTACTGGGCGAGCCGTTGCAAAGGTACAAAATTACGGCGAGAGGAGAAGCTCGGCTATTTTGGTCTTAGCCTTGGCAAGGGTCGTCTTGGTTCCAATCGAGCCTGGCCTAATATATCGCAGAGAGAAACCCGAAGCCCACAACCACCCCCTCAGCTTGCGTGACCTGATCTTCTCTCCCTCTTTCTCTCTTCCCATTGTTGTCTCTACTGATTACACTTACTCACGGTTCACCAGCCGATCCCAGTTTCAATTGTGTACATGTCAAGATACGTCCAGTGCAGCCTTGCCCTGTTATCAGATCGAGCCACCTTCGGCAACTCCCCCTCCCTCAAACATCCTTCTACAGTAGTTCCATCCTGGCCTTATTCGGTCGGATAAGCAAGTATGGTTGCAGAATCTGCACACACCGAGTTCCAGTTCGTCAATTCGACGATCGATGCTCCGAAGGTGCCCCAAGATTTGGCCATTCGAGCCTTAATTCGAAAACAAGCGATGAAAAAGGCCTCGGCTGCGCGCCGACGAGATGGAAATTATGGCAAACACAATCTTCGACAATACCCAGTCTTTCTATTCGATACAGACAACCCAATCAAGCCAGCAACTACACCACAACATTGGAAACAGGAGGAGGTCGTTGTGCAGGCAGGTGTAACGGAAAAGGCAAATGAGACCTTGGCAGAACAGCACATAAAACAGAGTCCGGATTTGATATCGAGGGCTGTGCAGTTTGAAAGCATTCCGCGAAGCTTAAGCGCGAGGGGGTATGAGTTGACTAGCATGAAATCAGACTTCGATATTAATGATTTGTCAACATTGTCTACGCTCCACGTCAATCGAGCAGCGCGAGCTGCTCTATCCAAGAATCCATACCATCTCATTTACCAACTACGATCCCATAAACAGTCCTCATATTTATCATATCTTCCAAGCCGGTATGGCCAGATACCATGTTTAAGTGATGCTACAGATTGTGTAATCGCCAGGGCACGGCAGTTAATATCCCCAAATCGAAACTGGGAGTCGGCCGTCATAACTTTTTATCTTAAAGCATTGAGCAGCTTACAAAAGGCGTTGGATAACCCAAAGCAGCGATTCAAACCAGAAGTCTTATGCGCCACCGAGATCCTGGCCTTGTATGAGGTACGTAGAGGTCCCGATAGTATTATAAGTCTTGCTGATAATCCAGCTACTTGATCCATCAGGTGAAAATGCATGGATAAGGCACGCAGCTGGTGCAGCTCGTCTAGTGCAGCTGCGTGGACCAAATAACTACAGCACGGAGTTTGAAAAGGCTCTTTTAATGGCACACACGGGGCCGATCGTATGAAACCCTCTCTTGGTCCTAGAATATCAATCTGACGTTACCAGATGACCGAATGTCTCTTGAATAATGAACACTGCTTTCTTGAGCAACCA
>Ga0247734_1002949_pt1 | contig 10480 bp, 5 predicted proteins | sample UWRJL103311B2_FD_180933 | JGI IMG/M metagenome (GOLD analysis project Ga0247734, IMG submission 180933) | Plant litter microbial communities from Arlington Agricultural Research Station in Wisconsin, United States - UWRJ-L103-311B-2 | ecosystem: Environmental > Terrestrial > Plant litter >... | reverse complement strand
TGAGATAAATGCTAATAGTACAAGTGAATCCCTGCACAAATTATCACGAAGGCGCATATCTTGCAAGTGACCGCTTTGTTGTCGTTCGTAATATAACGAGGGGTAAATAAAGCAAGGCTTAGAATTCACAGGTGACTGGTGATAGATGAAAACGAGAGAAAATGGACGGACTGAAGTCGCTTAGAAATATGAAACTAAAATAGGAGAAATAGGAGAAACATGCTAGTGTATGAGAGCTGATGTACGAATTCGATAAATCCTCTTCGGTGTCGTACTTGAATTATTAAGTATTTGGCTTACTGTACTTGCTGCGTATCAAATCAGCTAAGATGATATAAAGCTTATATTTAATTACATTGCAAATGCGCGAAAAGAGCAGTCTTGCGAGGTGACGTTGGATTCCTCATGCAAGGACCCGACGTACAGTATGTGCCACATCCAGCCACAGACTACTCTCATGCAGTGTTCTTCAGATTTTTGTGTAAAAGCAATTTTGAGACAGTTGAGCGTTCGCCGGAACACGGATGGCATACTTACCGCATTGGTTTCAAGTTGAGATGTTGGGGACGGAGATCAGTGTAGACGGAGCTACGTGCCTGCGGCGTGGAAATGACCACGGTAAGTTTGGACGAAATGAGAAAGCCTCTCCTTGATATTTTCTTTTTCAAAACACATGTGCCAAATACTAAACTAATTTGAAACTTCCCAACTGTTTAACGTACTGGAACTCGGAAGTCACCTTCCGTCAGATGACCTCTAAGGTTTCTAGGCCTAGAGTAGGCGATCAATATAGCACTTGGTGTTTGAAATCACAAAGAAAGCGAACTAATAAGCTATTTCCACTATCATCTATTCCTTTGTTCCTTCTCTAAGCTTGTTTGCATCCTTGTTCGAATATTAATACCTGATCTGAAAACTAACACTTCTAAGAAAGTCCCTCTTCGCTTTACTCTTAATTGCTGATCACTCTAGTTCAGGAAAAGCCTCTATTGTTGACTAAACCTGTCTGCAAAGTGTTTTCTCCACGCCCCTAGGAACACAACGTTGGCTTACCTAAAGATCTACAGAAAGGAGCCTTCTCAAGAATACCTCACTCTGCACGGACTGGAAGAATAAGTTATTCCTAATACTGAAATATCGTGGAGAACATTATTTCAATGATTGGGTTGTATCAAAAAAGTTTGTTATCAGTGTAAATGCTACGGATGGTAAGTGGCAAGTCATGTTTGAAATTCAAAAGAAGGAGAATGCCTCCACTAACTTTCGAGATACAATTTCTTACCTTTTATTTTCGGAGACTTGTTCTCATGTATCATATATAAAGTTTTGGTACTAGCAAACAGTTTCTTACTTCCCAAGCTTCCCCTCATTAGAGATGAAACCCTCGCAGGAATCGTGCACGCAAACTTCTCGTCTATAAAACACCGGATGAGATTAGAAAATGATTTATCTGCCAGAAAAACTATCATTTATTTATATTTATTGTGGCAAACAATTGGAGAACCAGTCACGCACAGAGTTGGACCATTGTAGCCTATGCCTCCATTTTGAGCCCATAATATTTGAGTAGTAGCAGGCGTACTAGCTGTAATGGTCTAGCTCTTCCTAGTCGTGCTTGCTCTGCTTGCAGTTGTGGGATTGCTTGATGTAGAAGAGACTCTGCTGCTGGTCGAAGTCTTCAAGCTTGTAGAGGTAGAGCTTGCTTTCCACTTACCCAAATCACAATGCCAAAAATAGAAACATATATTGCTATTCCTTCGCCCTTTCGAGTGCGTTCCGGGAAAGTGAGTTTCCGGGTATTCTTCTACTAGGCCATCACTTAGTTAAGATTTTATATATCTTCTTATCGCTTTTAAACAGCTACCGGTATCATTTGCTAGAGTGCTAAGCGCGAAGACAGCCCGACGGTGGATTACGTTTGTGAATAAAGGGCAGCGATAGGAGGCTTACACTGTTTTCTTTTAGGAGTATAAGAGTGATATAAGGGAAATTAGTGATGAGAAGAACGTCAGTTACAACGAATGCAGCGGAATCAAGCCCAATATTAAATTTAATTTGACCAACACCCAAAACGTTATCTGCGACAACGTTGCAGGCTGGACAGTGCGAACTCTTCATATAAACGAGGAAGGTAATAAGGACTCGTGGGGTGCGAATTCAATCGACGTCTCAATCAATCTATTGGGAACATCAAGATCAGACAAAACACAGAGCTTACATATTGTGAGAAATCCGTATACCTAAGTCTCTCCTTTATTCCGACAAAAACAGCTCCTTATGCATGTGTATATACGTATGGTAGCTGATTAACCCTCAGCGAGGTATCGCCTTCGTTAATACATCATTTACTTGATCAAATCTTTACACATGGGGCAAAGCACTCTTTATGGTGGAATTGAACAAATTGAGGCCCTTAACAGCTGAGATGGCTTGGTCAATCTTTTGTCGGTGCCCAATTTTGGGCTTGAGAGTGACGAGGGCGTACAGTCGGGATTTGATAAACCATAGATACATTAACTAAAAGGCCGCCACATTTGTCTAGCCGCCTCTTTTGGTTGCCTTTTGGTTCGGACAGGCATCTGTATGAACATCCACCCAATTTAGACGGCCTTTTGCCTTTAACAGTCGCTTAATTCAGACATCCGCCTGATTTGGATAGCAGCTTGATTTAAACATAAGCAATCGTCCGGCTCATACTCCCACACTGACCTACGTGTAATAAATTTCCGAGTTTTTCATGGTTATTTAAATATAGATAAAGAAATAAATAGAAGTATAATATAAAGAAGAATCTTTCTTTTGTTCATATTTAAATATATCCCTTTAGTATTGCTGCTTCGCAATTCAACAAACTGCTCCCCGCGGCTCCAATAATAGTATTATGACTTAGCGCCACAAACTTAATATCAAAGATTCCAGATTCGTCTTCTCGCACGCGCCCTACACTAACAGCATACCCACGCTCCAGATTGCGGTCCAGCCGGGGCTGCGGCCGTGACGGATCCTCATGTACAATGATAGCTTGCGCGGGTGCAGAGTAGCATCCGAGGGTCTGGGCTTCACTGACATAAGACTGCAGGGCAGCTTTAACAGCCAAGGCAGTAGGAGGGGGGCGGGTGGCGAACCGGAGGGAGACGCAGGCGGTATGACCGTCGAGGACGGGCACGCTAGATAGAAGGGAAAGTTAGTGACGTGGAAATGGAATAAGGTTGTAATAAGATTTAGGTAATAGTTGTGCTTACCGATTACAGGCTGCTGATACTCGCATCTGCTGTGGCGTGATCTGGTTCTTTTCAGGATTTAGACTGCCTAGAATCTTGCAGGCTTCCGTCTCGATCTTCGACTCTTCCGATTCGATATAGGGTACAATGTTGTCTATGATGTCCATCGATGAAACCCCTGGGTAACCAGCGCCTGATAATGCTTGGAGCGTGACGACGCTGACTTCGGAGATTTGGCCGAACTTTGCTTGGAGAGCGGCGAAGGGGATAACGATCCCTATTACGGCGCTAGGTAGGGAGGTTAACCATTCTTCTAATTCATACGTACATGTATGTACATGTATGGAGAGGGATGGGATGGAGTTTGTACCAGTTCGAATTAGTCACCAAAAACCCCTTCCCTTCAGACTTTAAGTGCTGCCGTTGAGCTGAAATCAGACTCATGTGAGCTAAGTTTACTGTAGGAACAACCAGGGGCGTCAAAGGATCCATTCGATACGCAGAAGCATTAGAGAATACGGGGTACAACCTAGCAAAGGCTAGCTCGACCTCATGCGCTTTTGCCGTGTCGAGGCCTGAAAAGATAACATCGCAGCCCTTGAAGAGCTCTGGTTCACAAGATTGCACAACTAGGCTTGCAACCGTATCAGGAATGGGCCCTGATTGACGCCAAATAGCCGCTTCAGCGTAGCTTTTTCCCGCACTTCTCTCAGAGGCGCCAACCATGGAAACCTCCAGATACGGATGTTCAGACAGAAGAAGAATAAAGCGTTGGCCGACAGCACCTGTGGCTCCGAGAATGCCTAGAGAAACAATCAGTTATACGCATCAAAATGAAGCCTGACTACTGAGCGGGTTATATTTGAATCCAAACACGCTGCTGAAAAATATCACACAGGCGAGGAGAGAGATATTAAAAGGGAAGAGGGAAAAGGAGAAAGAAAGTCCATGCATACCGCATCGCTTTTTCGGCACTTTCTGATCATTCGCGATAAGTTGGTTTGCCATGACTTTACTTTTTCGACGCGTTGCTTGTAAAATTATTTTGAAAGTTGAAGAGTCACGAAGGGCTGCCGACCTCGGACGTCATTTTCCCTTTCGTGCACCGCCACATCTAGACGTTGTCGACGCCACATTACAGAATCATGATGAGCAAGGCACGTGATCATTAGTAATATGGTAATAATACCGTAGCCACCAATCACACGTGTAGAAGAAGATTAGGGAGTCACTACACAAGTATCGCTGATTTCTAGTATATATATTGTTACCGTATCTAGAGTTAATGCCACACCGACTATGTTATCGTATATTCATTCTCTCGTACCGCATATGACTATTTCGCATGTCTGAGTCACAAACATTGTGGTTTTTCCGAGCACAACAGACATTTGCCAACGAAATTTTGCATGCATAAGGAGGCTGAGTCTCAAGGGACAGGTTGTTATGATAATTTCTACAATGTTTATGTATATGTTCTTCGATCTGCCAAAACATACCTAGAATTGTTTTGAAAATTTCCATCCTCCAGAATCTGTTCTGTCAGGTAATTGTGCATGATCCAATTAGCATCTAACGACTGAAAGATCCATCAAAAAGTTACGATAATATATGGAACTTGCTCTTTTGAGAAGATGAGATAGACGAGAAATGAGGATTCTGAGGAACCTAGTGTCCAATCAGTGTGCTAGATACATATGAACATTCGAAGAAGGTAAAGGAGGTGGCGTTATTGGAGGCTATCGTCAAGTATTTGGCCCGTTATCTTGATTCATTGCAAGGCATTACGTAACCAAGCCTGAAATCAATCACCATATTAAGTGAAGTTCTTCTAGAATAATCCAGATTAGCAACTAAAAGGAGTGCCATACACCTATCACATCTAAGCTAGGTTGATCCCTTCCTCGAAAATGGCTCTTTTTGAGAAATTGTATAATTATACACGTCGTTAAAGCTCATGCAACCTCCTGTTGATGCTCTACTCACAACATTTATGGAGGAAAAGCTCAATTATGTATCCCAGCAAATATTTGACAAGATGCATTTGGTTGCCTAGGCTTCTAATTAGAAGGAAGCTAATTTACTCATACATAAAAACGTCGAGCAGCTGATGCACAATATTAGGTCCCAGCATGGTGGCCTCCAAAGAACTGCTCATAACCCACGCGTCCTCCAAACAACCCTCGATATGACAGATCTGTGGAATGAAACAGGTGTTCAAATGTACTCCTTACTGTCTTCGTTCCAAGCTTGCTGGCCATCGAGCAAGATTTCATAAAAATCAGATCGATATGCGACAAACTCGAGATATTCGTACACTAAGCGCAACTTGGGTAAAGTGCCAAAATCGCTGCTAAGTAAAAATTGGCGCAGCTGAATTGCTGGATGAACTTGGGAGTAATCAATAACTTCTTCCCTATAGATTCGTTAATACGATCTTAAATTGGGTTGGTGAAATGTTAGGAAATGAATTACTTACAATGGCATACCTATGAGGTTCTCTACCATTCGCCTAGCCTTTTCATCCATCAAAAACCAATTGCACCAGTGCATTGTCAATCCCAGAGGCAACATGGCCATCTCATTTACACCTAAATAATCTGGCGTACTTGGGTGTCGATACATTCCCAAGTATCGAGAACCTGTACCAACTGCAGACTTCAAAAACACCGGAAATTGAGATCCATCATACTTTACTGGTGGAACCAGGAAGGAAATCTGCGCGCCGTGGTGACCGGGGACTTGTGGAACGAGAGGATCATAGGCGGGAGCGATGACACGATATGAGGTAATATTGGGAAAGAAGCGAAGAATGAAGGACTCGGGATCAACGCTATAGCAGCCTGGTGAAATCTGATCCGCGCCGAGTGCTTGGTTAAGGAAATTAGGATCGAAGTTTTTGTTTGGTCCAAGATTAGAGATATCGTTCGCGGGGATCGGGGTGGGCTGAAGCTTATTGACAAAAAGAGGCATGTACAGACCATTTCGGAAGCGGATATTTCGGGTGGTAATGTTGGTTGTAGTGGGTTCAGGTGTCCAGTTGTGTAAAGTGAGGTCTGGCCCATCTGCCTGATCTGTCTGCTCAAATGGGGACACAGGCTCAAATGGAACTCCTGGAACGGGCATAAATCCATTTGGAAGAAAAGCGGGGCTCTCTGTAGCTGAAAATTGTGGTTCTTGGTGCAAAGGCTGGCCATGATTGGGTCGAAATCTTTGTGTCGATTCAGGTTCTTCGATTCCTGTCTGAAACTTTTTTAATGGGGGCTGTCTTGCTTCAAAAGAAGCTCTGCTTGAAATCTCGGGATCAAAGGGAGGAACTCTCATCGCCTTATCAGCCATGTTACCACCATCATCTTTCATAACTGATTGTTGTCTCTCAGAGAATAGTCTTGCTCTTTCTTTCGTTGGCCGAGATACCATTCGTCTCGCAAGGGAGATCTCCCTCGGAGCGTAAGCCATCAGTGCTGCTGATAGCCAGGTACAATAACAAGGAAATACGATAGAATCTTGGCTGCCATAACTTTTCTTAAACGCAGTCTCCCGCTCAATCGCTGCCATAACCTTCTTGATCAATTCTGGCTTCTTGACCCAGAAACCCAAGTCACCCCTTAATGCACTCTCAGAGAGATCAATGTGTGTAGTGAAGATGTTATGGAGAGCATCAGCGCTGACCAAGCCTGTAACCTGGACGATAAGATCGGAGAGGGAGTTAAAGATTTTAACCTGAGTTCTGTTGTTAACATCGTGGAAGTCCAAGTTAGTCTTGTCTTTGAACCAAGCAATATGATCAAGATCTATTCCATAATCTGGGAAGGGATGGACTTGGAAGTTGAACTTCATTGCTGGTACTTGTCCCGGTCGGAGGGATGGGTAAGACATCGCGAGATGATGTGGCAGAATCGAACTGAGCTTTTTTTTTGTTTATCTGCTAAGAAGACTTTAGTAACTTTCTGAAGCTGGAGAGGTCGGTACTGAAGCACGAAAGCTGGCTGAGTTGCGTCGTTGTAAGTCTGCAGGAAGCGTCGCGCTTGAATCATGCTTACATCACAGTCTGGTCACCTAAGCTTCTGAAGACAAATCCAGTGCACTGAAAGCGCGTTTGGTTTTGAATGAAAAGCTATGTAGCTATGAAGCTCTCTACTGACGCTGTATCTGAGCGAGCTTTCTGTTGTGGTTCTGTTGGTATGGAGAGAGTGAAAGAGTTAGTTGAAGAGAAAGAGTAGGATCTGGTATAGAAACGCGAAGAAGCTAGCGAGAGCACATACCGCCGCAACAATATTCTCCCACATGGAAGTCTCGCGAATTGAATAAAGAAGAACGTTATTTTTGTGCTAATGAATTATGTTCATATCGGTATGCCGTATCTATATATCTATCTAATCCTACCGTCTTATCTTAACCTTTTGAATAGAATGTATGTAATTGGCTCTTCAGATATGGATTCTAAGACGAGAAACACAGTTTTCGGGGCTCTTTGTTTATGTTTATATCTAATCTACTACTGTACTACAAAATAGGAACGGTGCCAGATCAGCCCATCGTTAAACCCCCAATTGGATTCATGTTACGCCAACACAAATACAAAAGTGAATAGTTGAATCATAGCTCTATCCTTTCCATTCTAAAAGTATTCGACACTGAAGGCGAAATTCAATGAATTGTGGTGGTCTTAGGTCGGCCCCATGGTTCTTTACAACAACAAACACATATCTCGGTTAAGCCCCTGAGCCCCTTGGTTAGCCGAGCTACCCTTTTTCACATTCACAAACCATTGTAATACCCCTCAGCACAGCACTGATTAATGCTCTTATTTGATAGAATTGATACAGTAGAGTATTCTAATAAACCAGCAAGGTATGGAATGCCAGTGGGGGAGTGGTAGCCTTGTTCTGTAGCCTTGCATGGTAGTAGGCATCAACACAAGGAACACTTTAGCACTGGCACCCTTTAACTTTTACAACTGTGACAATACAAAACCTTGCAAGGCAATTTGTTTACAATCAGATTTGCTTTAGCATTGCAAAAGTTCAGGACTCTGTGGTTACTAGTATGCTATTTTTCAATCCACTTGTCCTTAATAACAAGCTTAACAAGACCAAACAGGCTAACATTCATGATTATCCACAGATCTGAAACCACAACGAAACAAAAGCAACCAAAGAAATCATCAATTACTGTCTAGTAGCATGTCAAGCTGGACATTTTATCGTCTTACATACTTTGAAGACCCATACCATCAGTTATTCCTCATTCCTCCAACCGCAGCTACCACGCATGCCAAAATACAACTCACCCCTTTTTTCATCAGCAGCACAACCACAGCTTAAGAGCATGATTCAATGACAGGCAACAACAGCTTTACCAGCACTCTATTCTCTAGTCAGGGAAGCAGAATAGTACGAATTTTAAGATCAGTACACTATCTGCTCGCTGCCAACAAGTGATTAACAAAGATACCCTGGTGGACCCAATCAGAGGGCAGGACACCCATACCAAGAAGGAGAAGGTGGCAAAAGCGAATCAACATGGATTTTGCGCATAGGGAATGGCAAGGAACATGCGAAGAGGTGGCCAAATATTGTCTGACACAGATAACAAGTTGGGTACAGCGGGGCGTCAACAATGTGTATTGGAATTTCTTTTTTCTTTTGAAGATTTCATCAAAATGGCCCGTAGGAAAATGAGAGATCTGGACAGCACCTACAGCATCTCCAGCGCCTTCTTGTATAAACAATTGATGATGATTTAAAGGAAGCCAGCAGCCATGAAACACTCGAGACAGATTAACAGGGATAAAGTAATAGGACTATTTCTCGCAAGTTTTCTTCTTTTATTTTCTTTAACAACAACTCTAGTACGTCCATATTCATCATAGATAGCTTTTGCTGATAATCATTCAAACAGCTTCTTCTAGCCAAGACGTTTCTACTCCAGAACACGGACACGGTAACTCAACCCTCTCAACAGAAATCATACATGGACCCTCTTCTCTTCTCTTCGCAAGTATATCAGAGCACGTCGCAGACAGCGAACACTTTAGCCTTTCGCCTTACCTTCAAAGTATATCATTTCAAAAGCCATCTTAGCGCAGCAACCATATCTGCGATGACATCAGCTACAACATCGATCAAGATTCCTCCCTTCGTCCGTCACACATATCAACTATTTCCTTGCTATGGATCGATACTTCCCTTATAGCGGACCGCGAAAGCCAACACACACCTCTCAAAATTATAAATGCATACTATAAGCCAGAAGAGCTTGAAATCCTGCTATGCTAGCCCAGAATCTAGAGCAGCGGTGGAGATATAGAGGACGTGTTGCGTTTTCTTTTACGAAGGGATCATGATAATTCCACATACTTTTTCTTTTCAGTTGCTTCCGAGAACAATCATCGACTGCATCTCTTCCATTAGCCAATTGACGTAGCCAAAATTGACCATGACATAAAAGCCGCGCGTTCTAAACCCCACTCTCTCGATATCAAAGAGTTTCACATATATACTCCAGCTCCAGCTCCAGCTCCCGCTCCAGCTCCAGCTCGAAGGTTCTCTGCGGAAATATGCCTCCCTTTGCAAATATTGTGAATAATTTGCATACTTGGGAATGAATGAATGAAATAGAACAAGCCTCGTTCTACGGTCGGTAGGATAGCAGGTTTGCTCAAGAAAGAAAAGAAAACCCCCCCTTAACATGTCAACCAGATAGAGAGTAAAAAATTCATCAGTATGTTGTTCCAAGCAAAACTTTTAGTGTCCGGAAGATGATGTCCCCAGGATGTGCGTCATAGTTCCATATCATAAACCATCAGGCACAGAGCACCGCCCGATTATTTCTCTATGCATTGTTAGTAATGCGGCATGATTTTTGCACTTTTTCTTTATCTCTTGAGACATACACATTATGGCTTTTTCTAACGAAGAGAAAAGGGAGATGGTGATGCATGTGAAAAATAAAATTGAGATACGCTTTAAGACGCTCTACATCCTCCTATCTAATACGCCCTATAGCCAAAAGCCAACCCAAAAAAAATGACAAAACAACAAACACTACGTATGGTATGATATGATATGCATGAATCGCAAAATATATAAGTGGATATATATGATGCTGAAAAACAAAACGCCTAGTTATATGCCTATGTCTCTAACATTAACTTAAAACCACCCACTTGAATTCAGTCACCCTTCATGCCTTTTCCCTTGAGGAGATCATCAATACCCGAGATGCCACCGATCCCGCTCCCTCCAGCCAGATTT
>Ga0247734_1002948_pt1 | contig 10484 bp, 11 predicted proteins | sample UWRJL103311B2_FD_180933 | JGI IMG/M metagenome (GOLD analysis project Ga0247734, IMG submission 180933) | Plant litter microbial communities from Arlington Agricultural Research Station in Wisconsin, United States - UWRJ-L103-311B-2 | ecosystem: Environmental > Terrestrial > Plant litter >... | reverse complement strand
CTATGGTGGGGTGGACGCTAGATCACAAGGCGAAGCATAATTTGAGTGGCATACTGGGATAACTGCTAGGTGTTGGGGTACAGAATGCAATCATTCGGATGGTTGAGCACTACATAACTTACAGTGATGGTAAAGTTTGAAAGATATCATTTTCATATATAGCCGACAGTTACTCACTTGCAATATTTATCTTGAGCATTACTTATGGTTAACATACCCTTATCTTCTTATATCGCTACTGGGTCCGTGAGACTACACGAGGGAACTGTAGATGTAATTCTTTAGGGCTACTCTCTATTCAGGCTTCTACAGGGCTTGGATTCTCTGACACTGCAAAGATTTTAGCAGAAGCAAGCCGCTATGCATTATCAACACGTCACCTCATTTGGGTATTGTGAGATCCTGCAATAGCGACGTGTACATCAGCTGAAGACAGCAAGTGCTGACATTGCATTTGAAGCCTACGGACGTACAGCGGTAAAGTATTAGCAAGCACTAACAAGGATCTCGCAATCTTTGCTCGATACAGGGAGGAGTGAAATTTGAAGATGTTTTAATTGGATCATGAAGCGTTCATGATTTGACAGATGTTATTCACGTTACCACATCTAGTAAACCACATTAAACCCTTGCTAGTGCTATGCAAATATTTAACCGTAGTAGCTTCTGTACGTACTATCAAGTAAATTCATTGGAGTGTCTTTTCTTCTGCAAGGTCGTCACAGTGGGGGCATACTGTAGGTATGCAAATGTTTACGAACAGCATGATTGCTTAGGTAGGTAGCACTGCACGGTAAGCCACCAACACTTCTGGTAAGATCTAGTATACCTCTCATATGCTGCTTTATCACAGATTGTGCCGCCTTATTAGTGGATGGAGCCCGATTGGCAAATTTCTCTTGCCGACTGATTGAATGGGCTTCTGATTGCCGATTGACCTTCGGTTATACACTTGTAAGCCAAGGAGGGCAAGTCGTGGAACCAATGGACACAGTCTGACTGTTGCTGCTTGCCATGCAATCTTATGATTCAGCAGTATCCACTGGACTTATCGAACTATTCAAAATATGCAAAAGTTATATAGGGTTAAGGCACGTCCAAATCAAATTTACCCATGAAAATGTTATCTGTTGTTGATCAAAAATAGCTAAGCCCAATTTGGATACTTTTTATGCAATTAGTGGTAGAGGCGTTAACACTAGTTAGGTAAAATATATGCGATATATTAATAGAAGATATTGTTGAAGCTGATTCTTGTCCTTCTCATGAGAGTGCAGACTCCACGAATATCCTAACCACTTCAAGTGAACTTTCTAAAAAAGATTTTTATCATGAAAGAGAGTTTTGACGTAGAGGACAGGCATAATGATGCCGACATTACAGAGGCAGAATCTTATTTTCTTCATTCTGATACTACCAAAGCGCAACCTTTATCAAAACGCTTTGGACTCATCGCCTTTTTTACTGCACTGAATGTTGGTGCAATTCTTTTAATTTACCTACAACTGAAAACGAAATCGCTGTTTCCAAACCCTTTTCCCTCCAGTTAGTGATTCCAAAGTCCACGAAACTGATCGTCTTGGCTAACCAATTTTGCCAGTGGAATATGAAATTCGGTCGTTCGCCGAAGAATACAATCGAGACACATCTGTGCCAGAATTATGGTATACGAGAACAGACTACCCACCTGGGGACGGCTACACATTCATCGAAAACGCAGGGGCGTACGGGCTTCCGCCCGGTGTGGTGATTAATGGGAAACCCAACCGATATGGAACGGCTTGGACACATCAATATCACTGTTTAGTATGAAAGAACATGAGCTGCTTCTTCATCTCATGATTCTTTAGCTAATTCCGTTCCTAAATAGGAATACATTCACACGGTATACGAAGCTACTGTCTACAACGTCACCCTCGACGTACTCAGTCCGCACGACCAAATAGACAACGAAGGGCAGGACGCTGCTATCCATCATATGCGGCACTGTTTCGACTACCTTAGGCAGCATATCATTTGTACGATGGACATGAGGCTGGAATATCCGACCACAAATCCGAAAGGAATTAATGGGTACCAAATTCCAAGAAAATGCGTGAAAAGGGTAAGATTTCATCCATATATTGATAGGTTACTGCGAGCAAAGAAATTAAATTAATAAAATGCGCAGGAGCCTCTTGATAAATACATGGGGGAGCATGACAGTGAAGTTCAGTAAATATTGCTTGAGGTCATTTTGGGACCATAGAAAGGGTAGTTCTGAGTTTGCGTTATAGTAGAGAACTGTAGGCTTGTAAGAGTTTGAGTAAATCTGAAATACGTCAAAGGATGTTGGGAGGTAGAGCAAGTTCCTTTTTGATGTTTTAGCGGGTGACGCATTCTTAGGGGCAATTATACCAGTGTCGCCGACGGGCTCCGAAGTCCTTGAAGTCGTCCGAATTTAAAGTTTTCCGACGAGCCTTGAGAGATGCTAACTATGCGGACGAAGGGGAATTTAATTGCAAGATGGTAAATACCTATCAAACTCATGGTACCCATTACCCCGTAGTTAAGCGGTAACCTTGCCCTATGTTGGAAATTTAGAATAGACGGTTTGAGGTGTTGATCCCGTGTCAAAGCGGTCAAGTTAGGAATAGTCCTTTACTTTTTGGCTAGGATTTATTGACTGAACAACATGAAGTTGCAATATAAGCATAAACAGACCCTGGTAAATATACAGAACTACCCTACTGTACCTTCGTACCAAGATGCTTACAAGGAGCTTTTAGCCGTCGAATGTATATAGCCAATCGTATATGCCCATGGGGCCTAGATTAAATAAGGTTAATGTTACATCGCTCAGGCCGCACGTGTTTCCGGAACTTCACGAGTCGCTGTCCCTCTCATTCATTCAATTTATTACTTCACATTTTCATACAACCACTCCATTCGACGCTACATATGTGAGAGAGTGTAATCAAAATGAATGTGACTGATGATTTCTTCGGACCTCGCCACGAGGGGTCCTTCGACTTCACCCTGCTGTTTGAACAGAGCATCTTTTCCGTCCTCCCATCCGCACTTCTCATATGCGTTGCTGTTGTGCGCATCGCATGGCTCTGTCGCAAAGAAGTCCGAGTTCGTGCTGGTAAGCTTTTGGGAAGAAAGCTGGTATGCGACCCCCGTCTGTGATTGAATCTTCACTCCTAACCGATGACGCCGATGATGCCGATGCTGAAAAGGGTTTCTAGGCGGTCGCGGGTGTCCTATTTTGCCTACAGCTTGTTTCCATAGTCCTCTGGGCTCTGCCAACCAGACTACGAACACGTGCTTCCATTCTGGCTGCCGCATTGTCTTTGATTGACTCCGGCATAATCGGGGCTCTACTTTATATTGAGCATAGACGCTCGATTGGTCCCTCGAAACTTCTTTCCGGCTACCTATTTCTCACTGTCTTGCTCGGAATCGCCCAGACTCGAACCTTGTTCCGAAGGGCCGACCTTCAATCTATTGCTGGGGTCTTTGTAGCCAGTCTATTGAGCAAAATTACTTTACTATTCCTTGAAGAAGTTCCCAAGAGGTCATTGTTGACGCCGAAGTTTAAGGATACTGTATCTCTTGAGAAAACAAGCGGTCCACTCAACCGAACTGTATTTTGGTGGCTGAATGGGCTGTTCCGCCAAGGGTTTGGGGGATTGCTCACTCTCAAGGACTTGTCCAACATCCACGCTAAGTTCGCATCACGGCCACTCCAGGCTAGTCTCGGCCAAGCATGGCGTGAATGTAAATATTCTGAACTGTATTGTTTTGATGTCTATCGCTAATATGCTGGTCTCTAGGCAACAAGAAGCGGAAGCATTGTTTGACCATTGCCACTTTCTACGATTTCAGGTGGACCTGTGCGATTGCCGTGCTTCCACGATTATGTCTTGCGGCCTTACGATTTGCCCAACCGTTTCTCATCCAAAGAATTATTGACTTTGTCGGCGAGCCATCCACAAAAGATACAAACAGTATAGCTGGCGGGCTTATCGGTGCTACAGCCTTAGTATACATTGGAATGGCGGTAAGATACCTCTCACTGCGGGGTTTTTATGCAAATTATTTATGCGTAGTCCAGATCACTCGTTGCTACTATGAGCATATCAACTTCCAACTCATGACAATGATCCGTGGCGGCCTCGTTGCCTTGATATTTGAGAAAACACTAGGACTCGAGGCGGCCAAAGCTCGAGAGGGGGATGCCGTCAGTCTTATGAGTGCTGATATTGAAGGAATTGAACCTGGAATCGAGCTGATCCACGAAATTTGGGCCAGCGTTATTGAGCTTGGCATTGCCCTCTACTTGTTACAGATGCAGGTTGGAGCTGCGTGCTTTTTCGTGGTGATCCCCGCTGCTGGTAAGTTCTTTCAAGTCAATACTCCGCGGTATATGTGACTAACGGGTTGAAGCTGCGAGTCTATTAACTTCTAGATTAATGAAAGCCATGCGTCCTGCAAGAATGATTTGGGGCAAAGCCATCAAAGAGCGAGTTTCTGCTTCATCGAATATGTTAGCACAGATCAAGTCGCTGAAGATGATGGGTCTTACTGACTACATGTCTAAATCCATTCAGGATCTCCGGGTCCACGAGTTGAATGTGTCGAGGAAGTTTCGCCTAGCACTGATACGCATTCTTACTACAGGTAAGTTATATTAAACAATATTTTATATCATAGAACAACTCCAATTGCATTTGCGAACAACTAATCATTCCTCTCAGGCCAACTTGCGGATCAGATGACCCCCGTTATCATTCTTGCTGGAACAGTCTTTTGGACGAAACGCGGCGAGGAAGAGGAGCTTGCGGTGGCAGACATTTTTGCAACCTTAGCTATCATCTCACTGGTTTCGTCCTCCATTTCACAGCTCATCTCTTGTCTTCCCAATGCCATGGCCTCCGTTGCCTGCTTTGACCGTATCCAGGAGTATTTGTTAGAAGAAGAGATCAATAACTCTCGATCTGAACTATCACCATTTCGGGGTAGCACAGGTCCAGGAGAGACTGACCGCTTCCCGTTAACGCCCTCCATTGAATTGGTGAAAATGAACCGGCATAATTCCAATTTGGCCTCGAATCCCAATGTGATTGTTATCAACGATGGGTGCTTTACTCCATCTGATGCAGACAACCCCGTTTTGCATAATATTAATCTATCCATTCGTCGGTCACTATGTACAATGATAGTTGGTTCAGTTGGTTCGGGCAAAACAACCCTACTCAAAGTCATACTTGGGGAGAAGTGTCTGTCTAAAGGCTATATTGAGATTGAAAACAATCAAATTGCATATTGTGACCAGACTCCCTGGCTTCAAAATATCTCTATCCGAAACAATATACTCGGCCCAAATCCTATTGATGACTTGTGGTTTACTACCGTCATTCGAGCTTGTGCTCTTGAGAAGGATCTTTCTCTGCTACCAAATGGCGATCAGACACTTGTAGGGAGCGGGGGAGTTGCCTTGAGTGGTGGTCAAAGGCACCGTGTCGTAGGCACTTTTCCATTACAAGGACTAAAGAAGCATACGCTAACTACAAGAAGGCTTTAGCACGGGCAGTATACTCGCGCAAACATATTCTCGTTCTTGACGACGTCTTGAGTGCTTTGGATAATGCGACTGCCTCGTCGGTTTTCGGGAGGCTATTTGGCAAAAAAGGGCTCCTTAAATCGATGAAGACGACCGTTATTCTTGCAACACACTCAGGTAAGGCTCTGAACCCATTGGTGCTATGCATAGACTACTAAGATCGAGTCATTTAGTCCACCATCTTCCTGCCGCTGATGCCATTGTTGTTTTGGCGAAAGACGGACAAATTGCTCAGCAAGGTAGTTATGTCGAATTGCAAAGTTCAGATGGTTATGTTCGAGACCTAGCTCTGGAGAAAATCTCGAAAACTAAAGTCGTGGAAAACGAAAAAGTGAACGTAGCGCCAGTCATACTCAAAGTCGACACCGTGATAGAAGACTCGGAAGGATTAGACCTTAAGCGGCAGACGGGCGATATGAGCCTGTACAAATTCTACTTCAAGTCTGTAAGTGCTACTGTTGCACTTTTCTGGCTAGGTCTTGCTATAATTTATACTGGTCTATCTAAGATACCTCGTAAGTGCCGCCGTCAATAACTCAATTTACTTTTATTGCCATGAGTTCCATGATTTTGACGACTCTAATTAAATTGCCAGATGTGTGGATTCGTCTCTGGGCGGAACAAGGCATAAATAACAACTCTAACTATTACTTCGGCTCCTACTTTGCTTTGGCCTTTTCGTGCGTAATTGCGTCAGTTTTTAGCGTGAGGTAAGATCTCATAGACTGCTATCTCAGTCAGGTGGGGGGCTAATGCGTTGAGCCAGTTTCTTTATGCTTGTTATTGTGCCAAAATCGGCTCAGCATCTTCACTGGCTATTCCTGCAATCCGTGATGAAGTAAGTATTCTTGACCGCCAACTTGGGCCAATGTCAATCTCTTACCCATTCTGACAGGGCGCCCTTGTGGTTTTTTACTACTACCGATAGCGGTGTGACTCTGAACAGATTTGCTCAAGATATGACTCTTCTCGACAACCGACTACCCGTAGCTGCATACCATACCCTTTACGGTCTGTCATTCTACAATCCACCGAATTCTCCAGATAAAAAAACTAACTTACTGCCTACCTAGACATCATGTTTGTCCTGCTTAGTACCGTCCTGATTGCTGCTGGTGCACAATACGTTGCAGCTGTGATTCCATTTAGCGTTATTGCCCTATACTTTCTTGCGAGATATTACCTGCGTACATCCCGACAAATACGGTATCTTGACCTCGAAGCCAAGACACCGCTTTTCACTCTCTTCACCGAAGTAATCGACGGCCTGACCACAATCAGGGCGTTTGGCTGGAAACAATCGCTCCTCGAAGACAACTTCAAGCTTCTCGATAAATCGCAAAAGCCTTATTACTTGCTGTTCTGTATCCAGCGCTGGCTTACCGTCGTTTTGGATCTGTTTATTGCTGCCATCGCTATTATTTTGGTTGCCTTTGCTGTCGAGTTCCGCAACACGACAACACAAGGTGCTATTGGCGTTGCTATGATCAGCATCCTTTCGCTTAATACAGAGTTATCTGAGCTCGTAAACAACTGGGCTGACCTGGAAACCTCATTGGGGGCTATCGCGAGATTACGTTCGTTCCTAAAAGACACGCCGAAAGAAGACGAGCCGGGTAAAGACAGGATAGTGTCTAAGGACTGGCCGTCTAAGGGACTGATAGAGCTAAAGAACGTTTCGGCAGCCTATAAGTTTGTGGCCATGGACAGTGCTTCACAATGGATATCGCCGCTAACCCATCATAATAGGCGAAACGATAATCCTGTTCTTCACAATTTATTTTTCACCGTGCAACCTGGACAAAAGGTTGGGGTATGCGGTCGTACTGGAAGGTAAGTGCTCATCGAACTGGACAAGGACAGATATGGAGCAGCAGACATTGATCCACGACTGATTCGGTATTTTAGTGGGAAAAGCTCCCTGATCTTAACCCTTCTCTGCCTACTAGAGATAGAGTCAGGATCTGTCCATATCGATGGCTTGGATCTTTCCACATTATCCAGGGATTCTATCCGGACCCACATCATTACCCTGCCTCAAGATCCTGTCAAGTTGCCTGGCACTGTGCGTCAGAATCTCATTCCTGGCGAAGCCAATCTGCCAAATGTAGTATCGGATGACGTCAACAACGCACGGCTGATATCAGCACTCACCAAAGTCGGTATATGGGGCCTGATCGAGGATCGCGGCGGGCTTGACACAGATTTCAGCGACATAGAGCTATCTCAAGGCCAACAGCAATTATTCTGTCTTGCGCGCGCCGTCCTCCGTCGGGAAAGAAGGAGCATTGTGCTTTTGGATGAGCCCACGAGTAGCGTCGACCGGGAGACAGACCAGCGGGTACTTAAGGTTATACGCGAGGAGTTCAAACACTGCTCAGTTATTGCCGTGGCGCATAGACTGGAGACTATCATAGATAGTGATGTTATTGTTGTTATGGATAGGGGCAGGATCCAGGAGGTTGGGGAGCCCAAGGTCCTGCTAGGGCAGCTAGCTTCGGGGTTTAGGACGTTATGGGATAGGCGGAACGGATGAACGGGGAGGAAAGGGGTTGGAAAATTGTGGCTTCGACTGGCTATGAGGACCAAGAGGTGATATATGCTGTAAGCTCCGGATATTTTGAGATTGTAGTATAGCCTCTGGTGGCCATGAATAATATGAATCTCTTCGAAGGCGGCGCTAGAAATACAGTTTTGTGGAAGCGTGACCCCTGGCATTTTAATTCAATCTAAAATCTAAATAAGTCACCTCAAGTGCAAGGATATAGAGAGCAGAGAAACTCCTTCTTTCGTGACTAAAAATAGAATTCCTAGCCCGCTCAAGACACGCAGTGCTGCTGAGGATATGCTGCCCGAAATTAACGAGAAGTATTTCGAATTTTAGAGAACCATACTATGGACTTATTCTTGAGTTCTACAACTAAGCGTCTAGAAATTCCCTTCGTATGTTTAGAACTTGGTGCATACAGCCCCGGTCCATTGTATAGAGCATTCACTTAAAGGTACAGTGTATACAAAGAAAAGAATCATCACATAAACAGTCCATCACTCCAGTAGACATCGGGAAGGAAGATGTCCTTTGTAATCTGAAAGGTTGATGTTGATTGGAGCACAAAAATAGAAAGTGACGCATGGGAAATTATGGGACCATGCTATGTGTATGGGGCTATGGATGGGGAGAAAACGGTTCACTCTTGGGTACTTGAGGAGGAAGTTGTAATTATTAAATATGGTGGACAAAGCAGTTAGGGTTAGGTGCCGATATCAAGTTTGTTTAAGGCAGCAAGAGTTAATAATCAATCATTAATTCAAATATTTTTATTATTACTAAATCAATAAGGCAATCAATCAGTGATCCTTAATGATTTATATGAAAACGCTAGAGTATGAGACTTTGCTGATTTCCAATATAAAACACGTGTCTGATATGAATAAGTCTAGTACGAAGAGATATATAGGATTTTGATACAGGGTAAAATAATTCCTGATTTCGAGTTAAAGAGTTGATTTTAGATGAACATGAACAAACTTTATAGCAATGTAAGACGATTAAGGGCATTAGAACTTAATCCAATCCTTGTATAGTAATAAAGGAATTTTGTAAGTATGTGAGAATCAAAAAGCTTTCGGATAGTTTGTTCACAAGATATGATGTCAATAGTTCTTACAACAGACTATCTGACATGATATTCATACTATTGGCTACATTGATCAAGTATGTATTGACTTATTGCTGGTTGTTATCAAGCAGATGGGTGAGTGGTTTGTTTCTGACTCTAGGATTGAATGGAAGTACGCATATTTCTGTGACTTGCCAGAGCCTCTATTTAGCGTTGAGATAGCTTTCTTTGATAAAGTTGGACCGGATGCTATGATCTTCTGCAGTTCCTGGATTTTGAGAGACGGTGAAAAAGACAATGAAATGAGACAAGTAATTAAGATACTAAATTTACAATTATTGATTGCTATCCCAAAGCAAGCTGCGGAGCTTTACGGACCGGAGATACAAAGATCACAAGAGTACTGAGGGGCGATTATTTACTGTTATATATTACCTAATGACACTCACATTTCAGAAAGCGACGGCTTAATGTAAATGATAGCGGTCATCTTACCGTTCAGACATTGTTAAATAAGAATTGTAAGACATGGAAGGGTCAGTTAAGTACTCAGCTGTTATTTCTTGGAAAAACAATCGACACAGTAGACATGCTACAATTTCTGTCCTTGAAATATCCCACTGATTCCATTGAACTAGTATCTACTGCGTTGAGTCGAGTCTGCCAGCGAACCGCAAAAGTAAAGGGTGTTAGGTGGGATTTGTGTGCGTAACCCCCAACCAGCATATTAGTACCTCCGGTAGGACTTTCAGCATTACACTAGGGACCATTCTCTAATCTGAGAGCAATTTTTTGAGCATAAAGCTACGCATCTTATCTTGATCATGGCGATGATCAGTAGCATGAAAGATTATATGATTAATACCCCCAGTACTCGAAAGGAAAGTGGTAATATATGTTCAAGGGGAAGGTTATAAGTGGGAAAAGATGTTATTGCTGTCAAATCATATTACTCCCGCATCTCTCACATTTTTCCCAACCTAGCTCGCGATAAGAGATACTATCTTCCCCATATTACCAAGCAACGTTGTCAAATCAGGACCGATACCGCCAGAATTTACACTAGCGTTTCCGCGCGAAATCTTTTGACGGTTTCCGAATACATGGTTCAGGGATGCTAAGCGAGGATATTGACATCTTCCACTGCGAGCCTAGAGATGAAAGTAAATCTATTCCACAATTTGAAACTATTTCGAAAGCTACGTAACCGCCATCTAAAATGAACTGTATCCTCCACCCCCGCAGAAGTTCAGAAC
>Ga0247734_1002947_pt1 | contig 10491 bp, 8 predicted proteins | sample UWRJL103311B2_FD_180933 | JGI IMG/M metagenome (GOLD analysis project Ga0247734, IMG submission 180933) | Plant litter microbial communities from Arlington Agricultural Research Station in Wisconsin, United States - UWRJ-L103-311B-2 | ecosystem: Environmental > Terrestrial > Plant litter >... | reverse complement strand
TGAGATGGCTTAATCCTTTTAAAATGAGTGATCAAATTAATACATCAGAACAAACAGAAAATAAGAGACTCATTTTTTTGCAAAAATACATTGGGAAAAATATGGATCAGAGTCCTTCGCCTGTTGGTAAGTGGCTGAATGGAAAACTGATTGATATTCAGGAAGGAAGTATGGATGTAGAATTTGTAGTACGGGAAGATATGACCAATCCAATGGGCGTATTGCATGGTGGAATTGCCTCCACCATTTTGGATGAGGTAGTGGGAACGATGGTTTATGCATTAGGACGAGAATTCGCTTACGTATCGGTAAATCTTAATTGTGACTTTTTACACGCAGCACGAATAGGTGATGTAATTTTAACAAAAGCCAAAGTAATCCGGGCAGGAAAAAATATTGTTCATGTAGAAGGGGAAATTACAGATATTGAAAACCGGATTATTGCAAAATGTACAAGTAATATGATTCAAACCAGTTTGAAATTACCCTTTTAACATTATTGATAGCCTTGTGCCTGTAACTGGAATAACTCTGCATATTTACCATCAAAATTCAGCAACTCTGCATGAGAACCGTATTCAATTAAACGTCCTTTTTCCAAAAACAAAATTCTGTCAGCCATTCTTACTGTCGAAAAACGATGGGAGATTAGGACAGCCATTTTTCCTTCAATAAGACCAGTAAAACGTTTGAAAACTTCGTGCTCAGCTCTGGCATCTAATGCGGAAGTAGGTTCATCCAAAACAATCAATTGGGCATTCCGCATATAGGCACGGGCTAATGCAATTTTTTGCCATTGTCCGCCGGAAAGTTCTGTACCGTCTTTAAATCTTTTACCTAAAACCTGTTGAAATTTATTGGGTAACTGAGCAACTACTTCATGGGCCATGCTCATATTTGCAGCATTTTCAATGGCTATTTCATCCTCAAAATGATTAATATCACCCACAGCAATATTGTCGGATACAGTCATTTCGTATCGGATATAATCCTGGAAAATAATTCCTATATTGGCACGAAGATTAGACAATTGGTAATCCAGTAAATCAATGCCGTCAATGAGAATCCGCCCTTCGCTGGGTTTGTAAAGACAAGCTAATAATTTTACCAAAGTCGTTTTTCCAGCTCCATTTTCACCAACAAGCGCCAGTTTTTCACCAGGTTTTATTGAAAATGAAAGATTACGCAATGCCCATAATTCGGTGTCCGGATATTTAAAACCTACATTTTCAAAAGTTATTCCTTCTAAAATGGGTACAGGAATCGTTTTACCATTTTCATTGGCAAGAATTGTTGGCTGAATTTCAAAAAAATCAAACAAGTCCTGTAAGTACAACGCATTTTCTGCTATTCCGGAAAACCGGCTCATAATACTCTGCAACATTCCATGCATTCTTTGAAATGATCCGGAAAGAAAAGTCATGGTACCAATCGTAATAATTCCGCTTAAAGTCTGCATCAATACAAATACATAAGCGAAATAATAAGCAAGTGTACCAAGTGCAGAAAGCAAATATCCCCATCCTGCCCGGCTGATTGCAATTTTCCGGTTTGCCAGAAAATATTCGTCTGAAAGTGATTTAAAACGGTTAGCAAGATAATTTTCCAGACCAAAAACTTTTACTTCTTTGGCAGTTTCTGCGCTTGATCCCAGATAACGCAGATAATCCAGTTCGCGGCGTTCCGGCGTCCAGCTCCGTGTTAAGGAATAAGTTCTTTCGTTAAAATGCGTTTCTCCTAAAAATGATGGAATTACGGCAACAATCAATATTAAAATGAGCCATGGATTAAAAACAACCAGGCCAATTCCTAGCGATAACAATGTTATAACATCCTGTATTTGAGCAAGTGTTTGAGATAATAAAACAGTACGACCAGCTGTTTGCCGGCGGGCACGTTCCAGTTTATCATAGAAAACCGGATTTTCAAATTGATATAAATCAAGTTTTGCTGCGTGATGAACAAGGTCAACGGAAGTTTTATTGGCTACCAGATCTCCAAGCAGGCTGTCAAACAAACTAATGCAGCGGTTTAGCAAATCGGATAAGATAGTTAAAGCTAATTCAGCCCCAACCAGAATCCATAAATATTGATGTGAATCGCTTTTATGATTCATTAACCGGATTACTTCGTCGATAATTTCTTTGCCAATGTAAAGCATCAGTAAAGGCAAACCGGATTTTAGTAATCTGAAAAAGATATTTCCTGTTGTTAGCAGTTTGTTGGTTTGCCAAACCAGAAGAAAAAAACGGGGAAGATTTTGTAAAGCAGAAAATCGCTTTTTTAATGATTGAGAGCTTTCAGATTTAGTTTTAACAGATTCTTTAACAGGAGTTTTCCTCAATGATGATATATAATTAGTGACTTTTCATAAATCATTTTGCAAGAAAAAAAGTTCGTTATTATTGTACAAGATAAATTTCTTGTTTCTGCTTCGTCTTTTCACTTCTCTATATTTGTATTATGGAAAAAAACTTTGATTCACTGCCGGAAAGCCGGCAACAGCAATTAATGGCATTCGACCGGTTGCTAACCATTATGGACGAACTTCGGGAGCAATGTCCATGGGACCGTAAGCAAACATTGGAAAGTTTGCGTCACCTGACAATTGAAGAAACGTACGAATTATCGGATGCTATTCTGGAAAACGATTTGCCCGAAATAAAAAAAGAACTCGGTGATGTGCTTTTACATATTGTTTTTTATGCTAAAATCGCTTCTGAAAATAAATCTGAATACACATTCCAATTTGATATTAAAGATGTTTTAAATGGAATTTGCGACAAGTTAATTTCCCGTCATCCACATATTTATGGTAATGCAGTAGCAGATACAGAAGAAGATGTAAAGCGGAATTGGGAACAATTAAAATTGAAAGAGGGAAATAAATCGGTATTGTCTGGTGTGCCTGCATCTTTGCCAGCATTGGTAAAAGCCATGCGGATTCAGGAGAAAGCACGTGGAGCAGGGTTTGACTGGGATGAAAAACAGCAGGTTTGGGAAAAAGTAGAAGAAGAATTGCAGGAATTTAAAGATAATTTTAATATTGAAACAGGCGAAGCAATTGACCGGAAAGAAGCAGAAGGAGAGTTTGGCGATCTGTTATTTTCATTGGTAAATTATTCAAGATTTGTTGACATTAATCCTGAAACTGCTTTGGAAAGAACTAATAAAAAATTCATTAAACGTTTTCAATATCTGGAAGAAGCTTCAAAAATTGATGGGAAATCATTGGATGATATGACTTTAAGTGAAATGGATGTGTATTGGAATAGAGCAAAAGAATTGAAGATCTAATGTGTTTGAATGATTCTTTGGGTTAGATAAATTCTAATATTTGTAACACCGGAATTTCTTTTCGATATTGAAGTGGATTTGGGAAACCTGATCTAATTAGGAAAATTCATCAACATAAAAATAAATTACACACATGTACCTGGAAGAAAAAGTTGAACAATTAGAAAATCTATCATTGGATCAGGGAAAGCAAATTGAGATAATTGCGAAGGGATTGGCAACAATTACCACTGATATGCAGCGGGGCTTTGCTGAAGTAAATAGACAATTTACTGATGCTAAGCAGCAACAAGCTAAAACGAATAAAGAATTAAGCCTGGTAAAGCATCAGGTAGAAGGAGTAACGACTGATTTGGCGGAATTTAGAAAAGAGGTAAATCATAAGTTTGATAGAATAGAAACGAAGTTTGATAAGATAGACGAAAAGTTTGATAAGATAGATGAAAAGTTTAATAAGATAGATGAGAAATTTGATAAGATAGATGAAAGATTTGACAAAATGGATCAGCGTTTTGATAGGATGGATCAGCGTTTTGACGATCTAATTACTCTTATTAAAAGTAAATAAGAGTTCATGTCATCTCATCACATTGTTAAAGATAAACAGGAACCTGCACTCATTATTGCTAATGGAGAAGCTTGCAGCGCAGAACTTTTAGGGCAACTTCTGGAATGGAGCCCTTTTATTGTTGTTCTGGATCATGCTATTTACAGAGTGTTAGAGCTGGGAATTAAAATAGATGTCTGGATGGGAGATTTTGACCAACATCATGATTTTGAGTCAATTCGCGCTCAACAGGATCCTTTGGAGATTATCACTACGCCGGATCAGGAAAAGACAGACCTGGAAAAAGCTATTGACTTTTTAATTGAGCGTGGTTTCCCGGCTGCTAATATTGTTTGGGCAACGGGCCGCCGGGCTGATCACTTTATTACAAATATTACCAATCTGGTTAGGTATAAAGAAAAAATACGTCTTGTTTTATTTGACGATTACTCCAAAATTTTTCCCTTAAACGGCACTTTTGAAAAATGGTATGTTGCCGGAACGCCCGTTTCATTAATTCCGGTTGGTGTGGTAGAAGGAATTCAAACCAGCGGATTAAAATATAACCTTCATGACGAAGCCTTAATTTTAGGCCATCGCTCAGGAAATAGCAATGAGGCGGAAACCGATGGGATTGTTCGTATTTCCGCCCGTAATGGTGATTTGCTAATTATGGAATGTTGGGATTAATTTGTGACATTTTTAGAATCGACATAAAAATTACGATCAACTACTAACGTTTTTGCTGACTTAACTTTCAGCGTTTTCCATTCAGTTGTGGCGTTGATAAACTGTTCTTTACCGCTATCAACCTTAACTTTTACCGGCATGTCGAACCCGCTTACCACATTCGACCAACGATACTGAACTTCTTTTTCTTTCAAAGAATATTCAAGTACCGGAATTCGGGTAACTCTTAAATATTGATCGAAAAACTTGCTTAAATTTCTTCCGGCATGTTCAGATACGTAGTTTTCTATTTGTGATCCTTCTACGGTTTGATGATAGAAGTTCTTGTTCAGGCCCCGTAATATTTGCCTCCATTTTTCATCATCGTTTACAATCTGACGAATTGTATGTAATATATTTCCTCCTTTATAATACATATCCTTGGAACCTGATCTGTTTACACCATGAATTCCAACAATGGGAACATCATTAGCAATTAGTTTTCTAGTTCCAATCACATAATCTGAACCTGCTTCTTTCCCAAAATAATATTCAGTAAAAAGATTTTCTGAGTAGTTTGTAAAACTTTCGTGAACCCACATATCAGCTGCATCCTTGTAAGTAATATTATTCGCAAACCATTCGTGTCCACTTTCATGAATAATAATAAAATCCCATTTTAACCCCCAACCCGTTTCTGACAGATCACGTCCCAGATAGCCATTCTGATATTTATTGCCATAAGTTACTGAGCTTTGATGCTCCATACCTAAGTAAGGAACTTCTACTAATTTGTACCCGTCTTCATAAAAAGGATAAGGGCCAAACCAATGTTCAAATGCTTTCAGCATCATAGGAACTTGCTTGAATTGCTCTTTTGCCTTTTCAAGGTTTTGCGGTAATACGTAATAACTCACATTTAAATCCCCTTTTTCACCCTTATATATTTCTTTCCAACTTTCATAATTGGCTACGTTCATGTTGACCCCATAATTATTAATAGGATTACCAACAAACCAATTAAATGTTTGAGTATTATCTGAGTTTTTAGTAATGCTTCGCAATTGCCCGTTAGATATATCTTTCATATTTTCAGGAACAGTAACGCTGATCAACATACTATCAGGTTCATCATACATGTGATCTTTACATGGCCACCAAACACTTGAGCCTAATCCCTGGCAGGAGGTCGAGATAATCGTATTTCCATTTCCGTCTGCTACCCATTGTACGCCGCCATCCCACGGAGGACGTTTTGCTAATCTTGGACGACCAGTGTAACTGATCTCAATTGCTTCCTGCTTTCCTGTTTCCTGTTTTTTCTTTAAAGTAACAAAAAACGCATTTCCATCCCTTTTGAAATCCAGTGTTTGACCGTCCTGCGTTACTTTTTCGATTTGCAGCGGTTCTTGTAAATCAACCTGAATAATCTGATAGGGTTTTAAAACTTTATAACGGATTTCCGTACTTCCGGTTAATGTGCTGTCTTTTGCATTAGGTTTAACCTGCAAATGATAATAAGTAAGATCCCACCAAACACGTTCTGGTGTAATAGATCCACGTAACGTATCGGCGTGAGTGAATGGCCTCTTTTGTGCAAATGTGCAGTATGAAATAAGAAAGAGGCAGAAAAATAAATACTTATTGAGCATGTAATAAATGTAAGTTAAGGATATTTTGTTTGAATATATTCTTTCTTTATGGTACATTAAAGCTAATAGCTAATCGTACGACGGACCAAGCTAAAAGCCATACGCCAATCAACTATTTAACCAGAATTTCCATGTTATTTAATTCCGGGCCACCGCCACGATTGGCAGATCCGGCTGCGATGAAAACCTTTTTATTAAGCACAACAGCTCCGGTGCCATGTCGTCCTTGATGAAGAGAAGGTAGCTTTTCCCATTTTTGAGCACGTACATCAAAGGCTTCCACTTCATTATGAGCTTCTACATGAGCGTCACTTTCACCACCGATAATCAGAATTTTATTGCCGTAAGCTACTGTTGTATTTCCGGCACGCAAAGTAGGAAGATTGTTGGTAGCATCCAGCGTTGACCATTTTCCGGTTTTAAAATCATAAACATCCACTTCTTTAATTGTAGTATTCAACACTTGATTTATTCTGGCAGTAGAAAGCCTTCCGCCGGCTACATAAAGCTTGTGATCAATAACTGCAACCTGAACGTGATCCCTTATTCGCGGCGCATCTGGCAAAGTTTTCCATTTGTCATTAACTGGATCATATTCATCAAACCAGGCAACTTGTCCATCCCAATGTCCGTCCTGAATTCCGCAAACAATATATATTTTATCATTCAAAACAAATGCGCCGGCTGCTCCCCGCCTGCGATTTTCAGGGATTTCAGGTCCTTTTCTCCATTCATTTTTGACCGGATTAAAAATATAAATATTTGGAATTGGTATTTCGTGTGGATATCCACCAGTAAAAGCACCTGCAACATAAATTTCATCTTTAAAAGAGATGGCCTGGAAATGACTCATTTCAATTGGAGTTTTACTAAGGCTTGTCCAGGTATCTTTCTTTAAATCATATTCATCAACTGGCTTTATACCACGTCCACCCAAAAGATAGAGTTTTCCATTGGCAGTAGTCATAGCGTTTTCGTGCCGTTTTTCAGGAAGATTTTCTGGTTCTGATACTTCCCAGATCTGTGCAGAAACTGACATTGTCAGAGAGATCAAGAACGTCACAAGTGCTCCGGTTTTTAAAAATGAAGTCATCATGGTTGATTAGGTGGCTTAAGATAAGGTTCAAGAACAGGATGCTTTCATAAAACACTATTAAGGTACAATATATTTAATAAAAGCGAAAGACCAGCCTGGGACTGGTCTTTTGGTAAATTTCGGGAAATGATAGGTTAATTTTTGCTGGTAATTTTTATTGCAGGACTTTCAAAACCTAATTTTTTTAATCCATTTTGTACTTCAGGATCCTGCATAAATAATTTCCAAAGCAGTCCGGTCCTGTAATTTTCAATCATGACAATTATTGGTCCCTGGTCTATTGCCAGATGCGATTTGGCATACCAGTTTTGCGACTCATTAAAAGCATCTGTAAATCCATATTCACTCCATATTTTATCTCCCAAATCATCATAAAAATGGCGAAGTGCTTTCATCGATTGCTGAGGTGTATATGGAAATGATGATAATGCAGCAGTTGGAGTTATTGTTCCAAAATCATTATTCGGAGAATGGGCATTGTATCCATCATAAGTATCACTGGCTGTTAACCCCCAGCTATTTTCTCCATAACCTTTAAACTTTCCCGGATTAGCAACGCAATGTTTATAATTGATCATGGTGTGACTTACATTTTGTTCCCAATAATCGGCATACTGATCTTTTAATTTACGCGGGTCAAGTCCGAGAAATGAATAATGGGTGAAAAATAACGGGCCACCAAAGTCAAAACCCAATGGCAACTTCACACCATAAAATTCTCTGCCATTTTTGAAGTGATCACTTTGTGCCCAGCATTTTTGATAGACCTGAGCTGTAATGGGATAGCGGGGAGAAGACGCACCAAGAATATAAGTAATGAGCGTTTCATTGTAACCTCTTAATTCGAAATTCATTGCCCAGCCATTGTTTGGACTCCAGTGCCAGTAAAGCTGATTTGGATTTCCTCGGGTGTACCAGTCCCATTCTATTTCATTCCAGATCCAGGTAATCCGGTTTCTTAAATCGTTTTCCAGTGGCGTATTCTGATCGAAATATTGTCTGGCTGTTAAAAGTCCCTGAAACAAAAAGGCAGATTCAACCAGATCTCCGCCATCATCTTTACGACCAAATGGAATAATTTTCCCTGTCTCTCCATTTAACCAATGAGGAAAAGCACCATGGTAATTATCTGCTTTTGACAAGAATTTTACCATTTTCAAGAGTCTCTTAGCTACCGTATCACGTGGATACCATTGTCTTTCTGCCGCAACAATCATAGCCATTACACCAAAACCGGTTCCTCCAATTGTTACAACCTCGTTCCCGTAGTCATAAGCAACATTGCTTCGCTCACGCGGCAAACCGCTTATCGGATGACCAAAATCCCAGAAATAACGAAAAGTCTGCTTTTGTACCAATTCCAATAGTGCTGTATCAGACAAGTTTTTAGGCCTGTCAGCTGGATTAAAAGTGATGGATTTTGTTGTATTTGTTTTTTTCTTTTGTGCATAACTGTCCGTAATGCCCAGTATAAGACAAATGAAAAGGGTCAGGTAAGATAAAATTTTCATGTTAAAAGTTTAATATATTTTAATGGCTGTAATTAATTACAGATTCGGACTTTGAAAGTCAAGATTCTTCATGCCGGTTTTCACTTCCGGACAACTCATGAAAAGATTCCATAACAAAGCACTTCTGTAATTTTCAATCATAATTATAATAGGTCCCTGATCAATAGCCAGATAAGAAGTAGCAAACCAGGGCTGAGCTAATGAAAAGGAATCATAAAAGCCATATTCGCCCCACATCTTGTCTCCCAGTTTATAATATAAGAACTTCAAAGCTTTCATGGATTCCACAGGTGTGTAAGGAAAAGCAGATAAAGCTGCCGTTGGGGCAATTACACCTTTGTCATTGGTGGGCGAGCTGGCTGTATAACCATCAGGAATATCACTGGCAGTCAGTCCCCAACATTGGTCACTATATCCGTAATATGCCTTTGGATTGGACTTGCAGTAATTGTAATTAATTAAAGTATGATTTTTATTTTGGGTAAAATAATTTGTAAAGCGGTCGGTAAGATTGGTGGGATTAATGCCTAAAAATGAATATTGTGAGAAAAATAATGGTCCGCCATAAGGCTCACCCAGAGGTAACGTTAATCCAAGGTAATTTTTACTATTTACAAAACTTCCGTTGCCTGTCCAGCCGTTATCATAAACAGATTTTGTAATTGGATGAGTAGGTGATGAGGCTGCCAAAGCATAAGTAATCAGACATTCGTTCCAACCTTTAATAGGTAAATTCATGTCCCAATTGTAATCCGGGCTCCAATGCCAATAAAGCACATTTCCTTTATCTTTTTGAAACCAATCCCATTCTACTCCATACCAAATTGTGTTGATATCAGCTCTTAAAGTAGTTTCAGCTGTTTCTGTACCATTAAAATATTGCCGTGCAGTAAGCAATCCCTGAATTAAATACGAGGTTTCAACCAGATCGGCTCCATTATCTTTTGTGCTGAATGGTATTACTGCGCCAGTTGCTCCATTGATCCAATGAGGAAGAGCGCCGTGAAATTTTTGTGTTTTATCCTTCAGGAAGCCAACGATTTTTTGCATCCTTTCAAGTCCTTCTGCCCGGTTAATAAACTTCCTTTCAATTGCAACCGGAATAGTCATAATACCAAATCCGCTACCACCTGAAGTTACTACGTCGCCGGAAGTATTCCTTTCTCTTGCCAAACCACTCATTGGATGTCCAAAATCCCAGAAATATTTAAACGTTTGTTTTTGAACTAATGTAAGAAGCGCTTCATCGGAGATGACTGGAAATTTATTTGTTGAGTCTATTTCAAATGTTGAAGGCTTTATAGTTTGAGGTGGTTCGACTTTATCGCTGCACCCAATCGCTGCCAGAAATAGAATAAATAGGATAAAATAATATTTCATGGCTGTAAATGTTGTGAGGAAGATATAAATCCGGCCCGCAATGTGATTTTTGAAAATCAAATTTTGATTTTTTTATCAACAGTACGGACCGGATTATTCAAAATTATATTGGTCAGATTAAGTTAAAACTCCACTGCTTTATACATTTGACCTTAAACTTTTAACTCAATTTAGTATCCAGTGTTTTGTGTAAGTGAATTTCCACTTAAATCAATTTCTGTTTGAGGTATCGGCCATACTTCGTTTTTATTCGCTTTCCAGCCTTTTGGTCCAAAGACTTCTGTACCTCTTCCTTGGCGGATAACATCGAAATAACGGTCATATTCAAGAGCCAATTCT
>Ga0247734_1002946_pt1 | contig 10494 bp, 8 predicted proteins | sample UWRJL103311B2_FD_180933 | JGI IMG/M metagenome (GOLD analysis project Ga0247734, IMG submission 180933) | Plant litter microbial communities from Arlington Agricultural Research Station in Wisconsin, United States - UWRJ-L103-311B-2 | ecosystem: Environmental > Terrestrial > Plant litter >... | reverse complement strand
ACAATACGTCTTACACATCCTATAGTGAACGAGAGGTTCACATGTATGCTGATGCTCACCGATTGGCCATTCATATTGTTACACCGTAAAGGCGGAGTTAAATCATTAATTATTGCGTGGTTGTAAAATTAGTACTTGTTAACTTGTAGCGACTATTCTCTGTAATGCCCTTCATATCCATCTTGCCAGACTGGGTTAGCTATTGAACACCAGGTATGCATGGAACTATGTCCAACAATAGGCAATGTAAACGTGAAACTGCACGCTTTAGTCGTTCTACAAATGAGTGCCTCTCCTATGCTCAAAATGGTGACTCCTCCGTGTTATATAAAAGTGTATCTTTTACTTAAAAGTACTATCCCTCGTACATCGTAATATCGGGATAATATCCGAAGATATTGCATCATGTCTTCCTCATACTCACTGAAAATCGGTAACTAAGCTCCGAACCCATATTTGTGTGTGTGTGTGTGTCTGACTCGTAAGTTGCCCCTCACTCCATCGGATTGCTAACTAGCCGATATAACGCAACTGGTTCCAATCTGTGGTGGTTAATTTCTCCAGCTTTCATAATGCCAGCCTGATGTAGAGTAGTTAAAATGTAACTTCTGCTACCGTGGTCTTCCTTCTAGACAGTCTTCTTATTTGAGAAGCTTAAATTCAACTACGTATCAATTGACATATCAAGTTCAAGTTTAAAACTGAACGATTAGTAGAGTTCAGCTTTACAGCCTTACTTCTAATTTTGGTTCTAAGAAATGCTATTTGTTTTGTTATCGTTTCGGGAGCAGCGGATTCAAAGCTAGATTAACAGTCCGACGACTTCTTCTGCACCTGATATTCATTCCTCTCCCCTAGTTTCTTTTAGATTACCGGAACGATACAGTATTTCTGGCCTGACCACCGAAATCTTCCACTGTCCATCAACTTTAATAAAAGTATGCTCCATCCAGCTCTTGCCCTCGGATACTGGTCCAATCTTACACATTGGGGAACCAAAGTCTTCTCCTGCTACTCTCTGAGCATGACTTGCAAGCTGTTGCCATTCTACAATAATGACCTCAGCTGAGACAGATTTGAAATAAGGTGAGCCCAACAAGTGGTGAGTAGCCACTGATTCGATACCTAAATGATTGGGACCAAGCCACTCATCAATGAAGCCTTCAGCTGTGTACTTTTGTCGGATCCAAGTTGGATTAACAGCAGTGTAATCGGCTACTACGTCAGGAGCTAAAGCTGCTCGTAAACGTGCTCTATCCTAAGTACGAAAATCAACCTAGTCATGCTGTCTCGTATATTAAACTAAGTTTACCTTTCGGTCGAACCCGTCAGCAAGGATGCGTGAGGTTTGGCAAATAATCAGGTAGTCTGCATATTTATAGGTTAGCATACGAGGCCAGCTACAACAGAGGGCCACCATCCAAGCTTAAGTTAAACAGAAGACATGGGTAGAACAAAAGCTCACCTTGAAAAGATAAGCTTGTTGGTATGTCAATTTGAAACATTGTTGCGTGAAGAGATCCGACGAGTATCGTTGCTCTCGTAATAGTTGTAGATAAAGTTGCCGCAGCGGGCAGAATAGCTCCATGGGGAGAAGCACCGTGTTTTGTGTGATTTAAAAAAGTAGGAAACTTGGATAATTGGTAGAAAATCGGCTTGGCATAGAAAGTTTGTTATGGTGGCTGAGAAGTTTCACACTAAGATTGTCTAAATTATACGAACATCCCGCCTCTTACTATGTAAGCTGACTTCCATGCTTTTTGTAGGGCTGAATAAACTACTCGCTCGAACTCGCACGAATGGTACGTGTACGATTAGGTGCCTGAAACATGGCTTTCAGCTAATCAACATTGACATCTTAATCGCCAACAACAGGCATCGACAACAAGCCTACCGCTTACAAGCGTCAAGATAAGGTTGCCATTGAGAACCGCTTCTTCAAAGAGAATAGAGATCTCTATACGAGCCTATTTGATAAATTCAAATAAATAGTTAGTAATTGACGAACCCAGTACAACATCAAACATGCATTTACCAACTAGAGCAGATGTTGTGAATCCTTCTGTATCCGGAAAAAATTCTAATAATTATACTGGAAGCATTCTACCATATACTTCTGGTCTCGTGGGCGTTAATCTGAAATTGAATGATATAACAAGGTAATAAACCCAACTTATCTAAAAAGCATTATATTAAGCTAATAAATAATAGTGACGTGTTATACGGATGTCTTGCTCTTTTCGCGATTCTAATTATTCTTTACCGTCTCCTCAACCTTCAGAGGTCCTGGTTAAGACTACTCATAACATTAAATCTTGAGGGGAGTCAGCAGAAGTATTGGACACGAGATGGATACTTTCGGGCGAGAATAAAGAAGTTCCTTACTGCTGCTCCTCTCTTTGGAAAGAGACACAACAAAGAGTTGAGAGGCTGGAAATCTCTAAATTATGGAACCATTCCCTCAAGACTTCATACGGTCTTTTTAAGTTTCTACATCGCTAGCAATCTCATATATTGTTGCTTATTGGATTACAAACACCAGTCAAAAGCGGCTTTGGTCGCCGAGGCTCGTGGTCGGACCGGACATCTTGCTGTTATAAATATGCTCCCGCTGTTTATATTCGCTGCAAGAAATAATCCACTTATTAGTCTTCTTGGAATCCCCTTTGATAGCTTCAATCTCTTCCATCGATGGATTGGCAGAGTTGTAGTCATAGAGGGTTTTGCGCACACTTTCCTATGGGGCCAGAACAACTACGATGCTTTGGGATTGGAAGGACTTACTTATCGCTTAAAACATGATCCATTCCTGATATATGGCTTTATATCGGCAATAGCACTGGTTATTGTTTTTATACAATCCCTCTCGTTCATTCGACATTCATTCTACGAAATCTTCCTCCATTTTCACCAATTATTGGCTATTTGTATCACCGTCGGTGTCATTCTTCACTGCCATAGTCAGAATCTTCCCCAAAAGCCACTTGCCTATAGTCTTCTGGGTATATGGTCGGCCGATCGTGTCAGCCGACTCATCCGTATCCTTTCCAACCTTGGAACAAGGTTAAACATCGAAGCTCTTCCCGGACATGCCTGTCGCCTGACTTTTCACATCCCGAGAAGATGGGAACAGAAAGGCAGCCAATATGTGTATATCTATATACCTTCTGTGTCTCTTTGGATGTCGCACCCTTTCAGTGTTGCATCGGTATCCAGCAAAGCTCGTCCCGGGTCGCTTGAGGTGGAAACTGAAGTTAGCTTAATTGTTGCAGCACGTTCTGGAATGACGAGGAATCTCTTTAACAGAGCTAGGAATTCGCCAAACAGCAATCTTTCGGTACGTGCCTTCATTGAAGGTCCGTATGAGAGTCCAGGAAGTGGGAATCTAAAGTCTTACGGAACAGTCGTTTTGTTTGCTGGAGGTGTTGGGGTAACAGGTCATCTGCCACATTTGAAGGAGATTCTTTTAGCAAGTCAAGTTGGAAGGGCAGCGACAAGTAAAGTAGTTCTTGTCTGGGCTGTGAGAAGTGTGGAGATGATTGATTGGGCAAGACCTTTCCTGGATGAGATCAAGGAGCTTTCTCAAAACACCAAAGAGGGGCAAAAGTTCTGCACAGTGGAGGTTCTAATTTTCATCTCCCGACACCGCTTACTTCGCCCTCCTCCAACTCCAAATAGCGAAACAGATGTGGAGTGTGCGACGATAGAAAGTAAAGTCATAGCGGATTCTCATAGCGAAATCACCGAGCTCAAAATTGGTCAACATCACTTACAGACCCCAGTAAAAGAGTATGAAGAAAAAGTTGACTATCGAAGAATAAATGTTAATGAAGTGGTTCAAGAACAATTTCAAGAAAGAATAGGAGCAATGTCTATCGGCGTATGTGGCCCAGGTGGGTTTGGAGATGATGTTAGAAATGCATCAAGGAAACTGATGACGTTAGGAATGCTAGACTTTTGGGAAGAGGCGTTTACCTGGTAATGATTGATCGTGCTATCTTAGTCAACCCTATGTAAAATTATTTATAAATAGATTTAGATGAGTTAGATATTGCCGGTCCATTGAACCACTTAGCCACGGTTGCTGTTCTATATGCATTTTACCCCTCCTGCAGTCGTGATTCCCGTTTACAGTCAAATGCCGTTGTATGAGAATTCAAAATAGTATTATTCTTCAGTGATAGGTGTAAGATATGATATAGGCATATAGTAAATACTCCAATATTTCATAAAGCAGTTCAGTATAATAAAGTCAAGCACCAAATATTGCGAGCAAAAACCGCTAACTGTCAACCTTGCATCTCCTCTGGGATTACAGATTTTTTATTATGCGTCTTGAACTGTTGGAGTTCTTTTGTTACTATTTAAAGCGATCCTATTTTCAATGTAACTTTTCCTAGGCTTGAGTAGAATCATGTGTCTACATATATTTTCAGTAAACTCGCTATACTCGCCATTGGAACCGAATTCAAACACTTTTGGTCAGGTATAACAAATTAACAAAGGATTGATCATAGCAGGCATGATGATAGCAATGACATGCCCTACCACACAACCCCAATATATATATATATATACAATCGACGAGGATTTAGAGTACAACGCATGCAAGGCTACCACTATAAGGCTTCTCGGGGCTAGTGGCAACCTCCGTAGGGGTCATAGAACCACCGTCGAGGGCTGCTGGCCCGCTATAGGCTCGGCTAGAGTAACTGGCAATCAAATTTTAATTTACGGATCCGCTAGGGGCTGTAATATCGTTCGGATCGGGTGGGAGATCCTACGGACTCTACGGAAATTCTTGTATAGGCTGGAACTGGTGGTTCTTCCAAGTAGATATCACTTCCATAGTCCTTGGATAGTCCGTGGTGGTATGGATTTGGCTTCCGGAGACCACAACTAACGAGGCAATACTTATCAAAGAACCTAATGTTCTCTATATGCATTTAACAATTTCAAAGCATCGATTTAAAGCAGTGGCAAGAAGAATTCAATAGAGATATGAGATAATTGATTATTCATGGCTAATCAATATTATTCCTTCTAACTAAGTAGGCAGGCGCACGGCGCTAGGTCTCACCATTTTCGCCTGATCAAACCCATAAGTCTTTTCCCCAGGTTTTTGCGCGGCGGGTGGTTGAATTAAAGTTAGGACTAGCAGGGGACTCAACTCTATAAGCTTGGTGTTTAGCCACTTGGAAGAGCCCAAAAGACGTCTGTGGAATGAGCAACTATGCCAAGAGCTTCTTGGCATACTGGGAAATTAATGATTGGAGCCTGGTACGAGGATTGTTCGGCCTCCATAGAAATCACAACGTAAACTGGGAAGGGGGAACTTGCGATGATAGAATATGGCAATGTAGTGTGGTAGCACATAGTATATGGCATGTCCAAATGGCACATCCATCACCTTGGCGGCTGTGGGTGGGGGTGAGTTGAATGACGGATGTGCAAACATCCGCACATTTGTGACTTTGGGAATGAAGTCCGCATTTTCCAGCATATCAATAACAGTCTTTAACCATTTACCGAACCAAAGTTGGACATTCCGGTGTTGAGAGGTTTCCCTCTGCCAAGTGAATATCAGCACAATTTGGTTTGTTCAGAACGCACAAGAAGTTAGATCTTTTCGTTCCGGTTCGCCGAAATCAGACGAGTTGGTTCGTGCTTCCGAGAAAATTTCATCTTACAACTGGCCAAATGAAGACTACCATACAGGTCTTTGGTGCCGTATAAAGGTTCCGGCCACATATTCTCGGCTCGTACCCGTCTTGTGATACAGGTAATGGAAATCCACAGCTTAGCAATCAAGCAAGTTCGGCACATCACTAATACACATAAACGGTGAGAAGCCGATAATAACTGTACAGGTAACCGCACAGAGCCGACACGGAGCCTGGGGGTTCGCCCGAGTATTATGGGAGTAGGATTTAAACGGAACTATACAGTGAAAGTATCTGGCAACCTGAAAGATATCTTTCGAATTCCTTTCCCTGGTGTCTCTGGATACTTGAACGGAATTCCTCCCCAGATCAAATTCTTGACTTTCGAATTCCCTTACATCCAGCCAGATCTGTTGATTCTACAATTTCACATTAAAAAACCGATACGCATCTCCCCTGCTTCCCCGGTCATTCTTCCAATAGAGTGAATTAAAACTAATGATGCCTGAGCGAGCCAATGCGACACCGCGGCATCACTCGTCCTCGAAGTGAGCCTGAACCGCTGCCAAGTTTCAAAGATTTGCGCTAACAATACCTTAGCAAGGATTCAACACCATCTGTCATGCTCAATTTGTACCTCACCACCTCTTCTGGCACAGCCGATCGCCTGGCTGCGGGGAAATCCGTGCCTATCGAAGGGCATACCAAGCGAGCCGCCGAGGCTATCGCGGAATGTGATAAGAAGTTCCATAACGGCAAATAACTGATCTGAGAATCGAGATATTTAGTAAGGAGTAGCGGCGTGTAGATGGAATGTCAGGTTAATAAACGTAATTTGACAACTGGTGGTTATTAGTCCGGAAGGCAAAAACGTTCGAGACTTGATAATAATGCATACACATAGCTGGATTTTAATAACTTTTTAATAATATTATTTCGGATCTGTTATGCCGCGATAATATATCATTTATTCTTAACTATTTTGCTTCGTATTGAAAGACTTGGCAGTAGAGCTGTTTTTTTTTTTGCGAGAGACTCTCGGCTTGCTGACAGGGTATATAAAACAGTAAGAAGAGTTTCCGTGCAGTAGGAAGTAAGAAGAATCGAATGTAGCAGCTCGTGTTGGTAAGATCGAGAAACACGAATGCAATTTGCGTTGGGATTAGTGGTGCATAGTGGTGCATAGTTATGTGATAGGTTTAAGATTATATAAATTGCACTCTGACCTCTGTGAATCATTATAAAGACTGTACCATGGAAAAATAGCAGATTCTTTTGAAACTCCTAAAATTTATTATATAACTTTAAATTCTATGACCCTTTTGCCCCAATTCCAACCGGTTTCCTTATAATCCCTCCATTTCCATTTGTATTTCCCCCAAAGCTTTCCGGCATGAGAGTTGTCTCGGTAGTAGTACTCATATCATCAGTAATTAATCCCCCAAGCTCCTTCTCTTTCTTGATTTGCGGCGAAGAGTCCTCCACCTCTACACCCGAGATAAAGATTTCGGATATTCCTTCTAACCCGGCCACAAACACACACAGCAAACTTGCAATACAGAAATGTGAGATCGTGGATCCGATCTCCAGCCATGACCCTTCGTCTCGGACGACCCAAAAGAAGTGGAGGGTTAAGAGATCAGACAAGGCCATGACGAGCATGAAAAGTGCTGACGGGGCTACGCCGAGACGCTTATTCAAGATGCCTAGATTAGCGGAGATGAGTGCGAAAGGAACAAGTAGCTTAAGCATGAGAAGAGCGCCCTGGGAAAAGGGATCAAAGATTGGGATGAGCCGGTAGACCGGGTCGAGAGAGAATGATGATATCGAAGCGACATTTCCGGTGCTGAAGAATGCGGATTGTAGGAGTGTGAGGAAGAACAGAGCGGTGCGGAAATCGGAGAGAGCCAATGCGCGAAATGGGGATGGGGAAATGGAAGTTGGAAGTGCAACGCCAGTCTGTGCGGCGGCGGGGATAGGTGGGAGTGAGGATTTGTAAATTGTGTGCTCAAGTCGGACCCATGTTATTAAGGTAATGCTGAAGCCAAGATAGAATAATCCTTCAAAGGAGATAGTAAGAAGTACGAAGAGAGGGGAGAAAGTGAGGTATATTATCATTAGACGATGGAGATAGTGATTGTTGGGCTGTAGACGGTGGAGGAATGGCATGATATATGGTAAGACTGTGGGTGGTTAGTTATGGGATGCGCAGTAAGGGAGCTTCGCTTACTGAGCACGAGCCAACCAACAATCTGGTTTCCACGAGGGAGACCAAGCTTTGCTTGCAGAGACTCAACGCTAGATTTGGTGACGATCATGGCGAGAACAATGAAACCAATCTGTACATGTCAGTGAGCACTAATTTAGATATTGGATATGATTGTATACCTGGACACCAATTAGGGCTCGCGATATAGAATTGTCGGCTGGGGATGTAGAATCGCTGCGCATTTTGGACTTTGCAAGGAGTCGTCTCTCAAACAAAAGGTAGAGAACACCGATCATTACCATCATGGCACCTCCAGATAAGCTGATGATATGTTAAAAGATTTTCCGCGTTGAAATAGAGGAATAGCTTACATAAGAGAAATGTTTTCTGTCTTGATTGCTGGCAACAATGTAAAAGTGCTCATAATACAACAGGATATTATCCATGTACCAACTAGAAATCTGTTCTCACTGACAAATTTTGTACCGTAAAATACAGGCCAAGTAGCAGCAGCTATAAATAGTACAGAGAATACTTCTCGATGCGTATATCCCAATGCCTGCAATTTATTATTAGATATGAAACTGGACAAGAGTGAGAAGACATACAAGTGATTCAATAAGTCCGATAAACACTGCTGCTTTCATAAAAAGCACAATAGAGCCGCCCGCAGTCTTGATATGGCCAAAAAGTGCCTTTCGTCCTGCAACCAGAGAATTCCGTCGGGCATAAACTTCTTCCCAGAACCCAACCGGGAAGATAGCATATGCGTAATACGTCAACGGTGATTTTGAGATGACGAACGAAGAATATAATATTACAAGAACTGATGAAAAGAAGATGATGCCGTAAAGGTCCCTTGAAGTCGCGGTTTTCCCATGGAGGACATGAAGATCGATGACAGTTGTCAGACCAAAAGCAATCCATCCGAGATATCCTATCGTGATGAGTGCTCTGAGGAATAACCAGTCGTAAGTTTGAAGATACCTCAGACCATCAAGGCCTTGCTTGAAAATTTCAGAAGTATCCTTGATTGCTTTTTCATGATTTCCCTGGTCGATCAAAGATCTAATTTCCTCGAATCGCTTTTCGATCGAGTGTAATTCGTCACCAAGAGCCTTAAAAGGTCGATAGCGCAGTTCAGTGGCTTTCTTCTGTTCTTCCTTAACCCGGTACATTTCCAAAATCCCCCTAGCATTAGCGAGAAACGCTTCTGACTTGGCAGCGATGTCTCCGGATAAGAACGGCAACGGCAACTCGCCAACCGAATTGACCGGGAATGCAAGCCCGGCTAAATAAGCCATTAGAGCCGCAATATCCGCTTGCGCCACATCATGTCTGGCAATTTGATCCAATCCCCAGTCTGAAGAAAGTTCATCATGACCAGGTGCAATTCCCTTTGTACTGACAACAGGTTTCGCGACCCCCGAACCCCATACAATCAGTGGTGTCCGCGTGTTATCCGGATGGCCATCCCCATGACTCCCCCAATCACTCATCCCATGATCCGCTGTAAACACAAATGCTGTCTTCCCATCACTGTAAAACTTTTCAATGAGCTCAGAAACCTCCTTGATGCCCTCATCCACAATTTTTATATTATGCAAATATTCTTTCGAATATGGCCGATATGCATGTCCATTGGTATCCAATCCCAGGAGATGCAAAAAGAAGACCGCTTTCTTCTCCCTCAACTGCGCATCTAATGTCGCATTCTTGGCCGCTGCGGCGAAAAGCGCTTTTATGCCATCAAAAACCCAAAAATCAAGCTGTTCCGCGTTCTTCGAGAAATCTTCCTCCTCAGCACCATATGTAAATGCATCCACTCTTCCTTCTATAGCACCTTTTTCGAACATGGGTAATATATCAGGACTCCCCCAACTCCAGGTGTGCTGGCTGCGGTTGAATACGCTGTCGAAATTCACGGGGTTGAGTTTCCAGCCGGTAGTTACGGCGGAGACATCTTCGTAAAGACCAGCTATGAGGGCAACATGCCCCGGTCTTGATTCAGTTGGTACACGAGTATGCGAAACCCCAAATGTACCGTGTTCCAGGACGCGCGAGCGGAGGAAGGGTGCGAGAGGTCGAGGGGTGAGGTCTGCTTCAGACTCGGGATAGGGTTCTGGGTGAGATTGGAAGGCCTTGTCTGCGCGGAGACCATCGCCTGGCAGGTTTTGTTAGCTATGCAGACTGTATGGGCATGGGAGAAAGAACCGTACCAACGAAGAGGACAAGTCGGTTCGCGGGTGGAGCTGTATCGTCTGGCCGCAGGACTTCAAACTCGCGCATTCCGGACACGATGGGGCTGACGAAGTATATGTCAAAGATTGAGTAGACATAGATGACATGGAAAGTTATCGCAATGGCCAAGAAACCTATGCGATTGATTCGAGCCATAGTTGATTATGTGTGCTCGTTGTCCGTGTGCTTGTTGTCCTTAATTCAGCATTCAGCGTATATGGTTTTTTTCCCGCAAGAGAGGCATGCAATTTGTAGTGTTTGGTAGTCGTATGGGCAATATCCTGTAAATGAGTGGCACGTCCTTGGTGGACAAGTTGATCAACAGTTGTGGTAACGAGAAGAAATTGCTGAGGCTGGAGTGAAGTTTACTTCCACCATCCA
>Ga0247734_1002945_pt1 | contig 10497 bp, 13 predicted proteins | sample UWRJL103311B2_FD_180933 | JGI IMG/M metagenome (GOLD analysis project Ga0247734, IMG submission 180933) | Plant litter microbial communities from Arlington Agricultural Research Station in Wisconsin, United States - UWRJ-L103-311B-2 | ecosystem: Environmental > Terrestrial > Plant litter >... | reverse complement strand
AGTACCTGCAGTCATCACGTCGTCCAGAATAACAACACGCTTTCCAGATACCGGAACGCCAACCATGTTGCCTCCCTCTCCATGGTCTTTGGCTTCCTTCCTATCGTAAGCAAATCCAACATCCATATTGTGCTGTGAATAGAGCTGCATGACAGTGGTAGCTGCAAATGGTATGCCCTTGTATGCTGGTCCGAAGAGAACGTCGAAGTCGCCAAAATTGGCCTCCACAATAGTTGATGCATAGGCAGTAGCTAGCGCATGTAAAATGGGCCCAGAACTTAGGAGGCCAGCATTGAAGAAGTATGGAGAAGTCCTACAGTCGACAGTTTAGATCAACATTACATGGTCCACAAACTCTCTGATTGCAATGACTCGCGTACCGGCCAGATTTCAAAGTAAAGGACCCAAATTTGAGGGAATCCACCTTCATTGCGCTTTTTATTAGCGCGTTCTGGTGCTCTTTTAGTGGGCTAGATGATGCTGCCATCGCAGATGACAAGATACGTTCGAAGTACGACCGAAAATGCGAGAAATCGGTTGAAGCGTATCCCAAAACGGACAAATGACCACGTGCAAATGCCGGAGCCGGAACGTCATTGACAAATACATTTGTCTCCGGGACCACCATCTATCATGCCAAAAGCAAAGTCCTCAGCAACTGCTGGGACACGCAAAAAGCATGCCAAAAGGGCTGCAGGTCCAGAGGCAGTAATCCCTTCCCTACAGAAACAGAAACCGAAGGAAAAGGGGAAGAAGGGGTCAAAAAAGGAGCCTAAGCAGAAGAGCTATATTCCTCCAGTCAAACCAGCGCCTGTTCAGCCGGATCCTTTGGAAACAACGGGTCTGGCACATCGTCTACCACCAGACTTGCTTATTATTCTGCGAAGCTTGACGAAGAAGGCAACAGTAACGAAAGCGAAGGCGTTGGAGGATCTGCAGGCTGGCTGGATCAACAAGGACGATGAAGAGAGCGTGTCTGTGCTCGTTGATTTGCTCCCCGTTTGGGTGCGTTTCAATCAGTTCCTACTCTGATATCACATCTAATATTGACTTTAGCTGCACCACCTCCCAGCCTTGTTCATCCATCCGTCAAGACGAGTCAGACTCCTTACGGCCAACGTTCACCAGTCCCTCCTTTCCATCTCACAAACCAAGTCGCAGATCTTGTACTTCTTTGATGAATTAGCATCTTCTGAGCAGACGGAGAACATTCTTGGCTCCTGGTTGCTCGTTGCACACGATGTAGACCGCAGTATCTCAGCTTCCGCCACAGCTTCCTGGGACTCCTTCCAGAAGTCGGGGACTTCCTCATCGAAATCTGTGGGAACGATGACTGCCCTGAAATCATTCGTACAGCGCGCAACTCTTGATCCTGCAGGCATATACACATATCTCAATCCGCCAGCCTCTGTTCAGGTCCCACTACCTGCACATGCTAAGAGGGCAGCAGTCCGGGTACCGCCCCCCATGACTCCAGATGAAAATACCAGGTCAAAGGATGATGACCAGGAAGAGAGCGAACAGGATCGAAGGGCCCGCATCAGGATAGGAGGATTTGGTTCCCTGAGATGGATTATAGGTACCTCCTCTTGCTACGACACTTGGCATAGACTGAAGAACCTCGCATTCCAGAGACAACGAACTTAGAAGAGGCTATACCGAACGACCTAATTTCCTTACTCTCAAGTCCGGCATTGTGGTCCTCCCTGCATCATTCTGCGCAATGTCCCTTCCTAGACAATGATGAAGGGTTCGGTCACGGTCAGCCTCTCGTGAGGCGAGCAGCATGGACACTATTGCAGAGTCTGCTCCTGAATTGGAAAGGTTCAACAAGCTCCTTTCTGCGTTTTGGAACAGTTGCTAACAGACGTAATTACAGAGAAACTCGGGCCAATGCTTCCAACGTTAAGCGTTGCTATCTTACGTTCAGCATGGGTAGAGCCAGATCTTACGGTCTTGCCATCTATGTGGCGCCCTCTTCTCATGCTTCTGAAAGGTAAGAATGTTTTAAGTCACCCAAACGTCCCCTTGAACTCATGCGCCTACAGAGCACCCTGATTCATGGGAGATTGATGCATCTACTCCCAAGACTTTGACATCCATCCGAGACAATGAAGAGGATGACGAAGATGATGAAGACGCGGAAGCTGAAAAGCTACAAGATGGGGCGGAGGAAAAGCAAGATGCGATACCTACAGCGGTGACTTCAACAGCGTATTCTGAGTTCTTACAGTTTCTGGAACTTGGCTGCTCTGGTGCTCCGTTGCATGGTTATCCAGCTGTTGTGGTCATTCTCTCCACTATCCCATCCTCTGTAAGTCTATTAACGCTGTAGCCCTTCGTAAACTCACGATCGCTCCAGATCTTCGCAGCCACATCCTCGCCGTCGCCACTGAACGATCTGTTCACGTCCTTTTGGGCCGCCATAGATGGAAGAGCACTGAGCACGCTTCAAAGACCAGCTATCTCCTCAGCCTTTCTGTCTTCCCTCCTCGAATCGCAGGTTTTCATGGTTCGCCGTATTTACCGGAATAATGGTGCTGGTGAAAAGCATGCTGCTTTATTGATCGGAGCTGCAACGGAAGTTGAGACGAAGGGAAAGATTACAGCATTGTTGCAAGAGCAAGTCAAGCGAACCTGGGATGAAATTTTGAAGGCAAAAGGTCTTAAGGTCGATAGCAAAGTCGCAGCAGGGCTTATGGCTAAGAATATTTTAGCGCTTGTTAGCATTGAACCAGGTTCGCGTCATACTATCGCCAAATTCGTTCTCCCCGTTGACTGGGAGCTTCTGCAGAATTGGCCACCACTGGCTGGCAAACCATCTCTGAAGCACTGAAGGCCTCCGCATACTCGCATCCGGCGACAGTTAGCATCTTTTTGACTGTCTTCATTGGGCTGTTCAAAGACGACGCTGGAATGCAATCTAAACCCAAGGAACTACTGAAGGACATTCTAAACAATGCATTAGAACGATGTGCTAGGCGTTTTACAAACCCTCCAGACGACAACACCTCTGAGGTTGGTGCGCAACTATTGGCAGAACTCTTGGGCGTGTTTCGAGGAAATTTGTTCAACGACTCAGAGTTCACTCAGGTGAACAAACTCGCATATGTCTCCATAATTCTCGCTAACATTTACTTATCAGGGGATCGACTCTCTTCTTAGTGTTCACGGACTCTCGGTACTATCTGTGTGCCCTCCACTGTTGTTGAATTATCTTCGATATCGTGATGAGACCGAGAAAATTTTGACCGTGTGGCGTACACTTCTGACGCAGATTACCGATATTCAGCAGTTGCCGCGCCTGCTTGATGCTGTGGAGAGCGGAGCTATGCCTACCACTATTGGGCCTCAGTCGGTGGAGCTCGACGCTGTCGTGACCAAGGCCTTAAGAGGTGTCACTGAAGGACCTTCCGAAGCGGTCAACAGTAATATTCTGCGGCGCCTTTTACGAAAGTCAGGTGAGATAATTTCTCTCCATCTCCTTTTGTCAAGCTAAATGCCCCGTATGGCTAGGTTCCTTCATCACGAGAGACAGTTTGAAAGGCATAACAAATACACTTGTGCAATCTCTTCAAGCAGATGTTCGACGCTCTCTGGAAGATGGCTCTGTTATACCAGACGCCTTCAGTGAAACATTGTCGCTTCTCCTCAACATCGATGCAAATCTGTTGAACAATTTGGATGTTGCACAGGTTCTAGCCCCATCATTGTTCCTGTTATCGTTCGTCCTACCAAAGCTGTGGGAAGACTCCTCGCGGCACAGCACGTTCGAGCAGAGCAAGGTCCTGTGGTCACGCTGGGTAACGGAGGGCTCAGTGAATGATCGAACTATCGTTCTTGAGATTCTCAAACGAGACCTGAGAGAGATTATTCTGAGTACCACAATGAGACCTACGTATGTGGCAGCCCTATGTTCGCTTAACGGTGTTCTAATAAGATGTTTTCTAGGCCGGAAGATGTTCTCGAAGCAATTTCAGATGCCTCCATGGCTAGTGATCTTGGGGCATTCGATGTGGTGCCGACCCAGAAAGAGCTCGACGCAATGCTCTTCGAGATGTCTCTCAATGTCGATCCAAGCCTTGCAGTCTTAGACTCGCTGCTGCCAACCTCCTCTCCGAAACAACCTTCCCTTTCTCCGGTACTGTATGATGCTCGTGGATGGTCTTCGTACGCCCGGGTTACTGATGCGATTCTTCGGATTTTCATGGAGGATCGGCAGATTGCACGACACAATATCTGGTCACTCCGCCATCTGCTCATGCTGTCTTTACACGCGCAAGACCTCATAGATCTCCCGACTACCTCAAATTCCATATTTTCTATAGATGCTCTTCAGGCCCATAACGCTGTTCAAGACATCTGTTCAGCGGTTCAACAAGTGACAACGTATCTCATGACATCTTCTTTCACGGATAATGAGCAGTGGAGATCACAGACCATCGACGGAATATTGGCCAGCAAACCAGTAATCTCTGCTACCAAGTTAAGCACCTTGTCGAGCTTTGTCGCCGATATGGCGAAGTCATGTCAGGATACGGATTCCGTTATGGAAACACGGTGTCTGCGAATCGTCCTGCAGCATGTTTTGCCGGATGCAAACAAGACTGAAGGCGAGAAATGGATGTTGCTGGCGAGGAAGCTAGAGAAAACTGGCAAGTGGGTTAAGAAAATCTACGAACGAAATCTAACAATTGCTTTTAGCGCCATGGACCTCTATCGCCATTGTGGGGGCTATCAAGCGCGTCATGCCGGATATCCCCAGACTCGATAGATACCGCAACGAGTTGGCAGCAGATCTTCCCACCCTTCCTATCTCACAAGCTCTACTATGTCTCACAAGACTCTGCGCTAGCGCGCCAGACGAAGACTCCGATATACTGTTTTTGCCACAGCAACGGGCTGTCAACGTCATGAAAGGTTGTCAGCGGTGGATCACAGCAGACGACGACGACGAAGAGGACGAGGTAGAGCTGGAACCGGCAATGACTCTTCTGTTCTTGCATCTTGCACCAATACTGCAGAGTGTTCCAGGGTCACATTGGGACTTCATGTTTGACGTTATTGAGAACAGCCTAGATCCAGAGGTTCGTCCGCGAACTTTCGCACATGAGGCCAATCTGACAATTTGCTCCCAGAATGCAGACTTGACGGATGCAGGCGCACTGACGACGGTGGCTAGGACGTTGAAGCTTGTCGCTTTAATTGAGGATTTGGCGTCTTCGAACAAGAGCCTGCGGACTGATTGGGAGGAGAGGCGCCAGAACGTCTTTTCTCTCGTGCGAGACATGGCATCCATCAAGCTCGGTATGCTATGACTCGTATTCGCAACTTGTCTTCCCTACTAATTGCAGTTTCATAGATACCAGCAGACAATCCAAGCCTCTTTCTGTGTGCAGAGAACTTATTCTTTCCATTGTAAAAGACCTACCTGAAAGCTTGATCGACATTGAGACTCTTCCCAAGGTATGTGCGCCTCGTTTGGTATCCCATCTCCATCTGAAGTCGTGCGCAGATGTGTCACCTCTTAACAGACTCTTCGACTGAAGTGCAGACAATGGCGTATCGTCTCCTGAGCCAAGCTGCAAGAAAGAGAACGGAGCATTTCGTCATCGAGTCTGCAGTCGATACCGAAGACACGTTCAAGGCAGATATCCCGCTTGAGCTGTTGTTACTTCTGGAACAAAGCCCAGCCTTCGAATTGGGAGAGGTGTATCCAAAAGTGAGCCCAGCACCTTCTTTACTTTCCCTAATATCTTTCTCATGTCGATCCCCCCAGTCTACGTTCGGCTACCTGTTATGCTGGATGGTGTTGTTTGATCTCTTCACGGATGCTGTGAGTTTGGATTTGTATGCATTATTATGAGAAATAGGTGTTAACTTTTTGTCAGTCTTTGAAAGTTCGACTGAGTTACATCGACCAACTCCGCAACCAGTCGCTCATAGCAGCACATCTCATGCCTATCCTATTAACGATTCTTGGGATCGACGAAGGACCTTCGAAAGCATTCAAACTGGATCTCTGGGCCATTGATGAGTTTTACGTTGAACGTACGCCGTATAGACCCCTTCATCTATGGGAATGAGACTTAAAAACAGCCATTTAGTGCTGGAACCCCAATCGAGTGAAACCATCTCCTTTGCATTGCCTGTCCTTGCAGCGCATGTGTACTATCGTGCTCTAGTGACAGTTCCCTCTGTCATCCACAGCTGGGTCCTGGATTGCAAAGATCGGCAAGTGTCAACGAGCATCACCAAGTACACGTCCTCCTACTTTTCGCCCACGATCATTCAACGGGAGCTGACTCATGTCCGGAATGCGACTGATCTCATTACGGATAGCATGACCGTCAAGGTAGCGAGTGCTGTAAACGAAGTTGTGGCGTCGTACTTGGTTGATGAGCATCAGTTGGAGATGAAGCTGAAGATTCCTGTGGATTGGCCCTTGCATAGGATCGAGATCAAGGATGGCAAGAAAGTTGGTGTGGACGATCGGCATTGGAGAGCGTGGACATTGGCTGTTCAGCAGACGATATGGGCCCAGGTTAGCTCGAATTGTTTTCTCTGCTATGAACCCCTCTTCTGACACAGTTTGACTTGCGCAGAATGGGCATATCGTGGATGGGTTGGAGCTGTTTAAGAAGAATTTGATGGGCCATTTCGATGGGCAGGTGGAATGTGCCATCTGTTATTCGTAAGTATCCATACTTTTCAGGCGTCTGATTCCGATTCTTATTGTCTTTGGCAGTATTATAAGCGTCATGGATGCTTCTCTTCCTCGAAAGCCGTGTAAAACGTGTAAAAACAAGTTCCATGCTGGTTGTTTGTACAAGGTTCGTTTCTTCGCGTTTCTGGACTTCTGAATGTCCGTGCTGATAATCGTTTCAGTGGTTCAATACGAGCCATTCCTCCAGTTGTCCACTCTGTAGATCTGATATTGTATAATAGTATCCATGTATCAATCCTGACCCTGCTATTGACGTGTATTCGGTCCCTTCTAACGACCTGATAGAGCTTCAAAGTTGTGTTTACATATGGATCCGCCTACACCCGGCACTTGCGTGATGGACGCTCCTCTTCCCCCTCGAAAGCCGTATGTACAAAAGGACTCGTTCTATGCTAGGTTCGTTCGTGTGCATAGGCTGATACAATATTACGATTTCACTGGTCTCGAACACGTCCAGTTGTCTTCTAAGTATACAGATCTTCTATTCCAATTCCGACACTACAACTTCTCTCTAAGATCCTTCTTCAGCTCCTCTGGAATCTTCTGCGACTCCTCTTCCCAGCTTCCAGAAACGACCTGATATAGTTCACTGATTCTGGCGTAAGAGATGTCGCCTACACGCGCTACTGGGATGAACTTGGTGGGGTCTACATATCCGCGGTCGTTCAATATATCGTTTCGCACATGGATTTTCCTGTGCGGAGAGAAAGAGGAAGGTTAGGAAGAGGACGGGTGAAAGAGGGAGGGAAGGGACGAACTTGACAGAGGCGAGGAAGTAGCTTCCCAGAGGGGTGTCGGTGCGTGGATCTGTTAATGGGTATTCGAACAGGAACTGTGTGGCATAGGGATTCATCAATCCGCTTGAGGGATCCAAGATTATTACATACCTCGCATTCCATAGCGAACGCACTCTCTTTAACTCTAGGTGGCTTCACATGTATCTACGAGTTCGAAGTCAGTATGTTTGGATCTTTTGACAAAGACACAAGACAAAGGTAACGCACGCTGGGTACTTTGGTCAGGCCTGAGAAACCCCACTCGCTGACCCCTTCAGGAGCACTGATGGAGCCAGCATGCGCTTGTTGCAGCCAGGGTTCGCTGATGAGGTTGACGACGAAACCATGCTTGGATTGGACATTGAGAGCTGTGTCTTTCAATCGTGGGTTCCTCGATGCGGAGAAGCCGATGACGCCTGGGGCTACCATATTGAAGAAGCTGTAAGTCCAAGGTCAGCTGTGCGCAGTGGGAGCAGGTACGACACGCAGACCTGAAAGGAGCCAAGTTGTCGATTCCATCTTCGGACGTGGAAGAGATGAAGGCGATGGGTCTGGGTATGATAGTGCTCTTCATGAGCTGATAGATCGTCCTATCAAGCAGTAGCAAGTAAGCTTCCTCCGTAATTGTATACAGAGAGGAAAGGAACGCACCTGGAAGACTCTTCCGACACATCCAGCGTCTTCAATCCGCCATTTTCCAAACCCTTCATCCATTCTCTACCTTGCTCTGTAGTGGTCACTGGTTCTCCGTACTTCCAATCTGGATTCGGGGGTTGCGTGTAGACGAGAGGAGCATAGCTGAATGGTGGTACAGAGGAAGAAGACATGTTGGGCTACTATTGGCAATGGTCGGATCGATGTAAACCCTTACTTCCTCCTTCGGCTCTATATATAAAGTCATGCTTCCAGTGTCGGGGTTATGAAGATATGGATGCCCGGGACGCTGACTGAGCGGAAATGCCAGCCGACCGAGCAGGACAACTCAACAGATGTGGTTCACTGTCATGCTGAATTCGATAATGGCTCGGTGTTCGGGTGTTCTTACATCAGCACTGCTAACAAAGGTCATAGCATTCATGGTATAGAGGAGAATTTGACAAGGACACGGGACCATAAGGAATACCAAAGTGAGAGGAGAACTCAGACATGCGAATGGGAAACGTCCAGAGGGCCCTGCACGACGCGACTGGCGGGAGGACTTCCGTTTTGGACTCCGCTACCATGCCGAAACATGCCGGACAGGCAAGAGTCGAATGGCTCGAGTGCGTATATTGCCGAGGTATTCGTATAGAAGATTCTTAGTTGAAATGCTTGCGAATAAAATAATAAGACACTTCAAATGCGGGCTTGGAGTAGAGCTTACACTCCATCGCACTGGGAAATAGGACCTACAAAGATGGCGTTAACAATACGTCAAGACTCAAGGTGCAGGATTATGAGGATATTATGATGCGATTCACAAAGGCATCGCACTGTCATGGAATATATATCGATACTTTCAGACTACAACACGAATCTTTTCGTCTTTATTTCTTCCCGATTCTCCTTGATCTCGACTCAGCATACACAGTAGCATCCAAGCCCGCCGCTCTAAATTCTCTTAAGATCTGCAAATCTTCTTTGGTGAGAGGCACAGGGTTCACGGGAGGGTGTGACCCCGGAACTTTAAAACAAATCGTGAGAGTCCGTAAAATAGGGACAGTCTTTCCCTGCACTCCGCTTGCAGTATTCCGGAATGAATCAACCAGTTCAAAAATGCCTCCGGTAGAGACTATTCCATAGCTCCAATCGAACAACGTGTATGACAGTGACTGAAGGTTTGGAAAGGACCCCGTCCCATTAAAGAAGCTGGGGGGCCCAACGGTACCATTCCGTGGGAGCAGGTGACTCAGAGATAATGATTTGACTTCAGGAAATTCACCCAGCATTCTCCAGATATCTGTCACAGCAGGCACGAAGCCGAAGCGTCTCGATAAATCAACTGTGAGAGAGGTAGCCATATACCGAACAACATCCAATTGTTGTGTGAGGTTGGCAAAATCTCGGAATTGGGAACTTTCGATATGAAAATGAAAGATATGGAGGTGTGGGAACGAGAGACGAGGAATGAGCGGATTGAATGTTGCGCTAACGTCCAGCTTCTGGAGCTGGGACATTGGCACAAGCGATCTGCCGCTTTCGTTATTATCCTCAGTCACAGGACAGTCCCATTGCAGCAATTCCAGCGAGCTACATACTGCAAGAACATCGATTGCTTCTCCCAAGGATACGACAGTCTTCAACTGAGCTGTCACTGTGAGTGAATGAAGTTGTGACCAGGGTACCAGTGGTAGCTTTTGCCTGTTGTATAATGCCTTCGGTTTGAGACTCACGTGTTGTAGCAAGGGTGAATCACAGATGTCGATTTTCATGCCCCAGCTATCGAGTGATGGTGCATTAAAAGATATGACGATAGTGCGAAGCAGTGGCATGGGGTGCAGAAAGAACGGAGTTACTCTCGCGTTCACGTGGCGGCAGTTCAGGTCCAGCTCTGCCGTTTTCCATCTGTAGTTCTCCTTGAAGAACATGGCGGCAAGATTGCGATACGAACTGGCAGCGTATTCATCTTCGAATAGGGGCAGGTTAAGAATCCGAAAGCTGGCAGAGACATCCAGAGGGGACTCTCCTGAGCGTAATAGAACTGCTGCTAACTTTGATCTCGCCCATTCGGTAACGCCCCCGTCACCTTCGCTTAGAAATTCCACGTTCATGGAAAGTGATATTCTTGACCAGGCAAATTTAGATGCCGATATGACGCTGTTCCACGTTGTACACACTTGGCACAGAGCTACTGCAGGAGCATGGAGCGTCTTTATAGTACGCTCATACAGACGATGTGCCGCTTCAGGATGTGGTACAGAACGACCCTGGAAAACACCACCACCTTCAGGATCCGAGCAGGAGATTCGTATTTCCGTGCAACAGTAAGCAAAGACCTCCGAAAGGAGCTCTAAT
>Ga0247734_1002943_pt1 | contig 10506 bp, 15 predicted proteins | sample UWRJL103311B2_FD_180933 | JGI IMG/M metagenome (GOLD analysis project Ga0247734, IMG submission 180933) | Plant litter microbial communities from Arlington Agricultural Research Station in Wisconsin, United States - UWRJ-L103-311B-2 | ecosystem: Environmental > Terrestrial > Plant litter >... | reverse complement strand
AGGCTACGTTCCAGCACCAGCGGCGTTCTTGCAGGGGCTGCGTGAAATCTGCGATAAGTATGCGGAAGTTGAAATTAAATTTCTGATGTAAACTGACGAGTGATTCTAGGCATGATATTCTCCTGATAGTCGACGAAGTGCAGAGCGGTTTTGGGCGAACAGGAAATTTCTGGTCTATTCAAGAGAGCGGTGTTCGACCCGATATTCTTTTAACAGCGAAGGTTAGTGCGTCAGTTTAGGCCTAGTGTGAAGAGGATAGCTCATATGATGACCAGGGCCTTGCAAATGGATTCCCTCTCAGTGGAGTGATTACAAACAAGAAAATCAGCGACTCTTTAGCAGTTGGTTCTATGGTATGCTTCTTCTTGCAATATTCGAGTACATGATTCTGATTGATGCGTAGGGGGGAACCTATGGTGGGAACGCAGTAGCTTGTGCAGCAGCATGCGCAGTGATTGAGACTATCGAAGAGCAAAATATCCTGGAAAATGTCCAAGCTCGCTCTAAGCAGTTGTTCGAATTCCTCAACGGCTTGAAGGCAGATTCCGCTCTCTCACGTAGCATCCTTGAGGTCAGAGGAAAAGGTCTCATGGTTGGAGTTGAATTTGCTTCGCCATCAAACAAACTGGCATCCGGGCGCACAACAAATGCTGTTGAAGGTAAGTACAATGCTTACGGACCGTACTGTTATTGACGTTCCATATTTGCAGGCGTCGCCAACAAGATAGTGAAGAAATGTATTGACAAGGGTCTTCTCATCCTCACGACATCAGTGTACGAGACAATTAGGTTCATTCCTCCTCTAAACGTTTCCGAGGCAGAGATGGCGGAAGGTTGCAAAATATTCGAGGAGGCTGCTAGAGAGGTCTTACTGTGATTGTAAATGAATAGATTGTTACAAATGCCAAGGACATGATTGAATCGTGACGATAGTGCTCGTAGTAAGAAACTGAATGGTCATAGCTCATTGTGTAGCTTTCCTGCGCTCATTAGTTCCTTTCTGGTCCGACGAGGCCAATTCATTGGCGGGGAGCCTCCACAGAGGTCCACGACCTGCACTGGTAGCTTCTTCGGGTGACCCTAAAAAGGAACTCAAGATACGGAAATAACATGAGCACGACGACGAGCTTACGTGTCTGAGATGGTACTTCAAGCCGCCCGGATTCTTGTACGACTTCATACAATTCGTTACAGTGCATTTGAATTTGCCATCGCTCTTCGAAGAGGGTGTACTATGTCCCCGCTCAGATGCGACCGGCGAGTTGCGAAAGTGAAAGGGAGAACTGATCAAAGAATATCAGCTAGCATCAAGACACTAGGCGAGAGTACGGACACATGCAGATGATATTGAAGACCATTGATGTTCTAAGAAACAATTAGCAATTAGACTAGCTGACACCACCTACTACTTTACCTTCCAAGCTTTGTCGCAACCTGGCAGGCCGCATTTGAAAGGTTTGTCAAGTTCCTCTTCACCTTCGCAATCTTCGTGTTTCTCTCTGTAGTGAGCTAAAAGAATCTTTGCTGTCGTATAGCGCGTGTGATTATCTGGTGCTGATGTCCAGCACTCTGGATGCCCACACGCATACGGACGTACGGCGTTCTCATCAGATAGTTGGCGATCTTCTTCATCCTCAGCAACAGCAAGCTGAAGCTCTGAAGTACCAGGTATTCGAGGACGCCGAGGCTTTGTTCTACCAGAAAATAGAAGTGACTGCGATGGAGGAGAGTCTGGCGACATAACCCAGAGTTGCATCGAGCCCTCTGGGGACGGCGGCATGGTTTGCGCCTGTGGAAGCGAGTGCACCGATTCCAAAGGACTTGGCGATGCCGAAGAGATGGCTTGTTCATAGGGATCGGAGTCCAAGTTGGGGAAGCTGGAGGATGCTGGACTTTCAAGGTCTGGACTGGTGAGGCCGTCGCTTGTCTTGGAAGGGGTGGTCATGACAGGTGTGTTCACAGCTGTAGGGAACGTTGTATAGTACCCTGTATCCATTGGAGGGATAGACTCCAACTGCATAGGAAATTCATACGAAAAGTGGCTAGGATGCATGTCCCAATGTCTAGTTGCACCATCAAAGGCAGGTTCGACTATCGGGGATCTCTGTGGGCTGCTGCTTAAGGAGGAATTTATCATTGGCCTGTATGAGAAGTTCGACAACGAAGACGAGGAAGGTGGACCGCTCGACAAGGGAAATTCCAGCAATCCGGGTAGGGAGTTTTCACTGGACTCCATACAAGAGACTAACTGTCTGTCCAAGTTTGCGAGAATATACGTCATATCCAGATTATCACCTGAATCTTCAATCGTAAAGGGCTGCTGGCTTCCTTCAAACGGAGCCGACATGTTCCAGTCGACAGGTTCATGTCTTGATTCTTCGGCTTGTGGTGGACTGTAGGGCACGCTACTATGAGACTGAGTGGGAAGACCCACAGCTGCTTTGAGAGACGAAAAACCAGCGTCCACAGTAGTCAGAGCCCGAGAAAGCGGCGGTCCCTCGTAATGTTGGTTTAAGGGAGTTGATATCGTCAAATCGTGCGGCGATGCATGGAAGGTATCACACGGCACTTCGTAGCACGTTCGAGTTCCATCTGGCCCGTAGTAGAGTACTTTCACGGGATCGCCAGGCTGTTCTGAATTGGATGAAGAGCAGGGAGATGACGATGACGAGGGCGAGGGGGTGCAGGAAGATTCCTCCGACTGGGACGAGAGCGAAGGCTTGTTATCGCACGGAAGGCTACTTTCCACTTCTCTCCCTTTCTTCCTCTCGAGTAAGTGCCACCTGAATCGTGTCGCAGTTAAAACCAGTAGCAGAAACATCATACGCTCCTGATTGCTTACCGATTTCGGCAAGACAAACCGCTACGAAGAAGAGTTTTGCCAATGTCCTTCCAATTCGGACCTTTGTCGCTATACATTTCCAACAACAACCGGTCCTCCTCGTCTGTCCACTCGGTTTTCTTCTTCACAGGATCTAATGCTTCTCGATATCGTTTAGAGCACGCATCGTCAGTGCGACCGGGAATTCCCCGTGCAATGGCTGCCCATTTGTCCCCATGTTTAGCGACCAGCATTACGAGTTTATCGTCCTCCTCTTTCGACCACGCTGTCTTCTTGACAGTAGGCACTAAAGAGTGAAGCCATCGCTATCAAAGAGCATGTTTGAGGCTTGGGGATGATTCATCTGGAAATTGCATCTTACCTTGCGGCAGGCCTTGTTATCGCGACCGGGAACGAGTGTAGCTACTTGCTGCCACTGGTCTTTGTCCCCAAAGCGCTGGACAGCTTCACGAAGGCGGCGATCCTGTTCGGGGGACCATCTGGCAGGCTTGTCTGGGGGCATCCACGGTGGAAAAACAATGCTCTTTCACCCCTTTGACCAAAAATTTCGGGGCAGAAATTACACAGAGAATCCAAGGTGTCTTGCGTTGAAGAATGAATGCTGTGAGGCTGCCGCCGGGTGTTGGACAGGAATGAAGGTGCGTGCTGCTTAGTCAGCGGCCGCATTGCTCTGTTTAGTCCAGTCATGTCACTCGTCCAGGAATACTCTTCAGACGAGGGCGAAGATGTCTCTCAAGATGCTTTCGGTATTTCGTCGCTGCCAGCAAGCAAGAAGACGAAGCTTGGGGACATGCCCATTACAGCAAAGTCCGCGCCGAATGTCTTGTCAGAGGTTCGTGCTTGGCTGTGTTGCATATACTGGAGACTAACCGTCCACAGGATCCCTTGAATCAAACGTCGCTCATTACACGACCCACGGACACCCAAATGAACGTGAACATCACTTACTCCGACATGATTCTCCCTGTACAAGGACCAGAAAACCCATTTGGGGATCGTAATCGCTTTCTGAACCAGAATGCGTTAGCAGGTCATGTCGAGGAGCAATCTATGACGGAGCACGCATTTCGGTCCCAACACTTGACACACGCTATTCTCGGATACTCTGCAAACCCTTCCATAGACCCGAATGGACCAGCTGTACTAGGTTCTGCCGAGCAAGCAGAGGCGAATGGTTTTGCCACCATTGACACTCTGCGCGCATCTCGTGGACAAAGAAAGGAGTTAAAACGCAAGCGCAAAAACAAGGGGGACCTTGATGTAGTCGATGGCGATGGCTCCTATGTGGGTCCATGGGCAGGCTGGGAAGGAGACGAACCAGAGAGCAATTTCCTTGCTGGTGTTGAAGTGGGCGATGAAGACATGGAGGAGGAGCCTGAAGAAGAAGAGAAACCCGAGCCACAACACAGACCCAGAAAATCGAAGCCCAAGCTTGGCGCAGAGGGCGAAGAAAGTTCAGTATTCCATGGTTCGTCTATGACTGACTATCAGGGAAGAACATACATGCACCCGCCAGTGTCGGAAGCGCCTCAACTTCTACAAGAGGCTGGGTCGCAGGATTGCTTCATACCAAAAGTCTGCGTACACACCTGGACAGGACACACACAGGGAGTGTCTGTCATCCGCCTCTTTCCTGGCACCAACCATTTGCTGCTCAGCGGAAGCATGGATACCAAAATCAAGGCATGCCCAAATAAACTCCGTTCTCTTGCTCGTATCTAACCTCGAATGCATTAGCTCTGGGACGTATATACTCACGGTCGCTGCTTGAGAACATTCCATGGACATGTCAAAGCTGTCAAGGATTTGTGCTTCTCCAACGATGGTCGACAGTTCCTCTCTTGTGGTTATGACCGTCAAATGAAGCTTTGGGACACTGAGACTGGCCAATGTTTGAAGCGGTTCAGCAATGGAAAGATCCCATACGTGATCAAGTTCCACCCAGATCCTGATAAGCAACACATCTTTCTGGCTGGCATGTCAGATAAGAAGATCATCCAAGTGAAAACACCCCTTGTCCCTTTTATTGACTCCTTACTGACTTCCTGGCAGTACGATATGAACACTGGAGAAATTACTCAAGAGTATGACCAACATTTGGGACCCGTCAACTCCATCACATTTGTCGATGAGAATCGCCGCTTCGTCACTACTTCAGACGATAAAACTATCCGGGCCTGGGACTTCGATATTCCTGTGGTCATAAAATACATTGCCGAGCCTCACATGCATTCTATGCCTGCTGTGACACTACATCCAAGCAGTGAGTTTTAAACACCTTCCATCTCTCAATTCCTGTTGACATCTCCTCAGATCGTTATTTCGCTGCACAGTCGTTAGACAATCAAATTTTGATATACTCCACTGACAACTTCCGCCAGAACCGTAAGAAACGGTTTGCAGGGCACTCAGTCGCTGGTTATGCTTGCCAGGTTGGGTTCTCACCCGATGGCAAGTGGATCAGCAGTGGAGATGGGGAGGGCAACGTGGTTTACTGGGACTGGAAGACTGGAAGGATAAAGTCAAGGTTGAAGTCCCACAGTAAAGTTGTTATTGCACACGAGTGGCTGGGACATGAGTCGGTATGCTGTTTCCCTGAACCGTGCTATATGACTCTTCCTGATTCCTGCTTTTAGTCCAAGGTTATTACTGCTTCCTGGGATGGTCTCATTAAATTATGGGTATGTCTACTCCTGTTCTTTTGGGACTCACATTAACCTTCACTCCTTTATAGGATTGAATCTCGTGTAATTTTCTGTAGCATTACGAATAGATACTGTCTCTGAGCATTTATGTGAAATACACCATGCCACGGTGATGGCGTGAGAAATTTACTCGACCGGCAAAGAAAGTGGCCTCGGCATCTTGTGGTTGCCTTGCTGCTCTGCTCACCACCGTCTACCACAACCCCAACCCACTTTCTTCTCACGATGTCTTTCCTCGATGGCGAGGTTAGCACAGAGGATGCACGGATGACAGAGCGTGTTGGCGTTTTTGAGAGCTTCCTCGACTCTGAATCCGACCTCTACAATTACCAAGCAGATATTCAGCGCATGCTTCGTACTGGAGAAACCAGGCTCATCGTCAATATAGACGACCTCAGGGACTTCAACAGAGAGTACGCAAATGGGCTACTCAAAGATCCTGTGGACTTTGCGCCCGCGTTCGACGATGCACTGTTACGCATAGTGAAACGCGTTGGGTCAGAAAAGCACGATACAGAGAAAAACAGCTATCATATTGGGTTCAGTGGCTCTTTCGGTGATCACCATGTCAGCCCTAGGACGCTGCATGCCGCGCTTCTGGGGAAAATGATATCTCTTGAAGGTATCATCACAAGATGTTCGCTTGTGCGCCCCAAGATGCTGAAGTCGGTCCACTATTGTGCCGACACGAAACTTTTCCACAGTAGAGAGTACCGTGATGCGACATCCTCCACTTCCAACCTTCCCCCAACCACCGCTCTCACTCCCCAAACCGACGACGATGGTCATCCGCTGCAAATGGAATATGGTCATTGCGTGTTCCGTGATCACCAACGAATCAGCATCCAGGAGATGCCAGAACGCGCCCCTGCTGGCCAGCTTCCTAGGAGTACAGATATCATTCTAGACGATGATTTAGTGGACAAATGCAAACCGGGTGATCGTATTCAGCTAGTTGGCGTGTATAGAAGCGTAGGGGGAAGTTCCAGCGGAGCATTCAAGTGAGTGCTACTGCTTTCATTGTTCACGCACTTGCTAATTGCTAAACTCTAGGTCTCTTATCATGGCAAACAACATCAACCTACTCTCCTCGAAAATGGGTGGTGGCATTGCTCAGACCCCACTAACAGATACCGACATTCGAACGATCAATCAGACCGCGAAGAAATCGAATATTTTCAAGTTGCTCTCCGAATCCCTAGCTCCCTCTATCTATGGGCACGAATACATCAAACGCGCCATCTGCTTACTACTCTTGGGCGGCGCAGAGAAAAATTTGCCCAACGGTACACATATTCGTGGAGATATCAACTTATTAATGGTCGGTGACCCTTCCACCGCCAAGTCCCAGATTCTGCGATTTGTACTAGGAACAGCACCTCTGGCAATCGCAACCACTGGAAGAGGAAGCTCAGGCGTTGGTTTAACTGCTGCAGTGACGTCTGATCGGGAGACAGGCGAGCGCAGACTGGAAGCGGGTGCCATGGTGTTAGCTGACAGGGGTGTTGTATGTATCGACGAGTTTGACAAGATGTCGGATATTGATCGAGTTGCTATCCACGAAGTCATGGAACAGCAGACTGTCACTATCGCAAAAGCAGGCATTCATACGAGTTTGAACGCTCGTTGCAGTGTTGTGGCTGCTGCAAATCCTATCTATGGTCAAGTAATTGTCGTCTTCCTACAATGTCGAAGTAACATGCTAATTGATTTACAGTATGACATACACAAAGATCCTCATCGTAACATTGCCCTACCAGATTCCCTCCTCTCTCGTTTCGATTTGCTGTTCATCGTGACTGACGATGTGGATGAGAAACGCGACCGCCTGATCGCGGATCACGTCTTGCGGTTCCATCGTTATCTGCCTCCAGGCGTAGAGGAAGGTTCTCCAATCCATGACAGCTTGTCTCAACCATTGTCCATGGACGGTCCCAGCACCAGAGAAGAAGTAGAGACCGACGACGGAAACCCTTACGAGAAGTTTGATCCCCTGTTGCACATGGGAGTGGGCTCTTCTTCGGAGCGTCAGACACGAAGCAAGGCCAAGAAAAGAGATGTTCTCAAGATCTCGTTCGTGAAGAAGTATATCCAGTATGCGAAGAGCAAGCCAGCCCCACAACTCACCAAGGGCGCAGCCGATCACATTGTTAACGCTTACGCTAGTTTCCGCAATGAAGATACAGAAGGAAAGAAAAAGGTCAGGAATTAGTGTTATCCTCTTATACAGCGCTGACTGCGTTATTCAGACGTCGCCTCTCACTGCCCGTACATTGGAAACTCTGATTCGTCTGGCCACTGCACATGCGAAAGCTCGTCTCTCGACCAAGGTCGAGGAAGGCGATGCTCAAGAAGCAGAGACCATCATGCGTTACGCATTGTTCAAAGAAGTTCCCAAACGTCAGCGAAGGAAGAAGAGAAAATTGAATCATGGTGGTGCCCACCGCCGTGGCTCTGACGAGTCGGATGAGGAAACCGATGGAGAGGAAACCGAAACCGAGACAGGCAATATCCGCATGACTACTCCAAAGGCTACAACACCTCGTCCTGCGCAGGACACTCAGGATCCTATTTGGGGAGATGGTCAGGATAGCCGTGATGTGGAGATGGCGGCTGCGGCTGAACAAGCCACTGTTGTGGCCGACAAGGAGAAAGACAGCGCTCAAAGGTGATCTTCAGAGTTTCCAATGCTTTGTGATGTACATACTGACATTCTTCAAAGACTTGACCTCTTCAGACAACGAGTTACTCAGGCTTTCTCATCTATCATGCAAGATGCAGAATCTATCTTGCTTAGCGAACTGGTGACCTTCGTCAATGAAGGGCTCTCGACGGATGATCTCTTCGGCACAGCAGAAGCTACGGCGCTATGCCAGAAGATGCAAGATGACGAAATGCTTATGATTAGTGAAGGCACTGTATTCAAGATCTCATAATTTTTCTTCACGCATGGTTTGTTTTCTAGTATTGCTGTCTCGTTCTGTTTTGTTGTCTGTTGTAGATCTATACCTATATCGAAGTTTTGAAGTTGAAATTACATCTTGCCCTCTGCTTTTCTGGCCTTGACCCATCGTAGCGCCTCTGGCCAATCTTTCACTCTTTGAAACAAATGCGATGCTGAATCTGGGATAGTCACGGTTTCCTGCCATTCAATGTCAATCTGAGTTTGGTGCTCCACTGGTTAACAGGACGCTCACATCCTTCCAGAATTCCTTATTGACAGCGGTAGTCAGTCTACGATCATAGGACATCTCATCAGTTGAGTCCTCTGGTGAAGACAGGCGTTTGTTCCACTCGTAATCCCCAAAGAGAAGCACTGGAGTTGGTTCAGAAGCTGTGCATACCTGCACTGCATTCTCGGCTGAATCGTCTATTAACAACTTCGCGCCTAGATCAGCACAGACTTGAGCTTTGCTGAGCTTAGTGACCACTTCGTGAGTAACATCGTCGGTCTTCATGGCATTTTTGAATTGGCCAGTGCAAATGATGCTGTCAAAAGCACCTGGAAAGTGCTTCTGAACCCATTTAAAGCTCTCATCTCGAGCATCTGGTCCTCGAGCTGTGACGATGATCAATCTGTTGTCATAAAGTGAGCCACAATTTGGAAATCCAAGATGAAACGTACCGGTAGCCCATCTCTTTAAGAGTCTGGACACCTTCCCGGGCTAATGCCACAGGCTTTGCTTCGAATATTCTATCCGTATCGTAGAATTGGTTGACTACAATGTGTTAGTCGCTATGGTCGATCAGGAATCAATGACTGCACCAACCTTTGTCAAATGTCTCTTTCATTGTTCCCCACATTGGATTCTAGTCAAGGGGTTATCAGCACTTGAACCCAACAGGTCATTAGTTAAATATACCTTCCAATAATAATAGTCTTCTTGATGAAATCCTAAATGAGATTTTCTGCTCCCTAATAGCATGTTCAAATTCACGCACAGTAGAAATCAGCGACCGTCATTGCAGTTCCATAGGTCTCATTATGCCCTATATTTCTCTTGTTAACGGCCAGAAACGTTCGAGAAAACTTCAGGCTTGCATTTCGCGATTTCAGCGTTCGTTTGGGATAGAACATCATCGAGATCCACTGCAATCACTGGTCCAGAGGAGGAAGGCGGCGAAGTTGACGAAAGTCTTCTCAGTGACGCTCGTTTGGCTTCAGATATAGTCTCTTCCTCATCACCAGTTGTCTTTCCTACATTTTGCTCAGACTTGAGTCTTTGTAAGGATTCAGGCGCAGACATGACTCTAGTGATGGGAGTTGAGGAACAAGAAGTGATGGACTTTCCTCATCCGGCGGTTGACTCCCTACGTTCATCAGTCCTGACTCTCTGCGCGCAATGCCTATCATCGAGCTGGCCTGTTCTATCGCTTTTGTGGCTACCGCCTTTCTGGGAACGAGTCTTGTAGATCGCAGAACCGCCCGTCGTCGCAAGAACCGTAGAATTGTCTCGAGCTCTTCGCCAGAGTTGATGACTGCCTCTTCAATTGTCGCGTTGACGGAAACTCGCCCAGCTGAGCTCGGAGCTCCAATCCCTTTCGAAAGCGTACTCGCAGAATCTGTTGCTACCCATCTTCACGATCAAGCCAACCCGCCTGCATTCTACATCCCTTGTCCTGGCGCAGGATCTTGGAGGAAGAGACACCCGAAGAAGACAATCTCGCTTAGTATCGACGAGGAGACGTCTATCGCACAAGAGCTTTCGAATACAATGCCTCTGGCTGAGGTATGCTTTCTTTTGACTGACTACCACAGCTCAACCTCTGACTAAGTTATAGAGTACACCCGTTCTTCGAAGCCCGGAAGTGCAGCACTTCAACTCTCCGTCGCCAGATTTCATGACTCTTGCATCGTCTACTTTCGTTTGATACCCAGTTGTATAATCTCACAACCTAATCGCTCTCGCTACTTGTTTCGCCGGAATGGATCAGACAAGGGGTTCGCCATGCGCCTTG
>Ga0247734_1002942_pt1 | contig 10506 bp, 7 predicted proteins | sample UWRJL103311B2_FD_180933 | JGI IMG/M metagenome (GOLD analysis project Ga0247734, IMG submission 180933) | Plant litter microbial communities from Arlington Agricultural Research Station in Wisconsin, United States - UWRJ-L103-311B-2 | ecosystem: Environmental > Terrestrial > Plant litter >... | reverse complement strand
CGAAATAGTTTTATATCTGGCCAGATCGTTCCTTTAAATCCAGATGATTCTTATTTAATTGGTAATTATTCCGTAGGATGTACACAATATTCACAAGGTTTATATGTAACTCATATATCTAATAATGAGCCTGATGAGCCGCAGTTTATAGAGTTTTCAGAATTACAGAATTTCTTTAACTATATGAAACCTAAACGCCGTCAGCGCATGCTAGAGCGTATTGACAAACGCAAAAGTATTGGTAAAGAAAACAGGTTTCGCTACCGGCTTTTGGTGCATGAACTGATTCAGACGGAAAATGAAATCGTTTTGGTAGCTGAAGTATATTATCCTAACCAGAAGGCATCAAGTCCCATTATTTCTGCTGGCATGGCTCGGCCGTATTCTTCAAGGTCAATTGATGGCTATCGTTATACGCACGCTATTGTATGTGCATTTGACAGAAACGGTAAGTTTAAATGGGATAACTGTATTACGATTAAGGACCTGACAAGTTTTGATCTTCAGGAAATGGTTCAGGTTACGCGTGTGGACGATTATTTTGTACTGGCTTATCCTCAGGACGGAGAAATTCATACGGAAGTAATCAGCCGGAATAAAGTCGTTGTAGAAAGTGAGAAATTCAAGATCAACGCAAAATCTGAACGTGAAAAAGTGCTGAATAGTGAAGATAGCTATCTTTCTCCCTGGTATGGGCAGTATTTTTTAGCTTACGGAACACAAAGACTTGGTGTATCCTCAGTAGGGCAAGGCAGAGAAGTATTTTATATCGACAAACTTACCTATCGCACAGAAGGAATAAGTAAAGCAAATACCCAAGAAGACAATTCAAGACCGAGATAGGGGAAGGGAGTTTAGAGCAGCCGCCACGCGGTTCAAAGTTTATAAGTTTAAAGCGGCCGCTACTTTAAACCGCGCGGCCGCCGCTCTAAACTCCTACTAATCTACCATCCAGATATGATCTGCGGTGAATCCTTGCTCTTTCCATTCGACCTGTACGCGCTGGCTTTCAAGCGTACTTACTTTCATGCCAACATAATCAGGCTCAATGGGCAATTCACGGTTGTAGCGGCGGTCAATCAGTACTAATAGTTCTATCATTTTTGGGCGTCCAAATGCAGTCATGGCATCCAGGGCTGCTCTTACCATTCGGCCGCTTGCCAGTACGTCGTCTATGAGAATGACGCGCTTACCTTCAATTAAAAAAGGTACATTCGTTTTATTGGGCAATAACGGGGAATCGCGCCGGCGAAAATCATCACGGTAAAAAGTAGCGTCAAGATGGCCCAGAGGGATATCTTTTCCGGTAATTTTACGGAGTTCTGAAATAATACGTTCTGCAAAATGTATTCCTCTCGGCTGCAATCCCATCACAACAGAATTAGAGAAATCCTGATGATTTTCAATAAGTTGCTGGCATAACCGGCTGGTCATGATCTCTAATAAAGGACTGCTTAATATTAATCGTTTTTGGGGCATCATATAATTTGCCTGAATTTTAGCCTAAATTAACCTGACAATCATGAAATCAAAACTTTTATCAGCAATAGATTTGTTAAAATATTATTAAATGGATTTTTATAACCAATCAAATCTGTTTATTTGCCGTATAATAATTCAATAATATTAAATTTTTACATGAAATATCTGATTGCCGGACTGGGAAATATTGGTCCTGAATATGCATTTACAAGACATAATGCAGGGTTTATGGTACTAGACAGGCTTGCAGCTCAGCATGACTTTACATTTTCGTTTGAAAAGCTGGCCTTTGTTGCAGAATGGAAATACAAAGGACGCCAGTTTTATTTTATAAAGCCGACAACATTTATGAATCTTAGCGGAAAGGCAATTCGTTATTACATGGATCAGTATAAAATAACGCCCGAGAACTTACTGGTAATTGTTGATGAACTCCAATTGCCTTATGGAACATTGCGAATAAAGCCGAAAGGAAGCCATGGTGGGCATAACGGACTGAAAAATATAGAAGAATTGCTAAGTACTTCCGAGTATCCCCGTTTACGCTTTGGAATAGGAAATAATTTTTCGCGGGGAAAGCAAGTAGATTATGTTTTGAAAGCATTTTCCAAAGAGGAAATGATTGAATTGCCCATATTTTTAGATAGAGCAGCAGATATGGTGTTATCTTTTTGTACTTTGGGAATACAGGCGACAATGAATAATTATAATCAATAATTGTATATTTTCAAGATTATATAAATATTTCAAGACTATGTATCTATTGTTGACATTACCATTTACAAAATAATAGTTTGATTTTTATGTAATTATATCCGATTTCATAGCCTAAACTAATTATTTATAATACTTTATTCAAAATAATGTTTGGTTTCTTGTTTTTTAAGTAATTTGTGGTTCCAATATTTATGGTGATATTTACATCAGCAAATCCGGAAATAAAAATTGAATAAAACCATGAAACAATCAAAATTAATTATATATTTGCAGTAGTATTAAGAATTTCATTATTAACTGTGTCAGAGGCTAGTAACGCTGAAACTAGGAATAAAGGAAACAATGTAACAGGAATGATTTTTGTGAGTGAATCTGAAGTTTAATTTACTTCGTATATAGGTAAGGTTTTCCGGAATATGTTCAGTAAAAAAATTGGAGTATTATTAATAAAGTTGTGACTTTATATAATGAATACCGTCTAAGTAAGGAGTTTAAATTTAAACGAATTCATTCTCTTTAATGTTGCAGTAACAGAATTAAGCAAAAAATTAGAAGTAGTTAATAGTAAAGAGGCGCTTCAGTGAAAAGGCGATTTAAACAAGATAACAGATTCGATACGTTTATAAGAAATTTTGATATAAATATAATAGCAGGAGACAAATTAGAAATTCCGGTAGTTAAAGTTCCAAATTCATTTATCGTCCTGTAATACAAGATATTAAAGATAAGAAAAGGTTAAGGGTTTAGGAATAGTCAGTATAAAGCCGTCTCCATGAGATGGCTTTATCTTTTTATTGGCTCTGCCCAAACCTCAACTCTTCGGTTCAGTTTCTTTTGCTCTTCTGTTTTATTCTTGAAATTAGGCCGTGTGGGGCCATAACCAACGCCCTGAATACGGTTGTTGTCAACTCCTTTTGAAATAAGATATTCTCTTACAGTTTGTACCCGCTGACCCGAAAGTGCTATATTTTTATCAAAATCACCGATATTATCTGTGTGGCCTTTTAACATAACTTTTAAATCAGTTCTGGTTTGAAAATAGGCAGCAATGGAATCAAGCTTAGTTTTTGCTTCATTTTCTAATATTTCCAGACTTTGTGTAAATAAAAGCGTTGCAATAGGGCGGTCAAATGTTTCAGGAGCAAGACTGAATAAAGATTTAATTTCCTCGGATTTATTTGAAGTATTAATAGCTACACTTTTGCTTTGAAATCCGGATGCTTCCACGGAAATTTTATAAGATTCAAATGGACGAAGCTGCACATTATAAACGCCATCGACCGTTTTTGTATGGGCAACGAGTGAATCATTTTTAGTTTTCCTGACGGATACATCTACATCTTTTATCATGTCCAGGTTTCTGCCATCAAATACTTTCCCGCTCACATTTACCAGGTTAGAATTGTTTTTTGGCATTTCCTTTTGCGGGGTTTGTTTGATTTCTTCTTCTGCCGTTTCCGCTATTTCTACCGGCTTTTTAACTTTACTTATTGTTTGAAAACTCCTGCGGACAAAAACCGGCGTCATTACACGGTCGTAAACACGTATGAGCGCCACAGAACCTGCGCTTGCTTCATGATTGGCAATAAGATCGTCCTGGAAAAAATTAAGAACCTGATCTACATCCAGAACTCCTTCTGTTCCGGGATCTTTAAATTCTACTTTAGACTGGCCGTTGATGTACATTTTGATGACCTTAGTTTCAAAGTCTCTTGAATATACATAATGCACATACTGATTCGCTCTGACCGGCGCCTTTTCACTTATAGCATAGTCGTAGAAATTAAGTTTTCCGTCATATATGTAACTTCCATAATCACTTTTACGGTTTTTAAAGTCAAGAACCCGTTTCCAGCTACCGAGCGTATCCATTTTGAAGTAAATTTCAATGGTAAAAGATTTATCCAGAAAACCTTTTGCATCCCGGTTATCAAACTGTAATCCGCTGTTATTTTCAAAGCGATACACCGTCCGGAACAAATCTTCAACATCCGGAATTTTTTCTTTTACAAACTTTCCCGGTGCACCAAGTTTTTTTAAAGCCGGTCCTGAGTTTTCAAGAGAATTCAGGCCATTATTGAAATCATAAGTCCATTGGTTCTGACTGAAAGAGGGATAATATATTCCCAGAATGAGAATCAAATAAATCCACTTTGTACTTTTTTTACAAATCATTTTCAAAAATATGAAAAGTGAAGGGTGAAGACGAGATGCTTCATGTATTTTTGAGATATAATTTAATTTTAGTGTGAAAAATATCGCTATTGGTCTTCTTTTTTCCATTCTTTGGGCTTCTGCTTCGGTAGCTACCAAGTTTGGTGTTCAATCGGCAGCTCCTTTGATATTAGCTAATGTCCGTTTTTTTATTGCAGGAATATTACTGCTAAGCTTTTCCTATGGCTTTATAAAAAATCCTTCTTATCGTTTACCAAATAAAAAAGAATTATTCCAACTCGCTTTATTTGGATTCCTTAATACAACGCTTTACCTGGGGCTCTACGTGTACGCAATAAAATTTACTGCTGCCGGAATTGGAAGTCTGGCCGTATCAATTAATCCTTTAATGATCATTCTGCTTTCTTCCTGGTGGTTAAAAAGACAACCGAAAAAAGAGGAATGGCTGGGCATTGTTCTGGGAATGGCAGGCATTGGAGTTGCTACTTATCCACTTTTACAGAATAGCTTTACTACCTTGAACGGCGTGATATTGCTGTTGCTAAGTATGCTGGCAGTATCAGCTGCAAGTGTATATTACGCTACTATTGATTGGGAATTACCAAATCTTTTGATCAATGGCTGGCAGGTTTTCCTGGGTGGAATTTTTCTATTACCTGTAACATTGGTATTTGGTGAAATTTCCCAAACACACTGGAATATCCAATTTTGGGGATCAGTTCTTTGGCTGAGCCTGGCAGTATCTATTGTTGGGTTAATATGTTGGTTTTATCTTTTGCGGATTGATACAGTAAAGGCATCTCTCTGGCTTTTCCTGTGTCCGCTTTTTGGATTCTTTTTTGCCTGGTGGCTAATGGATGAGCCGGTTACCTGGTATACAGTTGCTGGTACATTTCTCGTAATTGCCGGTTTATATGCAGGTCAGAAAAACAGATTGGAGAAAAAAAATGATGTAGAAAAAGTATAAAAGGTCTTAGTAATTGTAATGAAAAGTCAGGATGCAATGCTCATCATGAACACAACAGCCTGACAATTTTATTGTTATTTTTTATTCAGTCTCAATTTCTCCGTGAAGATATAACCTGGCTTGTCCCCCGATTTTTACACGTTCTCCGTCCAGTTCGCATTTAAGATAACCGCCGCGTTTGGAAATCTGCTTTGCAGTTAATATTGTTTTAGATAATCTTTCTGACCAATAAGGGATTAAAGTTGTGTGTGCAGAGCCGGTTACCGGATCTTCATCTATACCGGATTGCGGTGCGAAAAACCGGGATACAAAATCTACATCATTGCCGGCCGCAGTTACAATTATGCCCCTTGCAGGAATTGTAGATAGCACGATCATATCAATATCCAGCTCCTTCACTTCTTCTTCGTCATTTAGCACAACCAGATAATCAGATTTGCCTTTATAAACACCAGCCATTGTGACTGACTTAAAACATTCGACTAATGCAGGTGGCGGAACCGCAATATGATAATGATCTACGGGAAAGTTTAATGTCAGCCAGTCGTCATTTAAGGTTACGCTAAGCTCATTGCTTCTGGAATCAAAACGAATTATTTCGTGAGGATAATTTTGTATTTTAAAAATAACATAAGCAGCTGCAAGTGTGGCATGTCCGCAAAGGTCGACCTCAATGGTAGGAGTGAACCACCGGATATGAAATCCTGCTTCGGTGGGAATATAAAAAGCAGTTTCAGCCAGATTATTTTCAGCAGCAATTTTTAATAATGTTTCATCCGGTAACCATTCGTTCAGCGGAACCACCGCAGCAGGATTTCCACAAAAAAGCCGGTCAGTAAATGCATCAATTTGGTAGATGGGTAGTTTCATGAAGTTGGTTAAATGGGTGTTAATTTAGTCCAAGGTATTAAAAATATTTTCTATTAATTAAAGAACAGTCTGGAAATTTTCAAGATAATTATTGGAATGATTTAAAAGTGCATTGCGGCTATTACCTTTTTTTATTTTTCATACGCAGATATACACCGTTGGTCCAGCCAAAACCTTCCTGAATTTCATATTCACCTCCTCCGGCAATCAGATTTGTATCTGAAACATTGTATTTTTCCAGCATTTTGCCCGAATGTTTGAACTCTTTTTCAACCAATGTCAGCCATTCCATGCTCAATTCGTTGGCAGTCCGGTGGAAATTATAATTGCGCAAACCTTTGTAAGTAATCCATTGCAATGGTGCCCAGCCATTTGGCGCATCCCATTGTTGTCCCGATTTTACCAATGTAGTCAGCAGACCGCCCGATCTCAAAAAGTTCAGGCGTATATAAGTACGGATAAAGTGCGATTGCTGTTTGGTTGCAATTTTGAAGAACAAAGGAAATGTACCTGCAAGTGTTATGGAGCTTGTGCACTTCTTTTTTGTGAAATCATAATCCATGTAATAGTTTCGCAAGTCGTCCCAAAAGTAAGTTTGTATCGCATCAAACCGCATTTTGGCTTTGTCTATATAAATCTGCTGCAAATCGTATTGCTCATTTAAGAAATAAGCCTCAGCCAGCGTTTTTTCAAGATTGTACATCAGGCAGTTCAGGTCAACCGGCAAAATGTCAGTCGTATAAATGCTTGAAAAATCGTCTTCGTTTTTAAACCACCTGCTGCTAAAATCCCATCCTGATTCTGCTGCCGCTCTTAAATGGCGGTAAGTTTCTTCTTTTACAGACCTGTATTTTTCTTCTGCTTCCTGTGCAATTTCAATGTCTTCCCCATAAGATTCCGGGCGTGGCGTGGCTTTATCGTCCCAATATCTGTTCAATTTTACACCACCAGGCAACTTAACAACTCTCCGGTATGCCGTAAATGGTTCCTGCGGCGAATTGCCTTCGTCCATCCAGTAATTGTATTCTTTTTGCAATTGCGGAAGATATTTTTTCAAAACTTTTTTTCCTTCCATCTCGCTCAAAAGATTTACCATTAAAGAAAAAAATGGAGGTTGTGAGCGGCTTAAATAGTAGGTACGATTAGCAGTCGGGATAAAACCATGCGTATCAATCAGATAAGCAAAATTATTGATCATGCTTTCTATCAAATCTGTACGCCCGCATTCTTTTAAGCCAAGCATAGTAAAATAGCTGTCCCAATAATAAATTTCTCTGAAACGTCCGCCGGGAACCACATAAGCATACGGCAAAGGAATTAAAGAACCTCCGCGTTCCTGATTTTCAGGTTGGCGGGTAAGAACGGGCCATAAGCTCCTGACGTGTTGTTCGGTGGAAACGGTAACGTCTGCTTTATAATCTGATACTATTTCTTTTGCTTGTTTAAAATGTAGGTTAACAAAGTCGGCTAAATTAAAACCAGTGTCATTTTTTTCATGATGATATTTTTCTATGATCAAAACCGGATCTTCCAAAGGAATGCAGTCAGCAAATGTTTTTGAATCTTTAAATACATGTGCATTTTGAACATCAAAAAACAATGAACCGTATAAATCTTCGGGAGAGATGTATGGTTGGCCGTAAGCAAATTTGGGAGCAATGAATCCGTACAAACTGTTTTAATTTAAATGGTATTATTAACTGAGAGTGGGAATTTCAGATGTAATAAAAAACGAAATTTGATCACAATAATTTGATTTCAATTCTTTGTAATACAAATTGTTATTTAATTTTTTACTTCCTGAAACTTTAATTTAGGAAGTTTCATTGCGTTTTCAATTAACTGAATTTCAATCATAAGAATACCGGTTTCTCCGTTAACATCTACTTTTTCAATATCATCGGTTGGTTTGTGGTAATCGTCATGACCGCCTGTATGGAAGAATAAAACGGGGATCTGTTTGGCATAAAATGAACCATGATCAGATCCGCCGCTTCCTGCATTGTCGGTAAAAAATTTAGTATCCGTTTTAATATTTTTAAAAATTGCAGGCCATTCTTCGCAGGTTCCATAACCGCCAATGCCTACGCCACGGTTTGGGTCGTATCGGCCGATCATGTCCATATTGGTCATGAAATTGATTTTGTCAAGAGGCAATGTTGGATTATTTGCAAAATACCTTGATCCAAGTAAACCTAATTCCTCGCCCGCAAACGCAATAAATAAAAAATTGTATGACTCTTTTACATCATTGCCTGAAAAGTATCTGGCCAGTTCCAGCAATCCGGCTACACCTGAGGCATTATCATCAGCTCCATTGTGGATTTGCCCTTCCGGTTTTTCGGCTTTGGAACTTCCCTGCAAACCCATTCCCAAATGATCAAAGTGGGCTCCGATTACAATCGTATATGGAGCTCCATTATCCAGAAAACCAATAACATTTTTAGTTTCTCTTAAACTATCGGGCACTACTACACGACGGATTTTGGCGGTAAAAGATTGGTAATAACCAGCTGTTCCCAGCGGACTAAGTTTGTACTTTTTGAACTGTTTGGCTACATACTCTGCTGCTTTTGCATTTTCCTTACTACCGGTTCCGCGACCTTTCATTCTATCGGAAGCCAGGTAACTGATATGTTTGGAAATAATATCAGGAGATGGGTTAATGGATTGGGCGAAAGAGGTTATTGTAAAAAATGTAATAACACTGGTTAACAGAAATTTCAAATTCATTGTGGTGATTTAAGATCAGCAAAGGTAAAAACACCAGACGACGAAGCAAAATCGAATTTAAATACCTGGTTGAAGCAATTACAATGATTCGATTATTACATTACATTTTGTTTAATTATTTCAATAATTTTTAGTAGATTATTGATAGTGTTATACTTTTTGCAAAAGTGTTTTTGATTATTGGATTAGATAACTCTATCATTCACTTGTTTTTAACCTTCTGCAATTATGAAAAATCTTTTAGTTGTAATTGTTCTTTTATGCTCAATTCATTCATTCGCCCAAACGCTGGAAAATGACCGTCTGGCACTGGTTGCGCTTTACAATTCTACCAATGGAAACGCCTGGATAAACAAAACCGGCTGGACAGTTCCGGGTTCTCCAGGAGACAATCCTTGTGGCTGGTTTGGAATTACCTGTTCTGGTGGAAGAGTAACGTCAACTTATTTGCCTACTAATAACCTGATGGGTACTATTCCTGCTTCTATTGTCAATCTGGATGCTTTACAGTTTATGAATTTTGCAAACAATTACCTAAGTGGCAATATTCCTGCTGATATTGGCAATATGTCTAATTTGAAATCTATTGAATTGTTTATCAATCAGTTAACGGGCTCTATTCCTGCCTCAATTGGTAATCTGTCAAATTTGATCAACCTGACAATACACAATAATCAATTTAGCGGCAGCATACCTGCATCGTTAGGAAATTTAACCAGTTTACAGGCGCTTATTGTTAGTGACAACTTTATAAGTGGAAATTTACCCCCTGAGCTAGGAAATTTAACCCAATTAAGGCAATTGAATTTATATCGTAACCTGATTTCAGGATCCATTCCATCCCAACTTGGAAATTTAAGTTTGTTATCTGAATTGCAATTGTCCAGAAATCAATTAACTGGAAGTATTCCTGCCGAATTAGGGAATCTGACATTACTAAAAAAACTTGGTTTATATTATAATCAATTAAGTGGATCTATACCTTCCCAATTAGGCAATTTAACAGGTCTTACTGAATTAATATTGAGTAATAATCAATTGTCGGGCAGCATACCTTCTTCGTTTGGAAATCTTACCAATTTATCTACCTTTCTCTCGCTTAATGATAATCAGCTGAGTGGTATCATACCTGATTTGTCTGCTATTTCTGCCTCCTGTTCTATCGTCATTAATAATAATAAATTCACGTTTGACGGTATGGAAGCCAATATCGGTAAACTGGATTATTACGCTCCTCAGGCACTGCTTCCGCTTCAATACAATAATGGGATTTTAACTGTTGATGCTGGTGGAACTACCGCCAATAATACTTATAGATGGTATCGCGACGAAGCACTTATTGCCACCAATACAGGCGCTAATTTTCACATCGTCACCGGAGATGGAACTTATCGGGTAGAAGTAACCAATAACATTGTTACCGGATTAACCCTTTCGAGCAGTAGTTTCGTGGTTGGCTCAAATTCATCGGAAAGTGATCGGAATGCATTAATTGCCCTTTATAACGCAACTAATGGAAGCAGCTGGAATAATAAAACAGGATGGAATGTCCCTGGAAATTC
>Ga0247734_1002940_pt1 | contig 10522 bp, 8 predicted proteins | sample UWRJL103311B2_FD_180933 | JGI IMG/M metagenome (GOLD analysis project Ga0247734, IMG submission 180933) | Plant litter microbial communities from Arlington Agricultural Research Station in Wisconsin, United States - UWRJ-L103-311B-2 | ecosystem: Environmental > Terrestrial > Plant litter >... | reverse complement strand
CGCTATCGCGACCTCGTCGCCGCCGGCGCGGTTTCCGCTTCGGCTTACGACAAGGCGAAGGCCGATGCCGACGCGGCGCGGGCACAACTGGGCGCATTGCAGGCGCAGGCCTCTGTCTCTCGCAACGAGGCCGGCTACGCGGTGCTGGTCGCGGATGCCGACGGCACCGTGGTCGAGACGCTGGCCGAGCCGGGGCAGGTGGTCACCGCCGGGCAGCCAGTGGTTCGGCTCGCCCATGCCGGCCCGCGCGAGGCGGTGGTCGCGCTGCCCGAGACGCAGCGCCCGGCGGTCGGCTCGACCGCGCAGGCCAGTTTGTTCGAGGGCGCGACGGGCAGTGCCCGGCTGCGCCAGCTTTCCGATGCCGCCGATCCGCGCACACGCACTTACGAGGCGCGCTACGTGCTCGAAGGCGCACCGGCCCGTGCGCCGCTGGGCTCGACGGTGACGCTCACGCTCGATGGTCGGCGGACCGGCGCGGCGACTGCCCCGACGCTCGAAGTGCCGCTCGCCGCGCTCTACGATCCGGGACGCGGGCCGGGGGTGTGGGTGGTCGACGGCGCGAGCCGCGTCCACTGGCGCGCGGTGCAGGTCTCGGGACTGGGCGAGGAGAGCGCGCGGATCGCGGGCGGCTTGCGTCCGGGCGAGCGCTTCGTCGCGCTCGGTGCGCATTTGCTGCGCGAGAACGAGCAAGTGCGCGCCGTCGCCGGGGTCGCCGCGCGATGAGCCGCTTCAATCTGTCCGCGCTGGCGGTTCGCGAGCGTGCGATCACGCTGTTCCTCATCATCGCGCTGTCGGTCGCCGGTGTGGTCGCGTTCCTCAGCCTGGGCCGCGCCGAGGACCCGGCGTTTACCGTCAAGGTCATGACGGTCGTCACTGCGTGGCCGGGCGCGACCGCGCAGGAGATGCAGGACCAGGTCGCCGAGCCGTTGGAAAAGCGGCTTCAGGAACTGGCCTGGTACGATCGCGCCGAGACGTTCACCCGGCCAGGCCTGGCCTTCACCACGCTGACGCTCAAGGACATGACGCCGCCGGGCGAGGTGGCCGAGGAGTTCTACCAAGCGCGCAAGAAGCTGTCGGACGAGGCGGCGAAGCTGCCGCGCGGCATCGTCGGCCCGATCGTCAACGACGAATATGCCGACGTCACTTTCGCGCTCTACGCGCTCAAGGCCAAGGGCGAGCCGCTACACGTCCTCGCGCGCGAGGCGGAGACGTTGCGCCAGCGGCTGCTCCACGTGCCCGGCGTGCGCAAGGTCAACATCATCGGCGAGCGGCCCGAGCGCATCTTCGTGGAATTCTCGCAGGCCCGGCTCGCCACACTCGGCCTCGATCCGCGCGACATACTCTCCGCTTTGGCGGCGCAGAACCTGGTGACGCCGGCGGGCTCGATCGAGGCGAAGGGGCCCCACGTCGTGGTGCGGCTCGACGGGGCGTTCGACGGGCTCGACACGATCCGCGCCATTCCGATCGTCTCGCAGGGGCGCACCTTGCGCATGTCCGACATCGCCGAGGTCAGGCGCGGCTACGAGGACCCGGCGACCTTCTTGGTGCGCCACGAAGGCGACCCGGCGCTGCTGCTCGGCGTCGTCAAGCGCGACCGCTGGAACGGGCTGGACCTGGGCAAGGCGCTCGACGCGGAAGTGGGCCGGATCGGCGGCGAACTGCCGCTCGGCCTCTCGCTCACCAAAGTCACCGACCAGGCCGTCAACATCCAGGAGGCGGTGGGCGAGTTCATGCTCAAGTTCTTCGTCGCTCTGGCGGTGGTGATGGCGGTGTGCCTCGTCAGCATGGGCTGGCGCGTGGGCATCGTCGTGGCCGCCGCGGTGCCGCTGACGCTGGCGACGGTGTTCGTCATCATGATGGCGACGGGCCGCGAGTTCGACCGCATCACGCTGGGCGCGCTGATCCTCGCGCTCGGCCTGCTGGTCGACGACGCGATCATCGCCATCGAGATGATGGTGGTGAAGATGGAGGAGGGCCTCGATCGCGTCACCGCCGCGACCTATGCCTGGAGCCACACCGCCGCGCCGATGCTGAGCGGCACGCTGGTGACGGTGATCGGGCTGATGCCGGTGGGCTTCGCCAAGTCGAGCGCAGGCGAATATGCCGGCAACATCTTCTGGATCGTCGGCTTCGCGCTCATAACTTCGTGGATCGTCGCGGTGGCCTTCACGCCGTACCTGGGTGTCAAGCTGCTGCCCGACATCAAGCGGGTCGAGGGCGGCCACGCGGCAATCTACGATACGCCCCGCTACAACCGCTTACGCCGCATTCTGGGCGGGGTGATCCGTCGCAAATGGGCGGTGGCGGGCGCCGTGGTGGCGGCGTTCGTGATCGCGGTGCTCGGCATGGGCGCGGTCAAGCAGCAGTTCTTCCCGACGTCCGACCGGCCCGAAGTGCTCGTCGAAGTGCAGATGCCCGAGGGCACCGGCATCGCGGCCACCGCCGCGGCTTCCGCAAAGGTCGAGGGCTGGTTGCGCAAGCAACCCGAGGCGCAGATCGTCACCGCCTATGTCGGTCAAGGCGCGCCGCGCTTCTTCCTGGCGATGGCGCCCGAACTGCCGGACCCCTCGTTCGCCAAGATCGTCATCCGCACCCCCGACGAGAAATCGCGCGAGGCGCTCAAGCTGCGCATCCGCAAGGCGGGGGCAGAAGGCCTCGCGCCCGAGGCGCGCATCCGCGCGACGCAACTGGTGTTCGGACCGTACTCGCCGTTCCCGGTCGCCTTCCGCGTCAACGGGCCCGACTTGGCCACGGTGCGCGAAATCGCGGGCCAGGCGCAGCGCATCATGCAGGCGAGCCCGGACATGCGGCAGGTCAACACCGATTGGGGCGAGCGGGTGCCGACGCTGCACTTCGTGCTCGACCAGGATCGCCTGCGCGCGATGGGGCTGACCTCGCAGCAGGCCGGCGAGCAGCTGCAGTTCCTGCTGACCGGCACCACCGTCAGCCAGGTGCGCGAGGACATCCGCACCGTCGACGTCGTCGCCCGCAGCAGCGGGGCGGAGCGGCTCGATCCCGCCAGGATCGGCGGCTTCACGCTGGTCGGCGACCAGGGACAGCACGTACCCGTCGCGCAGATCGGCCGGCTGGAAGTGCGCATGGAAGACCCGATCCTGCGCCGCCGCGACCGCGTGCCAACGATCACCGTGCGCGGCGACATCGCCGAGGGGCTGCAACCGCCCGAAGTGTCGATGATGATCGAGAAGGCGCTCGCTCCGCTCAAGGCAAAGCTGCCCGCCGGCTACCGCATCGACACCGCCGGCGCGATCGAAGAGGCGGGCAAGGCCAATGCGGCGCTGGCGGCGGTGTTCCCGATCATGATCGCGCTGATGTTGACCGTCATCATCTTCCAGGTCCGCAGCTTCTCGGCGATGGCGATGGTGCTGGCGACCGCGCCGCTCGGCATCGTCGGCATGGTGCCCACGCTGCTGCTGTTCGGCCAGCCCTTCGGGTTCAACACGATCCTCGGGCTGATCGGGCTCGCAGGCATCCTGATGCGCAACACGCTGATCCTGATCGGCCAGATCCACAGCAACGAGGCGGACGGGCTCGATCCCTATCACGCCGTGGTGGAGGCCACCGTGCAGCGCGCGCGGCCGGTGATCCTGACCGCGCTGGCGGCGATTCTGGCGTTCATTCCGCTCACCACTTCGGTGTTCTGGGGCTCGCTGGCCTATACGCTGATTGGAGGCACGCTGGGCGGGACGGTGCTGACGCTGATCTTCCTGCCCGCGCTCTACGCCATCTGGTTCAGCATCCGGCCGGAGGGGGAACGCGACGATGCTCCCGAAGACCGGGCGGGGATGGAGGCCGGCGTGGTATTCGCCCGATGAATGCCTTCCCGCCCCGGCCCCGGCTTTCGCTGGTGCAGTTGGATTTGCGACGTCGGCGTGGCGAGATACGTTGGTGGTCAGGCCTGGCGCGCAAGCCTTTCACGAAATGCCGGGGTTGAGAAACTCCCAAACCTTGGAGATCACGACCGAACCTTCGCCGACCGACGATGCCACGCGCTTGACCGAGCCGGCGCGGACGTCGCCGACCGCGAAGATGCCTGGATGCGATGTCGCATAAGCCGAACCGCCGCCTGCCTCGTCGCCGGTCAGCACGAAACCCTTGTCATCGAGTTCGACGAGGTCGGCCAGCCATTCTGTGTTCGGGGCCGCCCCGACCATGACGAACACCGCGCAGGCTTCGACTTCGCGGGTTGTGCCGTCCGCCAGGGTGCGAATCGTCACGCTCTCCAGTTTCCCGGAGCCATGCAGCGCGCAGACTTCCGCGCCATACTCGATCGTGATCGCGGGGTCGGCCTCCAGCCGGCTCGACAGATAATTCGACATCGAGGCCGCGAGTGAGGTGCCGCGCACCAGCAACCGTGCGTGGCTTGCCGAGCGGCTCAGGAACATCGCCGCCTGGCCGGCGCTGTTGCCGCCGCCGATGACGACCGTTTCGGCGGCATGGCAGTAGCGCGCTTCGTTTTCGGTCGCGGCGTAATAGATGCCGGCGCCTTCGAACTCGGCGAGCCGGTCTATGGGTAGGCGGCGATACTGCACGCCGGTGGCGACCACGACGGCACCGGCGCGGACCCGGTGACCATTGTCGAAATTGGCACAGAAGCTGCCGTCCTCCATGCGATCGAGGCGCGCGACCCGGCGCGGCATCGCGAACTGGGTACCGAACTTCATCGCCTGAATTTCGCCGCGCCAGACCAGATCGGCGCCGGAGATGCCGGTAGGAAAGCCCATGTAGTTCTCGATCCGGCTCGACGTGCCGGCCTGGCCGCCGACCGCGAGGTCTTCCACGACGAGCGCGCTGAGGCCTTCGGCACCCGCATAGACGCCCGCGGCCACGCCTGCCGGGCCGCCACCGACGATCACCACGTCGAACGCCTTGTCGTCCGCCAGGTCGCGGTTGAGGCCGAGCAGCCGGGCGACTTTTCCGAGGTCGGGATCGGTGACGACATGGTCGCGCCCGAACACCACCAGCGGTCGGCCGGGCGGGGTGGCGCAACTGCTGGCGGTCCTCGCCGCATCGGCGCTGTCGAGCGGGAAGGACTGGTAAGGGATCCGGTTGCGGCTGGCGAACTCCGCGATCTGGCGGATTTTGCGATCCGTCTCCTCGCCGATCAGCACCAATGTGCCGTCACGCGCATCGAGCTGCCGGCGGCGGCGCGCGGACAGCACGGTGATGATGATGTCCGACATTTCCGGGATTTCGGACATGAGCTTGAGCATCGCGTGGCGGGGCACCTCGATCACTTCGGTGTCGCGCACGGTACGCAGTGCAATCGACCAGTTGCCGCCCGTCAGGAAGGAGATTTCACCTACGAACTGTTTCGGGCCCAGCGTGTAGGTGCCGTGGCGTTCGTCGGTGAATGGGTTGACCACTTCGATCTCGCCTTCGAGCACATAAGTGAAGCAGTCGGCACTCTCGCCGGGCCGGGTCAGGAAAGTGCCGGCCGGGTAGCGCTCCTTCCGGCCGATCGCCCACAGGGCTTCGACGTGCTGCTGCGCGAGCGGAATGCGCTGCATTTCGTTCAAGTCGCGCCCGATCGTCTCCATGCTCTTGTCTACCTCGCCTATGACGCCGCCGTTCATTCGAAGGTAGCGCTTCGGACGGGCAAACCCTAATTCCGAAAAGCTCCAGTTCCGAAAAACGATGTGCAGACCGGCCAATTCCTATAGAGCAAGCGCGAGGGAATAGTCGGACGTCAGTTGGAGCGATTTGCCATGGCCAAGAAGATTTTCGTGAATCTCCCGGTTGCCGACGTCGCGAAGGCGACGGCCTTCTATCAGGCAATCGGGATGGTGAAGAACGAGGCGTTCTCGAACGCGCAGGCGTCGGCGATGAACTGGTCGGATGAAATCCACTTCATGCTGCTTGACCACGCCTTCTACGCCACCTTCACGCCCAAGCAGATCATCGACGCCAAGACCACCAGCGGCATGCTGCTGGCGCTGTCGTTCGATAGCCGCACGGACGTCGATGCCATCACCGAGGCGGCACGGGCGGCGGGCGGTAGCGAACTGCACGAAGCCGAAGACCTGGGTTTCATGTATTCGCGCGCCTTCGCCGATCTTGACGGGCACGGCTTCGGGCCGTTCTGGATGGACCCTGCCGCCGCAGCCGGTGGCCCAGATGCTCCGGGGGATAATCCCGCCTGAGCGTCGCACGATACGCCGTTCGCCATCTGCCCTGTCGCTTGCCCAGCCCCTTTCGCGTTGCCCCGGAAGATACTAGGCTGCGGCAAATCAACGAGTGTGGGGCGGCATGTTCGATTTTCTCAAGAAGCAGTTCGTCGACGTCATCGATTGGCTTGAGGAGCCGGGAGAACTGGCCTGGCGCGTTCCCTTCGAGGATCGCGAGATCCAGAACGGCGCGCAACTGACGGTTCGCGAAGGACAAGCCGCGATTTTCGTCAACGAAGGTTCGGTCGCCGACGTTTTCGAGCCCGGATTGCACCGTCTGGACACGGCCAACCTGCCGCTTCTGTCGAACCTGATGAACTGGGACAAGGCGTTCCGTTCACCGTTCAAGTCGGACGTCGTGTTCCTGTCGCGCAAGGAGCAGCACGGCCTCAAATGGGGCACCGCCCAGCCGATCACGGTTCGCGATGCCGAGTTTGGCGCGCTGCGGCTGCGCGCGTTCGGATCCTATTCGTTCCGCGTGCACGACGTCGAAGCGTTCGTGTCTCGTGTCGTTGGTACGCTGGGTGAAGTGACGGTCTTCTCGCTGGAACCGCAGCTGCGCGCCGCGATTCAGACTTCGATCGCGACGGCGCTGGGCGGTGGCGGCGTCGCCTTCCTCGACCTCGCGGCCAACCAGCAGGCGCTTTCGGACCGCATCCGCACGGAAGTCGACAAGGCCTTTGCGCAGTGGGGGTTGGAATGCCTCAGCTTCTATGTCGAGAGCATCTCGCTGCCCGAGGACGTACAGGCGCACCTCGACAAAGGTTCCTCGATGCGCGTGCTGGGAGACCTGGGGAACTACACCCGGTTTCAGGCGGCTGAAGCGATGGAGGCTGCCGCGGATCAGGACGGCGGTGGATCGCTCGCGGGGCTCGGGGCGGGCATGGCAGCGGCGACCGCACTGGGTGGTGCAATGGCGCAAGGGCTGGGGACCGCGCCGATGGCGGGTGCAGCCGCACCTGCTCCGGCCGAGGACCCCGTCGCCATGATCGAGAAGCTGCACAAGCTCGTCACGCTCGGCGCGCTGAGCCAGGAGGAGTTCGACGCGAAGAAGGCCGAACTCCTGTCGCGCATCCGCTGACCATACGGCATCGGGGGACGCCGGCGTGATAAACTGCCCATCGTGCGGCGCAGCCCTGCCGCTGCGCAGCGCCGCCATGCCGTACACGACTTGCGCGCAGTGCCAGTCCCTGGTGCTGCGTGAGGGTGTGTCGGTTCAGGACGTGGGCAAAGTCGCGACATTGCCGTTCGACGTCTCGCCGATCCAGCTCGGCACGACTTTTAGGGTCGGAGGCCTGCACTTGCGCGCTGTGGGCCGAGTCCGCTGGGGCTGGGCCGACGGATCGTGGAACGAGTGGCTGCTGCAGGGCGACGATGGCGAGCACCGCTGGCTGGGCGAGGCCATGGGCGCCTTCATGTTGACGGTCGAGCGGGCCGACCTGCTCGACCTGCCGCTGGCGTCGGAGTTTGCAGGGGGCGGCGCGATCGGGGTCGGCCACGAGGTCGTGGTCGAAGGCGTCAGCTTGCGCGTGGTGGACTGCAAGGAGGCGCAGTGCCTGGGCAGCGAGGGCGATCTGCCCTTCGCGACGCTGCCGGGCCGCACCATGACCAGCATCGACTTTCGCGGCCCCGGTGCAGAGGCGCTGAGCCTGCAGCGCGACGAGCACGGGACTACGGCCTGGCTTGGCTTCTACAGCGAACTTGCCGGCCTCTCCCCTGATAACTTGCGGGCGATCGAGGGCTGGGCCATGCCGGACCGCGTACGATGAGTGCGGTGCGGACGATTGCCTGTCCCAATTGCGGCGGTTCGCTGGAAGTGCGCGCGGCTGGCTTTTCGGTAAATCTGGCCTGCCGTTACTGCGGCTCGATCCTCGACGTTTCGCGGCCCGAAGTCGCGCTTATCGAGGCGCATGACCGTGCTGCCGCCGGCTTCGACCTGCCCCTGGGCCGGCGCGGTGTACTGAACGGCACCGAGTGGGACGTTGTCGGCGCACTGCGTCGCAGTGACAGCACCTACACCTGGGACGAATACCTGCTGTTCAACCCTTACGTCGGCTATCGCTGGCTGGTGCTGAGCGAAGGCGAGTGGCAATTCGGGACGATGCTGCTCGATTGTCCGACGGGGGACGTCTACGGCGGCAGCGTCGTCTGGGGTGGACTGAACTTCACCTATGAGGAGGAGCCCGAACCCGAGAGGACGGTGACTCTCGAGGTTCTGGGCGAATTCTACTGGCGCGTGCGGCAGGGGGACGAAGTGTTCGCTCTCGTGTTCGAACGCGGCGAGCAAGTGCTCTCGCGCGAGGAGGGGGCCGGCGAGGCCAACTGGACGCTGCTGGTGCCGATCGATTCGGCGGCGGTCGCCGCGGCCTTTGCGCCCGACACTCAAGCGCGACCCCGGCCTCGGCGCCGTGCCGCCCCGGCAGAGCCGGCACCCGCCAAGCGGCAATTCGGCGACTTGTCCTCGATGTTCCTCCTTGCCTTTGCGGCGATGATTGCGCTGCTGCTGGCCATGGTCCTGATTTCGGGGCCCGTGGACCGTGCCAGTGGCAGCATCGACGCGCCCTTCGGCGTCACCCGCGAAGGGGTGAAGATCGGCACGATCGCGGTCAGGCGGCCTTGGCAGTTCGTCAGCATCACCGCGCGCGCCAGGGATTTCGACAACCGCTGGATCGATCTGGACTACAGCCTCGTGGACCGTGCAACCGGCCAGTCGATCGACGGCTATGGGCTGGTCGAACACTATTCGGGCACCGACAGCGACGGTGCCTGGAGCGAAGGCCAGCGCCGCGCCGTCACACAACTGGGCCGGGTCCCACGCGGTACGTACGACCTCTACGTCGACGCGGCGGCTCATGGCTGGCCGTCCGATCCTCCGGTGGTCCAGGGAAGCTGGTCGTTGCCGGAAACCATCCCCGTCTCGATCGAGGCAGAAACCGGTGCCTTGCCCTGGGGCAACTGGTGGACTGCGTCGCTGCTCCTGCTGCTGTTCCCCTGCATCGCGACGTGGCGACGCTTTCGCGAGGCGATGCCATGAGACCGCGCCTGATCCTGTTCCTCGTCTGGTGCCTGCTGGTCCTGGGCGGCGCCTCCTACGCCTCGTTCTACGCCTGGTCGCCTTATTCGGACGAGCGACGGCCCGCCCGCACCGGCTTCTACGGCCCCACGCACAAGTAACCCGTTTTCACCAAGGAGCCCGCCTATGCTCACTCTTCCGATATTCCTCGCCACCTTGCTTTATGCGGGGATGGGCATCGTGATCTTCGTGGTGAGCTTCGTGCTGGTCGACAAGCTGACCCCCGGAGAGCTGTGGCGCGAGATCATCGAGCGCAAGAACCTGGCGGTGGCAGTGCTGGCCGGATCGGTCGCGATCGGCATATCCAATATCATTTCCGCCGCCGTCCATGGCTGAAAAGTCCGTTCCGCAAGGAGCCGGGGTCGACGAACGCGCGCCCGGTTCCCTCGCGGTGATTCTGCTGGTTTCGGTCCTCGTCGTCGCGACCTGCGGCCTCATCTACGAACTCCTGGCGGGCACGCTTGCCAGTTATCTGCTGGGCGACAGCGTCACCCAGTTCTCCACCGTGATCGGTTCGTACCTGTTCGCCATGGGCGTGGGGAGCTGGCTTTCGCGCCACATCCGGCGCGACGAGATCGGCGTGTTCGTGCGCGTGGAGATCCTGATCGCCATGCTGGGCGGGTGGTCGGCCGCCGGATTGTTCCTGCTGTTCCCGCTGGTCGGCGATTTCCGGATCGTGCTCTATGCGCTGGTCCTGGCGATCGGCGTGCTGGTGGGGCTGGAAATCCCGCTGCTCATCCGCATCCTGCGCCATCGCTTCGCGTTCCGCGAGCTGGTCTCGAACGTGCTGACGTACGACTACGTCGGCGCGCTGATCGCCTCGTTGCTGTTCCCGCTGGTGCTCGTGCCCTGGCTGGGCATGATCCGGACCGGCTTCGTGTTCGGCCTCGCCAACGTGGCCGTTGCGCTCGCCCTGCTGGTGGCGCTGCGCCGCCAACGCCGTATCGCCGGCGACGTGCTCGCCGCGCTGGCGGTAGCGGCAAGCCTCGTTGCCGGGGTCGTCTTCGCCGATCGCCTGCAGCGCTGGTCAGAAGTCGCATTCTATGCCGAGCCGGTGATCTACGCGCGCTCCACCCCGTACCAGCGCATCGTGCTGACACGGCGCGGCGCGGACCTGCGGCTCTATCTCAACGGCAACCTGCAGTTCTCCACGCGGGACGAGTACCGCTATCACGAAGCGCTGGTCTGGCCCGTGCTCGGCCGCGTCGCCCGGCCCGGTGCGGTCCTGATCCTGGGTGGCGGCGATGGCCTTGCCGCGCGTGAG
>Ga0247734_1002939_pt1 | contig 10523 bp, 8 predicted proteins | sample UWRJL103311B2_FD_180933 | JGI IMG/M metagenome (GOLD analysis project Ga0247734, IMG submission 180933) | Plant litter microbial communities from Arlington Agricultural Research Station in Wisconsin, United States - UWRJ-L103-311B-2 | ecosystem: Environmental > Terrestrial > Plant litter >... | reverse complement strand
CCAATTCAAACATTCACTTCTAAGTCGACTAGTACTAGAGACTAACCGCTCTTACTATCCTTCCACGCACCCCGAATCGATCGAATACGCTAGTCGCTAGCGTATAACATCCTTCCCAACCAACATAAATAAGGTATAAGCTTTTATTCAATTGTTATAGATCTCTAATTCTTGCTTAAGGGTATTAAGGTAGAATATGAAATCCTCTACTAACTAACTTAGATGCTATTTCGCTATCTTATACTTATTAGTTATATTTAGCCTTTAATTTAGAGCATTAGTAATATTGTTAAGTAGAATTATCTTAAAGTTTTTTTATATAGTATTTCTTATATCTTGGTCCTCTTTAAACTTAGATTACTCTCTCTCTAGCTTTATATTAAAGAAGGATATATAAAAGTTTATTTTGTTAATATTTATAAGTAAGTAGTAGCCCTTATCCCTATAAAATTCTTATTCTGCTTATATAAGAAAGGATTAAGCCTTTATTATACCCTTCCCTTTATATATAGGAAGGCGATAGGGTTTCTAGAATATTCGCTAGGGTGCCAGAGCCTCTTTGAAGGCAGTTTGGCCCTATTATACTAGCTTATCTATCTTATTAGCTGATGGCTGTTCTTTAGAGTGCTCTAGTATAGTAGTATTCCTAGCCAGAAGCTCCTTAAGTTCTCTATTTAGTTCCCTATTCTAGGCTTGTATCCTCTTCAACTTTTTAATTTGACTCTGATTTGGCTGCTTTACTATTTACTATGCCTTAGCTTCTTTAAGCTATGCCAGAATTGTGGCATGTTGAGCCTTCTCTTTTGCTAGTTAAATCTTAATATTAGCAGCAATAATTAGAGCTGTAGGAGTCACTTCTAACATCTTCTTACCAGGCCTTCGGAGGCTCTCTAGATAAATAGCAGACTCCTCTCTCTCTTCTTCTAGAGCCCTTGTTATTATATAGGACTTTGTTATTCTCGCTAATTATATTATAGTTAAGCGCTAGTAACATAGATCTACTATAGTACTAATATAGCTTCGAATCTATATTGAGCTGCCGCCTAAATAGCTAAGAGAGATTAGAATATAAAGTTTCAAAGGCAAAGTAATATAATATTCAAAGATATCAATTCTTATCAACTAGTTAAATCTTATATAAACTAATCTTTACCCTTCTCAAAACTCTGCTTTCCCTTACTTTATATCGAAGGCTAGTTGAAGCTTTATTGAATAGGATATAGGGTATTACAAAGCATTTATCTTACTTTAGTGCTATGATTTATAACCTCTTCCTTTTACCCGAGCAGGTGACCCCTAGGTCAGGTGACTTTCCCCAACGCCTTATATAAGGCCCTGACAATTAATACCTAGGGCCTTTAAAGAAGGTTTTTAATTATATAATCACTTCTCTAAAATTTATTTACTTGTCTCTATTAGTATAATAATAATCTTAAGCTAGACCTTTTAATAATAATAGAAAAGCAATAATATATTGCTTATATAATAAGCTTACTCGGCTACAAATATTGTTAAATATTTCAAATTTATAATTAAGAGCTTCTAAACCTCCTCCTTTATATTTCTACTTATTAATAAATATCTTTATAATATTAGTAATCTCTTTACTAAAGCCTTTATAGTTATATTTTGAAATATATTATTTTTAATATTGCTTCTTAGTATATATATTCTTCTATTAGTCTTAACCTTAAGGTTTAGGATTCTAAGGGCTTCTGGGATTATTAGTTTCCTAATAGTTATAATTTTAATACTCTTATTATTTATACTCTTAATATAATTACGCTAGCTCTTATTCTTATTACTTAATTTATAAAGATAAAATCGTAGATCGGCGGTTATTAAATCGTGATAAAATGCCTTTTAGAGGATTTATAAATATAAAGCATTTAAAGGCTTTAAGTGTGAGATTTGTAATAGAAAAGTAAATTTTGTTATAGGGGGTTTTGATAGGGGTTTGGCTTATAAATAGCTGGTTGATATTAGTTGGATTTTCTCTTATATATTATAAAGAAGTATTATTAACTCTTAATTAAAGAAGAGAAAAGTTGAAAGTTCTTTAATTTAGCTTTATAAGGAGTTTATTAATCTTTTTATTAGATTATAAATGTTCAATCTCCTGCTATATAGCTTATATAAAGCTATCTTTGATAGGAATACTCTTATTAAAATATGTTTTTGATATATATATACTAGAAGCTTATAAGTGATTATAAAGTCGAATTCTTAAGCTTTGGCTTATACTATCAAATTAATTAAGTCTAAATTTTTTGAAATTATATATAAAGAGAGCTTATAAATTATTATTAATCTAATTGTCTTTCTTATAAAACTTAAGCTTATCTTTAGTATATTATATAAACTCTTTGTTAATTGTTAAAGTAAAGTTAAATTAAGATTTATATCCTTAATTTAAGCTTTAACTAAACTCTTAAGCTTCAGCTTATACTAAGCTTTTAGACATCATGGCGAATTGAGCTACCCTAAATTCAAATTGGCTAATATAGGAATTTAGAGTAACATTAATTTTATACTAGAAGAATCTAAAATATACCTAGGGACATTATTTAATAAGAGGAAGATTAATATAAGTAAAGTATATATATTCTTAAAGCTTAATAGTAGGTTTAATATAAGTAGTTATAGATATATTATAATATTATAAATATATAATTTCAGCTTTCTTAAAGCAAGGGGTTTATATTATAACAAGCTTTAAAGCTTTAATACTTTATTTAGCTTATAAAGTTAATAGAAGTAAGGGGTATTATTAGTAAGAGAATTTAATAAGGGAAATACTAAAATAATAGTTAATAAGATTATAAAGATCAATTTATAAAGAGTATTTATAAAAGCTTTAATTTGCACCTAGTAGGAGTATATTAAAGGTCTATTTATACTTCAAGTTAGCTATAGGGACAATTTATAAGGCGGTTTCTTTTAAAGGTTAATTTTAAAAGATAGTTTAAAAGTTAATTTCTTATAAAAGGTAGTTTCTTAATAAGGGTAATTTCTAAAAGGAGATTTTATAAGAAATGTCTAAAGGCGATTTCTCTTATAAATAAGAGTCTTAATTAATAGTAGACATTTCTCCTAATATAGATTAGCCTTTGTAAGACTTATAGATTAAAGATTAAAGAATTAGGGTAGTTTTAAAGGTAGTTTTAAGCCTCCTTAAAGGGGCTCTTAAAAAGGTAAAATTAAAGCTTTGCAATATCAATTAAAGTGAAATTAAGAGCTCTTAAAATAGGGTTTTTATAATAATTTGAATTTATCCTTCTCTAATTTAAATACAGACTAATTAGTGTTAGATCACTCTTGAATATATAGTACTAATATATATTATATATAAGTGCTAGTTGTATTCGGTAGTAATAATGTTTAATTGAACTAGATCTATATATAACCTAGTATATATAACTTTACTAGAACCGGGGTTACTATAACCCGATGCTTATATCAGCATCCCAGCTTATATAAGCCGATTCGGAAGGTCAGTATACTAATAATAATTTAGTAAGAAATTATTAAATAAACATCTAAGCTCTTTTATAATTAAAGAAATAATAAGTAAATATTATTAAGTTTATTAATTAAAACTTTTATTCTTATATAAGATTTATAATATATTTTATATATTACTATTAAAGTTATAAAAAAGTTAAAATAAAATTAAAATAAAACTAAACTTAATATAAATTAAGAATTAATTAGAATATAAAGTTAAAAGTATTTAAAATTATAAAAATATAAAAAAGAATAAAAAAGAATTAATATATTAAAAAGAATATTTCTTTTCTAATAATATTTAGAAATTTAAAAGTTACTTTTAAAATACTTTTAATATAATATAAAATTACCTTTAAGATACTTTGAGATTTATTAAGTTAAATATAAAAAATTAAGAAAAGAAAAATAAGAAAATATTAAAAAAAAGATAAATTTAAGCCCGAAGGTATAAAAAAAGAGCTTATAAACAAATATAAAAAGCTCAAAGGTATAATAGAGAGTACTTATAAGTAAAATATAAGATATTTAAAAGCGAACTTATTCTAAAACCTCTCTTCCTTCTATTATTATCTCTTTATTTATCTTTATCTCTTTCTTCTTCTATTTTTCTTCTTTCTCTTTCTTTTTCTTTTTATTAGAAGAAAATTCTTTTTTATTATTATTATTATTATTATTCTTTTTTTCCTCTTTTAATATATTAATTTAGAAGTAAAATTAGTATAAAGCCTATTTAAAAGAGAAGTTTTAGATATTTACTACTATTTATTATAATTTAACTAACTCTTATAAAAGAGAATTAGTAATTTAGGCCTTTATAAAAAGGGCTTAAAATATTACTTTTACTTTCTTAAAAGGGGCTTATTAGTAAAATAAAGCTTTAACTTTATTAGTAAAAACTAATATATTAGCTCTAATAGCTCTTTAGAGCCTAAATAAATACTAGCTAAAACTAGATATTTTATAAAAAATATATTAAAGTTAAAAAATATAATATACTAAATAAATATATTAGAAAAGGATTTTTATAATATTAAATTAAAGTTAAAGTAGAGTTAAATTAAAGAAAAGATTTATAAACTTATAAAAAAAGTATTACTTATAATAATATTAGTATTTTTTATTAATTAATTAATTAAATTAATAAATATTAAAGAGATTAATAAAAAGTTACTTTAAATATTATATATAATATATATATACTAAGAAAAAGAAACAGAAGGCGATTAAAAGAGTAGTAATAATAATAGTAGTAATAGATATATTAATATTAATATTAATAATAAAGCTTAAAAAAATTAAAAAGTTAAAAAGTTAATAAGTATTTAATCTTATAAAAGGGCCTTTATTAGAAAATCAACTAAGAAGCTATAAGGTAATAGTAACTTTTATTATTATATCTCTATTATAATTCTTATTATTATTACTATTATTAATTTCTATAGCTATCTCTAGTTAATTATAAGCTATAATTCTATTATTATTTTATACTTTTAAATAAATTAGAAAGAGTTTATATTTCTTATTTAATATAATAATAAGCTTTATTACTATTATTATATAATTATAATATTAAAAATAAAAGGGATTAAATAAGAAGATTTCTTAATTAGGAATATAATAGGGATTATAATACTAGTCTTATCTATTATTAGAATTTCTCTTAGCTAAATTAATTCCTTATTTATTATATTTCTTTTATCTTTTAACTATAATATAATAATTTATTAAAAATAATATTCTAGAAAAGGGGCTAATATTAGAGCCTTATATAAAATATTAAAGAAAGTTACTTAATCTAGAAGTTACTTATTTAAATAAAAAGAAGAGATTATAAATTATAATATTAAAATAAGATAAATAGTTTATAATATTTTATATTTTATTTAATAAGGCTTTGATTAGCCTTTAATATAAAGTAAAGAGAAGCAAAGCCTTAAGAAGGGTAGAGATTAGTTTATATAAGAATTAACTAGTTAATAAGAATTAATATTTTAAATACTATATTACTTTACCTTTGAAACTTTATAATATCTTATATTTTATTTGATAAAGTTTTAATTAGCTTTTAATATAAAGTAAGAAGAAATAAAGTTTTAAGAGGGATAAAGATTAGTTTATATTATAATAGAAATAACTAAAATATAATACTTCTCTATTATACTTAAATAATAATATAAGAATTTATTATATTTTTAATATTATATTTAGTACGATCGTTAATCAATAGAGTACCGATAGTACTATAGGAATCAAGTATTGTATAAAAGCTGGTTCTGGTTCTAGTGTTACTACTTGCTATCTATACTTATGCTGAGTAAGCATGGTACGATGGTACGTACTATGGTACGTACCATACCTTGGTACCGTGATAATATTAATTAGATAGGCAAAAATATTTAAAATATAAGTGCTTGATTTCTAAATATTCTAAATATATATATTTCTATTATATATACCTGATATTTTAAGCTATTATAACAAAAACAATAAAGAAAACTTGCTTTTTATTTATTCTTTTATAATATAAATTTAACAAGTTAATAAGAATTAATATCTTTGAATATTATATTACTCTTTCTTTAAAACCTTATAATAAGATTTAACTAATTATATAAAATTTAATATTCTTAAATATTATATTACCCTGCTATTAAAACCTTATAATAAGGCTCTGACTAAGTAGCCTATGATATATATAAAAGAGAAGTAGAATCTTATATAAGATTTAATTAATTATTATAAGAATTGATATCCTTGAATACTATATTATCCTGCCATTTGAAACCTTACAATTATACATGTGCCGAGGAATAATTTTATAAGGATAAACAAGAACCGGAAAGAAGACCAGGCATTGCGGCACGACCCTGAACTGTAAAGTAACATGGTTGATTGATCACGAGAAAGGGGTACTAAGGAAGCATTTGCTAATACTTAATTCAAATGCAATGCTAACCAGGACACACCATTTATGCTAATGTACAATGCAGGGACCTAGAAAGGGAAACGTTCCGAGCAAGCTCTAATGCTGGGACGGAGACGATTAATTTACAACAACTATTGTTTACAACAACATTCGACGAGGGTCTTCAATGAAATCCTTGACCTTGACCAAGAACTGTACGGCTTCTCGGCCATCCAACAGTCGATGATCGTAAGTTAACGCCAAGTACATCATAGGTCGGATCACAATCTGACCGTTGACGACTACTGGCTTCTCCTTGATGGCATGTAAACCAAGAACAGCAGTCTGAGGGAGGTTGATGATAGGTGTGCCCATCAGGGAACCAAAGACGCCACCGTTGCTGATCGTGAAGGTTCCCCCTGCCATGTCTTCGATGGTGAGTTTGTTGTCACGAGCCTATAGTGATTAGAATTAAAACCACTAGAAATGCCATTGAATCTTACTTTCTTGCCTAATTCTGCAATAGTTCTCTCAATACCAACAAGATCCATGGTTTCTGTATTTCGGACAACGGGAGTCACCAGGCCCTTCTCGGTTGCAACAGCAACACTGATATCAACATAGTCCCTGTAGACAATAGTATCACCGCCATTGGGACCCTCAATGGATGCATTGACGGCTGGAATATCTTTCATGGCAAGAACGCAAGCACGGGAGAAAGCACTCATGAAGCCTAATTTGACACCAGTCTTCTTGAGAACCTCATCCTTGTATAGCTTCCGAAACTCCATGATCGAAGACATGTCCACCTCGTTAAAGGTGGTAAGAGATGCAGCAGTATTCTGTGACTGCTTTAGACGCTCTGAAATACGTAGACGCATGCGGTTCATCTTTACTCGGCGTTCCTCACGGTTGCCAAAGGCAGGTGCTATATAGACCAGTCAGCATCGCCTTAACGACCAGATAACCCAAAACAGTTGCGAGGAACCTAAAATGCGTGAATCTACTTACCGGCTGGTTTTGAATCAGTCTTTTTGCTTTCAGCCTTTGGTGCCTCTTTCTTTGGCTCAGGTTTCGTTTCTTTTGGCTCGGACTTCTTTTCTGGAGCGGCAGGTTCGCTTTCTGATTCCCCTTTCTTCGGCGCAGGTTCCGAAGTTGCAGACTTTTTTGGTTCCGACTCTGTATTCTTCTTTCCTCCTTCAGGCGGACCCCCAAGCTCCAGGCGGAGTAAATCCTGCCCAACAGTTACGGTATCCTCTTCATTAACCAGAAACTCTTTAATTGTACCAGCTTCAGGTGCATTGACCGCAATATCAATCTGGTAAAAGAGTCAGCATATTTGTCTACAAATGGACTGTGGTGGATGTTTGGGTAAACGCGCCTTGTCTGTCTCAATTGTAGCAATTTCCTCATCTTGCTCAACGTAGTCACCAATCTGCTTCGAAAACTGCTTCAGTGTCCCTTCTGAGATTGACTCAGCCATCTCAGGCACTTTGACAACTTTATCCGCATAGCTACGGAATTGCTGGATGACTGGAAAGAATTGCCGTTGCATTTGAGGAGCTTGATACGCTCTCAATGTGCGAGCCGCAAGCAGTGCTCTCCGGGAAAGCATGATTGCAATGTGGCAAGATATGATAGATGAGTTGAAGAAAGAGGGTGCGAAATGGAATAGGTTGTTGTAGAGGAGATCTTGCCGAACAAACGAACACCTCAGACCAAAACACCCGAGATTCTGCAGCCTCTTGCCAAGCCTCCAAGCCACGACCAAACCATCCCTGATACAGACATCAACTGCTCTGACTCTGTCGTATCGCAACCACTATCTTTCTACGAAGTCGCACGTATTGTGAGAACGCCTTCTTGCCATTGGAGAGTTCAATTGACGACCGGGAAATATCGCACAAGCTCCGCTATTCCGTAAATATGTCTACGAAGCAGGTAGTATCGTAGGTTCTTCCCTTCGAAAGGCCCAACCCCCAATACTGACTATGGCTCCTTCAGGTCTCTCTATCGACGCTCGTTGAAGCTGGCTCTTGACTGGACGATCCACCGCTATCTCTGGAGAGGCCAAGCTTTGTATATCAGGTCGTTATTCGAAGCCAACAAGAATATCAAGGACCCCAGGCAACAGAGGGCAAGTCTCAAAGCTAGAGGAAATGTGGGCTGGGCTGACCAAACAGGCACTGTTTAAGGAGGCGGAGGATTTGCTTGAGAAGTGGAAGCATCCCGATCCATACCGTGCACCAACAGCACCTGGAGGTAAGATGGGAGTCATCATATACGGCTTCTACATGATACTGATGGCCAATTGCAGGATCCAAGTTCGAGCGTAACCTCCCAGCTCCAATACTCGACCGTAAGTCATTTCCATTGAAGAGATGGGATTTTAGGCTGACATTGTATAGCACCACGTCCTATGATCTTGTAGAGAGCTTTTGGATTGAGCGAGACACGAAGTTGCGGGCCACTTGGAGTTTGTACATAGTAGATCGCGGCAGGAAATAAAGGTTATAACAATCATATTGAAACGCAATCTTGTGGATTTATCAAAAATAGGTGATCCTTTGCATGTTAAACGTGAGTTTAGGATACAATTTGAACTAGTGCAACATTAAGAACGCGCCGAGCCTCATGCCCTTTGTCAAGCTATACACAACATCCAAATATTATGGTATGGAGGGAGTGCGCTTCATAAAATCGATACAGCCATATAGTTTTTATTTTACTTATAAAAGTGCAGCATGAGCCCACCACAACTCATCACATATGAAAAAGTTTTAGCTTTGTGCTGGCTGCTATTTAAAAATATGGTGATAACCGGATCTTCAAACCATACATTGAGCAGTCCAATCAATATCGATATCACATGCGCGAGAAGAATAAACAAATATGTAGTAGTTATCAGTTTCTCATAAGATTGTTTTCAGAACAATCCCATCCATTGCCATGGATTAATGTACAACCAGAACGCGAAAAAGCAACCATGATCCCAAACCCAGACGACACCCCATTATCATGAAAGGAACCCAGAAAACCAACCAGCCAGAGAAAAGGAAATCTATAGTTCCTGGCTGCCTGGTGCCTTTCCTCCCTTGGCTGTCTTCTTTGGTAGGAGGTCTGAAAATGACATTAGCTTTTGACGATACAATGGGAACCGGAGACACTTACTTTGGTGAATGTTTGGCAAGACACCACCTTGTGCGATTGTGACATGTCCAAGAAGCTTGTTCAATTCCTCATCGTTACGGATGGCAAGTTGGAGATGACGTGGGATAATACGAGTCTTCTTGTTATCACGAGCGGCGTTACCGGCCAACTCGAGGATCTCAGCTGCTAGGTACTCAAGAACGGCTGCGAGGTAGACGGGGGCACCTGCAAATGATTGTCAGAATGCTAAGACGCATTCGGATATATGGAGGAGCTTACCGGCACCGACACGTTGGGCATAGTTTCCCTTGCGGAGAAGACGGTGGACACGACCGACGGGGAATGCAAGACCAGCCTTGGATGATCGACTGCGAAAGACGCGTCAATGAATGCAAATATAACCAATAAACGCAGAAGGTCCAGGACGATGCGCAACTTCCAAAGGGAGTATGGCGACAGGAGAAAGACGCGTCTCAAAGAGGTTGCATGTAATGGGATTGGGTGGATGATAGAGATAACGTGCACTTACGATTGGGCGTTCTTGGAGCCACTGGCCTTTCCTCCGGATTTACCTCCAGTCATGATGATTGATTTTTGGGGGGTTTGAAAAGAGGGAGATAATATTGAAGTGGAAGATTCGTAAAAGTCGAGGCTGCTGTGATATGAAGTTGGCGTTGAGGTTGGTTGAACGGTGTAAAGTTTGGGGGGAGGAAGGTGGTTTTATAATAGAAGGAGTGTGGGGACCAGGCCCCGCGATCACACGCGAGCTGATTGGTTGGATGTGCCCGTTGTTTTGAATGTCGCTTTTCGCTTAATGGAGCGTGTGGAGGCAGGCTGGTGGGCGAGGCAGGCTTGCACTTGCTGTGGCAGGGCGTCGAGCCCCAACGCGCTTTCCCACCAAAGATACCCAAAAGCCAAGCCAGAATAGACAAGGGTCTGCCTCTGCATCACCCGCTAG
>Ga0247734_1002936_pt1 | contig 10535 bp, 9 predicted proteins | sample UWRJL103311B2_FD_180933 | JGI IMG/M metagenome (GOLD analysis project Ga0247734, IMG submission 180933) | Plant litter microbial communities from Arlington Agricultural Research Station in Wisconsin, United States - UWRJ-L103-311B-2 | ecosystem: Environmental > Terrestrial > Plant litter >... | reverse complement strand
TCGGCGGCGCCGGCAACTACGGCAGCTACAAGGGCGAAATCCACCTCGACCTGCCGAGCTGGCACGACATCGCGATCAAGGTCGACGGCGTCGTCGCGCACCGCGACGACCTGGTGAAGAACCCGCTTCAGGGCGCGGACGGCTTCAACGGCTACGACCGCCGCGGCATCCACGCCGAAGCGCTGTGGACCGCCGCGCCGAACTTCACGGTCGATTATTCGTACGACAATTCCTACGATTCGACGACCTCGCAGTACCTCCAGCTGATCGCCACCGGCACCTACAAGCAGGCCGCGCTGGCGACGGTGCAGGCCGATCGCGCCAAGACCGCCAACGTCGGCGTGCCGCAGCAGCCCAGCATCGGCAAAGTCCAGGGCCATCGCCTGACGCTGTCGTGGGACGTGGCCAGCGACCTGACGATCAAGTCGATCTCGTCGTACCGCAAGCTGACGCAGAGCCAGTACGACAACGGCTCGGCGGCGACCACGATGTCGAACGCCACCGGCAGCTTCACCAACGCCACCTTCAGCCGCGACAGCCTGGCGCACACCTACCAGAACCAGGAAAGCCAGGAGCTGCAGATCATCGGCAGCCTGCCGCGCGTGAAGTTCGCCGGCGGCGCGCTGTACTATCGCGAGCACGCGGGCGACGATGCCCAGGCGTTCTACACCAACAAGTTCACGAATGCGGCGGGCTCGGCCTACACGCTGATCGACACCGGTCCGTTCGACGCGATCTCGCGCGATCGCGCCAGCAAGGTGACGACCGAGAGCGTCGGCGCCTTCGGCCAGGCGACGTACGACCCGCCGATCCTGAACGACACCGTGCACCTCACCGGCGGCCTGCGCTGGACGCGCGATGCCAAGCACGGCGAACTCGACATCGTGAACGGCGCGCTGCCGGTCAACCGTCTGGGCGTTTCGGGCCCCATCCACCTCGACAAGGCCTGGTCGCGCGTCGACCCGATGGTCAACCTGATGGTCGACCTGACCGACGACATCCACGTCTACGGAAAGTGGAGCACCGGCTACAAGTCGGGCGGCGCCAACTCGCGCTCGCAGGAATACGACGCCTTCAACCCGGAAACCGTCTCGATGTTCGAGATCGGCGCGAAGACCGAGTTCTTCGACCACCACGCCCGCTTCAACATCGCCGCCTACGCGGGCGACTACAAGGACATCCAGGTCGACTTCAGCCGGCCTTACGAGACGCCGACCACCGGCCGCACCACGCGCACGACCACCTCGACGATCAACGCGCCGGGCAAGGGCGGCCTGCACGGCATCGAGGCCGAACTGGCGGTCATGCCGGTCGAAGGCCTGACGCTGTCGGGCGCGTTCGCCTACCAGTACGTCAATATCCCGGCGACGGTGAACCCCTATCCCAACGCCAACGGCGTGGTCAGCACGCTGGCGGTGCCGATCTACCAGACCTACACGCCCAAATACACGGCGAGCGGCTCGATCGACTACAACCTGCCGCTCGACGGCATGACGATCCGCCTGCATCTGGATGGCAACTACGATTCGGGTTTCTACGTCTCTTCGAACGACCCGGTCTATACCGGCCCCAATGTCTCGACCAACATCTACAACCCGAAGTCGGACTCGGCGTTCATCGTCAACGGCAACCTGGCGCTGGCCGACATCGACTTGCGCGGCGATGCCAAGATGACCGTCTCGGTATGGTCACGCAACCTGCTTAACGAGCAGCATCTGTTCTACAAGTCGGTGAGCAAGACCACCGGCACGTCGGGCATGTTCAACGAACCCCGCACCTTCGGCGTGCAGGGCCAGGTCCAGTTCTGAGCGGGAGGATGACGATGCGTACTTCGATCAGGATCGGGCTGCTGCCGCTGCTGGCGCTGCAACTCGCCGCCCCGGCGCTCGCACAGGGGGCCATGGCGCCCGTGCGCGCGCCGGTCGCCGCACCGGGGGACCACCCCCAGCTGCTGCCGCTGCAGGGCGGCCGCAATTTCCGCGACCTCGGCGGCTATCGCACGGCGGACGGCCGCACTGTGAAGTGGGGCCTGCTGTTCCGCTCGGGCTCGATGCACGGGCTGACGGACGCCGATTACCGCTACCTCGAGAACCAGGGCATCGCCGTGGTCTGCGACTTGCGCGACCAGCGCGAGCGTGCGGCCGAGCCGGTCAACTGGCCGGCCGCCAAAGCCCCGCGGGTGCTGTCGGACGACTACACGCTCGATATGGCGTTCATGCCCAAGGGCGATCCCAAGACCTGGACCCCGGCGCAGACCCGCGCGGCGATGGCGTCGTCCTATCCGCGCATGCTGGCCAGCTTCAACGGCCAGTTCCGACGGATGTTCGGCGAACTGCTCGCCGGCCACGCGCCGCTGGCGTTCAACTGCTCAGCCGGCAAGGACCGCACGGGTATCGCCGCCGCGCTGCTGCTGACCGCGCTCGGCGTGCCGCGCGCTACCGTGATCGAGGATTACCTGGCGACCAACCGCTACCTCGATCCCAAGGGCCTGATGATGAAGTCGGCCACCGCGGGCATGTTCAAGGGTGTGCCGCCGCAGGCCGCCAAGGCGATGCTCTCGGCCGACCGCAGCTACATCGAGGCTGCACTGCGCGTCGTCGACAGCCACAAGGGCGGCGCCAACGGCTACTTACGCGACGAGCTGGGCCTGTCCACCGCCGACCTCGCGCGCCTGCGCGATCTGTACCTGACACGTCCGGCCAAGCGCTGAGAACCCACCGCGCCTCGTCTTTGCGAGGCTTGCGGTCAACCTTACCCCCGTCATCCCCGCGAAGGCGGGGACCCCTCTGATGGCCGTGCAACAGGCATAGTCATCAGCTGGGTTCCCGCCTTCGCGGGAATGACGACGGAGGTTCAAACCAGAAGTTCATGCTCTGGAGTGGGATGACGAAACATGGGTCGGTGTAAAGCCACCATGCTCTAATAGCGGCTGCGCGCCGCCCGGCTCAGTCGCCCCGCGCCTGCTGGATCGCGTGGTACGCGCCGCCCATCAGCCGGGTGACTTCCTCGGCGCTCAGGACGTATTGCGGCTCGTAGCTCAGGCCCCGCTGCGCGGTGCGCTTCCACGAATCGACGTAGAGCCCCTTGTTCGGCCCGAAGGTCAGGTCGACGTGGCGCGACAGTACGGCGGGTCCGTCGCTGGAGTAGGCGATTCGGAAGATCGCCGCGTCGACCACGTAAGGTCCCACCATCACCCAGACATGGCCGTCCCACTCCGGGTTCGCGGTGCCGAACACGGCGGGTCCGTCGAACGGCTGCCGGTCTCCGAACACCGGCACGCCCTCGACCGCCAGAGTGCCCGCGACGACCTGGATCGGTGCGGCCATGCGGCTTTCGAGGCTCACCGCCAGCGCCGCGCTCAGCAGGGCGCTGGCGCGGGGCAGCGGCGGGAACACCGCCAGCAGCTCGACCGCGCATTTCGACAGCACGGCGCCGTCGGCATCGTCCATCACGTAGGACTTGAACGCCTTTGCCGCGGGCCAGCCGTGCTGCGCCGCGATGTGCTTTCCAAGCTGGGCAAGGTCTTTTATGGTCGCCATGCCGGCCCCCTTAACCGCCCGCGCGCCGAGTGGCCAGAGCGCCTACCGCAGGCCGGAAACACCTGTCCGAACGGCCCCGAAAGCGGCATCCGGCGGGGGATTGTTATTTCGGCGCGAGGTGCTATATGCCACCCGCTGCGTCGTTCGCGACGGGAACGTTGGCCGCTTATAGCGGTTTTCCACCCTTCAAGCCGTCTGACCATCATGTCCGCCATAGTGCAGGGGTGATGGCTTGGGGCGTGCAATTTTGGATGTTACGGATTGGCCAAGGAAGAACTGTTGACGATGGAAGGCTACATCGAGGAAATTCTTCCCGATGGCCGCTTCGCCGTCCTGCTCGACAACGAGCATAAGATCATCGCCTACACTGCCGGCAAGATGCGCAAGTTCCGTATCCGCTCGGTCGTAGGAGACCGCGTGCACGTAGAGATGACGCCTTACGATCTTTCGAAGGGCCGCATCGTCTTCCGTGAACGCACGCCTGGCCAAGCCGGTGGACCGCCCCGTCGACGCGGCAATTTCAAACGATAAGCAACGCGCGGCAAGGCCGCGACTTTAGGATAGCATGCATACATATACCATGGGCGCGACAGGGCGTCCCAAGAGCATAGAATACACTATCTCCTGCAATCCGGCACTCGCCGCGATGGCGCTGCAACCCACCGGGCTGCTTTCCAAGGAGAACCTGCGGCGCCTCGTCGCCGCAATGGTGGATTGACCGCAGACCTTCCCAGGGCCACCGCCCGGGAAGGTTCGGATCCCCCGAGCCGCTACCGACGGCTCCTTCAACATGACAGATACCGCCGCCCCGCTCCTCAAGGACATCCTGGGCCTCCGCGCCCTCGATGCGATCGCCGATGCGGGCACCGCCGCGTCCCCCCGGTTCGACCGCGCCGCCTTCCTGGCGGCCGCGAGCGACGGGCTGGATGCGCTGTCGATCATGGAGCGCGTGCGCCACATCGCCGATGTACTGGCCACGGCGCTTCCCGAAACGTACCCCGAGGCGCTGGAGATCGTCCTCGCCATGGCGCCCCGGCTCACACACGGGTTCCAGGCGGTGGCGGTGACGCAGTTCGTCGCGCATTCGGGCCTCGATCATTTCGACGAGTCGCTGGCGGCGCTGGCGCGGCTCACCGGCCACGGCACCGCGGAGTTCGCGATCCGCCCGTTCCTTGCCCGCGATCCCGCGCGCACCCTCGCGGTGATGCAGCGCTGGACCGCGAACGAGGACGAACACGTCCGCCGCCTCGCCAGCGAAGGCAGCCGCCCGCGCCTGCCTTGGGCTGCGCGTGTGCCGGCGCTGAAGGCGAACCCGGTGCTCGCCGCGCCGATCCTCGAAGCGCTCAGGGCCGATCCCAGCGCTTATGTCCGCAAGTCGGTGGCGAACCACCTCAACGACATCGCCAAGGACGCGCCCGACTGGCTGGTCGCGCAGCTGGGCGGGTGGTCGCAGGATGATCCCCATACGAAGTGGATCGTGCGCCACGCGCTGCGCACGCTCATCAAGCAGGGCGACCCGCGCGCGCTGGCGCTGATCGGCGTGAGCCATGGCGCGGACGTCGCGGTCACAGGCTTCGCCGCGAGCCCCGACCGCGTGCGGCTGGGCGATGTGGTGACGCTGTCGGCCCAGCTCGCGTCGACTTCCGTCGCCGCCCAGCGCCTCGTCGTCGACTACCGCGTCCATTACGCGCGCGCTTCGGGCAAGAGCGCGGCGAAAGTGTTCAAACTCAAGACCTTCGATCTCGCCGCGGCCGAGCGCACCGAAGTGCGCATCCGCCAGACCATCCGCGATTTCAGCACGCGGCGGCATCATCCCGGCGTGCACGCCGTCGACCTGCTGGTGAACGGCGTGACCGTCGCGACCACCGCCTTCACGCTGCTGCCATGATCGGACCCGCAAACTGCCGCGCCGGGTTGCTGCTGGCACTCGCCGCGCTCGCGGGGTGCGGGGGCGACGACCGGCACGATGAACGGCTGCGCGCGGCCGGGCCCAACCCCTCGCTCGCGGCGCTGCTCAAGGTGGCCGACGTGGACGCGGGCGGGCGCAAGTTCGGACAGTGCACCGCGTGCCACTCGATCCTCGAAGGCGCCGGCGACCGTGACGGGCCCAACCTTTTCGGCGTCTACGGCAAGGGCATGGGCCAAAACAGCGCGCGCTTCGGCTATACCGCCGCGCTCGCCAGCGCGGGTGGACACTGGGACGCGCCGACGCTCGACGCCTGGCTGGTCAACCCGTCGGCCGTGGTGCCGGGCACCAAGATGCGCTTTGCCGGCGTGCCCGACCGGCTCGACCGGGCGGACATCATCGCGTACCTGCGGACGCAGAAATAGAGGAAATTCGAGCGGTTGGCGGCCACTTGCGGCCGCGCTCGCTTGACCTCGGCGGAGCTTGCCCGCATCAGCCGGGGCGGAGATCTGAGAGGCATTTCAACTATGTTCGGAGCGATTGAAGCGGGCGGCACCAAGTTCGTCTGCGCGGTGGGATCGGCAGCGCAAGGCTCGGCCCGCACCGCCACCATCCCGACCCGCGATCCCGACGCGACCTTCGCCGACGTCGCGGCCTTCTTCGAGCAGGCCGTGGCCGATCTGGGCCCGATCGAGGCGCTCGGCATCGGCAGCTTCGGCCCGCTCGACGTCGATCCGCGCTCGCCCACGTACGGCACCATCCTCGCCACCCCCAAGCCGCATTGGGAAGGCGCCGATCTGCTCGCCCGCGCGCGCGAATTCCTCGACGTGCCGATGGGCCTCGACACCGACGTCAACGCCGCAGCGCTCGCCGAAGCCGCACAGGCCGGGCCCGACATGCGCCACCTCGCCTACGTCACCATTGGCACCGGCATAGGCGTCGGCCTCGTCAGCGATGGGCGCACCGTCCACGGCGTCGGCCATCCCGAAGCCGGGCACGTACTGGTGCGCCGCCACCCCGCGCACGCAGACTTCGCCGGCGTGTGCCCGTTCCACGGCGATTGCCTCGAAGGCCTTGCGGCGGGCCCGGCGGTGATCGCGGCGTGGGGCACCTCGGCCAGCGGCCTCGCGGCGGACCATCCGTTCTGGGAGATCGAGGCCGATTACCTCGCGCAATTGTGCGCGAACCTCGTGCTGACGCTGTCGCCCGAACGGATCGTGCTGGGCGGCGGGGTGATGAAGCAGGAGCGCCTGTTCCCGTTGATCCGCGCGCGCACCGCGGCGCTGCTGAACGGCTACGTCCACGGGATCACCGATGCGGCGTCGCTGGAGGCGCGGATCGTGCCCCCGGCCTGCGTGGAGCCGTCAGGGCTGGTCGGCTCGTTCCTGCTGGCCGAAGCCGCACTGCGCTAAGTCCTCCCCCCGCAGGGGGAGGAGTGCATCGCTCACTTCGCGGCGACGAACCCGCCGATGCCCGCGATCGCCAACTTGGCCGCCGGCAGCGCGACTTGCGCGAAAGTCAGCCGCAAGTAGCGCGCCGCGACCGGCTGCGGCAACGCCACACGCTGGGTGGCGAGCGCGTAGGCGATATTGCCGAACTCGCCTTGACCGTGCGTCGTCCACGTCTTGCCGTCGAGGCTGGTCTCGGCGAGGTAGCCCTTGGGCGGCGCCGCGTCGGCCATCACCTGCCGGGCTGGCGTGAGGCTGAAGCCCGCGAGCTGCACCTGCCCGCCAAGGTCCACCGCAACGCGTGCGGTGTGCCCCGCGGTGGGCGCGCTCTGCGTCCAGATCGTCGCGGTATCGTTGTCGAGCAGCACCTCGGCCCCCGGCGCACTGGCCTCGATCACCTTCCATTTCGTGCTGTCGAGCACACTGGGATCGGACGAGACGATCGCCGGCACCGGCACCGGCGCGACCGCCAGGTACAGCGCGAACTGGTTGATCGCCGGGCTCGCGGTGCCTTCGAGCACCACCAGCCGCACCCGGCGCGGCGCGATCGGCGCCGGCAGGCGCACCACGCGCTGGGCGCTGATGCAGGACTTCTCGACCAGCCGCTGCCAGACGCCGTCGATCTCGGCCTCGAGCGCGAAGCGGGTGACGCGCACGCCCAGCGGCAGGTATTCGCCAAGTCGGATCAGGTCGAAGCGCGTGCCCGGCTTCACGTCGAGCGTCAGTGTCGGCGTCAGGTCGCCGTCGGGGCTGGTCCAGTAGGTTTCGCGGTTGCCGTCGAGCACGCGCGCCGCCGCGAAGTCGCCGTGCCGCGTCGCGCTGGCGTGGGCGACCGCGCCTTGTGCAAGATCGGTGGCGAAAGTCGCGCGCATGGCGTCGCCGAACGAGGTCAGGATCTTGAGGTCCTGGTCGGGGATGCGGCCACGACGGTCGGGCGGCAGGTTGAGGTTGAGGTTGGTGCCGCGCGCGATGGACTCGTCGAACAGGCGCACCAGCCGTTCGGGGCTCTTGACCTTGGAGTCCTCGTCCGCATGGTAGAACCAGCCGGGGCGGATCGACACGTTGGTCTCGGTCGGCCACCACAATTCGCCGCCGCGCAGGCCGGAGTTGCCGAGCGCCTGGTCGTAAGGCGCGTTCGGCATCGTCGGCCAGCACGGATCTCCCGCGACGCCGTTCTCGTTGCCGACCCAGCGGATGTCCGCGCCGAGCGGGTCGAACGTGCAGGCATCGGGCTGCAGTTCGTGGACCAGCTTCACGATCGAGGGCCAGTCGTAATAGCGGGGCGCGTCGATCTTGCGGGCCTCGCGCGCGCCGCCGTAATAACCGTCGCCGCCGTTGGCGCCGTCGAACCACACTTCGAACAGCTTGCCATAGCGGGTGCACAATTCGGTCAACTGGCGGCGATACGTGGCGACGTAGCCGGGGCGGCCGTACTCGGCGTTGTTGCGGTCCCACGGCGAGAGATAAGCGCCGAACAGCATGCCCGCCTTGCGGCAGGCCTCGGACACTTCGGCCACGATGTCGCCCTTGCCCTGCTTGTAAGGGCTGGCGCGGATCGAGTGTTCGGTGGTGTCGGTCTGCCACAGGCAGAAGCCGTCGTGGTGCTTGGCGGTCAGGATGACGCCGCGCATGCCGCCGATCTTCGCCGCGCCGACGATCTGGTCGGCGTCGAAGTCGCTGGGGTCGAACAGCTTGGGGTCCTCGTCGCCGTAGCCCCATTCCTTGTCGGTGAAAGTGTTCATCGCGAAGTGGACGAAGGCGTAAGCCTCGTGCCCATGCCAGCGCCACTGGCGCGGCGTGGGGACGGCACCCGAAGGCGCGGGCGGGGCGGTTTTGGCCAGATGCTGCGCAGCATGAGCGGGGCCAGAGGCAAGGGGGCCGGCGAGGGCGCCGGCGGCGGCGCTCGCGACGGCGGAGCGAGCCAGGAAGCGGCGGCGGGAAAGATCCATGGTCGGTCCTATGCGGTGGAGTGCAGGCGCGCGGGCGGTCAGAGCGCGGCGGCGAGCAGGGCGGGGCGGGTGTCCGCCAGCGTGACGATCAGTTCGCCGAACAGGCCGTTGGCCCAGGCGAACCAGTCGCGGGTGAACTTGCGTGGATCGTTGCTGTCGACCGCCTCGTGGATGAAGCCGGTGCCGGCGTCGCTGTCCCGCAGCATGCGCAGCATCGCGCGGATCACCTGGGGGTCGTCGCTCGACATCGCGCGCACGATCAGGCTCATCGGCCAGACCTGGCCCAGCCCGACGTGCGGGCCGCCGATGCCCTCGATCGCCGAACCCTTGAAGAAGTACGGGTTGGCGTCAGACCAGCAGGCCTGCGCGGTGGTGCGCCACAAGGGATCGCTCGCGGGCACGCAGCCCAGGAACGCGAGGCCCAGCAGCGAAGGGACGTTGGCGTCGTCCATGAACATCGCGTTGCCGAAGCCGTCGACCTCGTAAGCCCACACGCGCCGGCCGTCGGGCAGCGTCATCGTGCCCCACTTGTGCAGCGCCGCCTCGACCTCGTCGGCCAAGGCGCGGGCATCGGCGGCGAGTGCAGTATCGCCGCGCGCCTCGCTCGCCACACTCGCCATTTCGCGCAAGGTGGTGACGGCGAACAGGTTGGCGGGGATGAAGAACGGGTAGGTGCACGCGTCATCGGACGGGCGGAAGCCGCAGTGGATCAAGCCCACCGACCGGCTCGGCGCGCCCCAGCCGTCGAGCTGCAGCGTCTCGGTCGGCCGGTCGCTGCGGCGGCGGAAGCGGTAGGGGCCGGGCGAGGTCTTGCGCTGCTGTTCGCGGAACGTGCGCACGCAGGCGCGTGCAGCGTCGGCCCAGGTCCGGTCGAACGGCACTTTGTCGCGCGTCTGGCGCCAGTAGCGAAAACCCAGCCGCATCGCGTAGCACAGCGAGTCGATCTCCCACTTCCGCTCCGCTACGCCCGGCTTCATCTCTGTATCGTCGGTCTGCGACCACGAAAGGTTCGTGCGCGCGGTGGGATCGCGCATGAAGGCGTTGGCGTAAGGGTCGATCAGGATCGAGCGCGACTGGCGTGCGATCAACCCGCGGAACAAGTCGACCAGCTTGGAGTCCTGGCCGACGAGGTGGAGGTAAGGCAGCACTTGCGCGGTGCTGTCGCGCAGCCACAAGCACGGGATGTCGCCGGTGATGACGAAGGCGTCGACCTTGCCGTCGACCATGCCCATCTCGACCGTGGTATCGAGCGTGTTGGGATAGCACCCCTCGAACATCGCGCGCAGCTTGGGATCGGCGATCTTCTTGGAAACGCGTGCGATTTCGGCTTCGACCGCCGGGCTGACGAAGCGGCGCTGCGCCAATGGCGGGCGGCCGCCGCCCTTGGGCATAGGGATCGTCGCGGCACGCGCGGCGGCGGGCAGCGCCAGCGCGGCGGTGAGGGCGGCCCCTCCGGCGAGGAGGGTGCGGCGGTCGGTCTGTTGCGTCACTTCGGCAGCTCCACGGCATCGCCTTCCAGCGTGAATTGAGTCCAAACGCCGGACCCGTCACCCGGCTGCCCGCCGCCGATCCACACGCGATACGCGCCCGGCACCACGCGCCGATTGCCGCGCCGGTCGACGACCGACATACTGCGCGGATCGAGCGACAAGGTCATCGCCGCGCTCTTGCCCGGCGTCAACGTCGTGCGCTG
>Ga0247734_1002935_pt1 | contig 10537 bp, 10 predicted proteins | sample UWRJL103311B2_FD_180933 | JGI IMG/M metagenome (GOLD analysis project Ga0247734, IMG submission 180933) | Plant litter microbial communities from Arlington Agricultural Research Station in Wisconsin, United States - UWRJ-L103-311B-2 | ecosystem: Environmental > Terrestrial > Plant litter >... | reverse complement strand
TGTGCTTCCCACGGGTGATATGGTAGGCAATTTTCCAGTGATGTTCCTCTTTTAAAAGCACTCAAGGCATTTATGTCTTTATAAACCGAAACTCCTAGTTTAGTTCGAGATTGAAAACTTCCGCACATACTTGAGCAAATCAACACAACACTTTTTACATCTCAAAATCTAAGCGCTTGCCTAAGCCTCGGGAATCTAAATCGGCTGTGGCGTAGACATGCAAACCTACAATATACAGTAGTACTTGTTCATAGATGTACCATGTATCTTCGGCAAGGCTGCGATTGCGTGGGCTGCCCCCACTACTACGAAGCCTGGAGTTGCGCTCCAGCGTATTCGGTGTGGATGATTGGTACCAAAGTGAATTGTACATATCGTTGCCAGTCCAATTGAAGCTTGTAATCCATGGGCCAAGCACACTGACGTCTAGCCGCAAGGGTCAACTTTAAAGTGGCGCCACGGGTTACACCTCCTTTTCAGCTAGGTTCAGCCTTATGGGTGCGATCTTCCCGGCCCGAGCACCATTTTTAATGCCAACCTTTCTTTTGGACACTTTCCTCTGACTTTTGTGAACGATTCTCATCTTCTATTCTTGATCCTCGGGGCACACAATGGATTCGATCCAATATCTTAATCCACGCAAATACTCCGCTTCCACTTACAGCCCGCCTGGTGATGCTGGGCTTGAAGTAGGACTTGACCCGTAAGGAGATGCCCACCCCAAGATGAATTCGCGGGCATTGCTTGCCATCGAGATACTACTTCTAGAACGTATATCTCGAGAACAAAAAACTCCCCGGAATTCAGTCTCAATCCAATTTATAAATTTACTGTAACTAGCAAACTGACCCTTCCAAGTTATCGAAGCCCACATACGGGTTGGCCAGATGCAACAAAGTCCGTCTGGGGGCTGGATTCAAGTAGCAACAGCAACGATCGCCTGATAGGCAACGAGCAAGCAATAGAAGGGAGTGAGCAAGTGATCCAAGGAGGTAGAAGGGAAACAACCCCTCCAGAACCGAAAGCTCGTTTTAGATTCAGACTGCCGAGAATTTCAAGCTACTGGTGGATAATAGCAATGCTGTTCAGTGCCTTTGGAATGGGAGTTGGCTCGGGTCTTGGACTTGGGCTGGCACTTCGTTCCGGGAAATGTGCTACTTAGCTTGGTAAGTTGATCTTCCGGAATGAAAAAAACCAATACTGACAAAGTAACAGATCAAGTCGTCCACCTCTACACCAAAACGAAAATGAATCTCTAAATTCGCTATGAATGCATAAGCTCCGAAGTAGCGCTCATGCTCGAAATGTAACGACGTCCTAGAATTCTCGAGGCTCGAGATATCTTCCGGAATATGTGGGTGAGAGCTCTACATGACCTCTCACCACAACAAATATATTGCAAACGATGAACCTTAGGGTTAGGGGACATAACAGCCAGGGCCTGCGACTTCTAAGCAAGCAACTGAAGGTCACCCATCATTTCAATCAGCTTGGGCCAGCAAACAAGATGACTGGGTGCGGTTGTATTGGCATAAAATGGGTGATAACTAACGCGCCGCAAAACCGCGGGACTAGTACCAGAGCTCAGTAAAACATGTACAGAAACTCTAAATAACAATGGTGTTGGCGCGAACAACCAAGCCAAGGAGGTCGGGTTCAGGAAGTATGCTTGATATCAGAAGCATGCATGATTGCAGGAGAACATCAGCTGGCCGTGGATGAGGGGGGAAGGATGAACCACGATAGTAGATTGGAAAGCTAAGCAATTATGAGTAAGCTAGGAGGATCTCGCTAAATCTCAGCCGTTGTTCAGGGGCTCAGGGGTGCTTCGGAATGCCGAATTCCTAACATAAATTGGATGCTGGTAGTTCCTACATGTTTTAGTGATTCATTAGGACAATAAATATAGTATTGTGATCTTAGCGTTGCGATTTTCTATTTAGTATACTATGCTGATCAATGACAGTTCTACAACCAAGCTCACTCTGCGCTGGTCACATGATTCTGCTTAGCCTCAAGGATCATTGTCAGCAGCGTACTCTCACAGTCTCACCTAGTGGGATTCTTCCTTAACGGCTATTGTGCTTCTAGGATTGCCGACTTAGAAATGGCGTACAATTCCTAGCCACTCTTCAGGCATGGCTGCAAAGACTAATTTGATATCTCCTCAAGGAGCAGTTCGAGGATCAGTCGCTTTACACGGCCAATTTCCTCTTTCCGGCAATGTAAATCTAGTGTTGAACGAAGGATTGATGGCGAGAGTTTTAGAGTATTAATTGAGACCATCTTCCCTAGATGTGTTCGTTCTGCTTCTGTTCCCCATCAAGTCAAATTACCCTCCCCATCAATACTGAAAAAGCTCACTCCCCGAGCTAAGATAATGTTGGTGTTAACTATCTTAATGATTGCTGCACTGCTACCAGTAACAAGCTTTGGAATGCCTGCTGGTTCTGCCTCAAGCCAAGCAAATACTGTCTCCCAACCAAGTGGTTCCTCCACCAAAGAAAACGACTCTTCTCCCAAAACTTCCGGATCTTCGGGCTGGCAACACCCCGGCTTTGTAGTCTCCAAGTCCCAGCTCGATTTTGTCAAAACGCAAGTAGTAGCTAAGGCAGAACCTTGGAGTTCTGCGCTATCGAAAATGCTTCAAGATGAAGACAAATATGGAAAATATGTGAGCACTACGAGAAGCTCAAAGGCACAAGCAACAGTGAAGTGCGGACCAACTACAAACCCAGATATAGGGTGTACGGATGAGCGTGGCGATGCGCTGGCCGCCTGGGCAAATGCGTTGGCAGGTTATGTTTCTGGTGATGAGAATCATACAAAGAATGCAATTTCTTTGATGAACAAATGGTCTAGTATGATCAAGGGTAAACTTCCATTTTCTTATTATGCCACATATATGAGAGATGCTAACATTTTTGCCAGGTCACTCACTGGACAACGCAATCTTGCAAACAGCATGGGCAGGAGCCTCCTGGGCAAGAGCTGGCGAGCTAGTCAGACATACCACCAAAGATCTCTGGAAAGATGCCGATATTGCTGCGTTTGAGCAGATGCTTCTCAAGGCGTATCTTCCAGCAGTCAAAGATGGAAACTCTCGAGTAGCAAATTGGGATTTAGGTATTTCACGGCCCCTTTAGTTTTGTCAGAAAGAATCTCACACATGTAGCTTGTCTAAATGCCGCAATTGGTATTGCGGTGTTTCTTGAGGATAAAAAAGCATATGATAACGCCATCAGTTTGTTTCAAAAAAGAGTACCAACATATATATACCTGGAGAAAGATGGTAAATCTCCAAAAACAAATGGAGGCAAGTCACAGAGTTGGTATGGTCAAGAAGGGTTTGGCAATAAAGGCCAAAGCGGGCAAATTACTGTCAGTAGCCATGCCAGTGTTAAAACTAACGAGGCACTAACCATATCACCAGGAGACATGCCGAGATCGTACACATGCCGGCTACAGCCTTTCATCAATTTCTCATATCCTCGAAACTGCACGGATCCAGGGTGATGACCAGGTAAGCCTAATTCTAAAGTGCAAAGTTCTTTTTGAATATAGCACGCTGGAACCGAGAACGTTGCAGGAACCAAAATTTTCTCATTACTTCTTTATTGAAATCATCTCCTGAGCTCTCTCCCAAACTTTAAGTTGTTACGAGACTAATTACCAGACAGTACAGAAGTGACGTAGCAGATAGGCTGAGGGCTTCTCTTGAATTCCACACACAATACACAACTGGAACTGCACCATCTTGGCTATGCAGTGGTAAACCGCTGACAAGGGATCTGGAATTCATAACAGAAATTGGTTATAATGCTTTTGGGACTCGGCTCGGTCAAAAGATGAATTTCACGAAAAGTTATACGGAGAAGCATAGACCAGAGGGAACAAACAAATTGTTTTATGGATGGGAGACTCTGACACATGCCGAAAATAAGGCCTGATTTGGAAATGGCCCCGAAGTAGGTATGTATGGTACTGTTAGGAGTCGGTAAGTTGTTTGTCTAGGAACGGGATTCAGGGACATTGCATATCATAGAAAAGGTAAACAGAAAAGAAAAGAAAATCACTCTGAGCCATCATATCTTCCACAATCTAGATAGTTCTAAATTCAAGATGAAGCAAGATGTTGATTTGCTAACATCGAAGTGCCCCGCCCGCGCAATCTATTGCTTCAAAGTGTTATCTTTTGGTCCAGGCTAGGCAATAGCCACATTTTCTTTTATCTATTCTAAAATCCACATTTGAAGACTCTCCTCTTCTAAGGAAGGGCCACCGCTGCTGATTTATAGTATTTCTTGTATAGGAAACGAGGGGAAGCCTAGATGTAGCAGGGAATTCAATGATATTATTTCCATTGCACTGATAATGTATTTGAAAAACCTGCTCACGTTCTATACCGGATGCTTACGCAATATCCTTGTGACCTTGGCACATGAAGTGACATCAGCCATCGACAAATTCTAATATTTGATTGGAACCACCTTTCTCTCAGTATTTAACTCCTCTTATCTACTTCGTATACGGTGACAGATAAGGCTTTAGTGTGAGGCTGAACATGCTGACCAAATGAAGAACAAAGTCGAAAGCTGAATGTCACTCCATCCACATCATATGAATTCTGGAGGCTATATTCCGAGAACAGCTTGGCGGACAGTCCGGAAGGGTCAGCGTTGATCCTATCAACCAGGAGTTTATAATTTCAGGAGACCACCGTGATGTACAGTACAAGCATGCGTCGGAGGTATATTTGGTGCCCAGCAATATATCAATAACCCTTGCCAAGCTTTCTAGGTAGGTAACCGAGCCCCTATTTAACCGAGCTCCTTTTTATTCTGTACAAAAGCTTCACTCTACACAGCCTAATACATGCAATAAATCAATTCGAACCCATAGTAATAGTTTACTAGTCATTTTTAAATATATATTGTAACAATCAAAGCTACTACTTGGCATAAAAGGTCTGCTTCAAGCTTGAAGCAGACTGTTACAGGATCGGTAATAAACTTTTGTCTTTCTGGTGGTAGCCGTATATATATTAAAAGAGCCAAAAATCTTTTTACAGGCAAAAATTCCATTTCTAACCAAGCTCGGCTGAAGCGAATATACTTCAAAAGGTTCGTGGGATATGCTCCCGCCGTTTGGTCGGCCATGAATATGGTTGTTCTCGACGCTATTCTCGTTTGTACTGCGAGTGGGATTGTGGTCTTCGGAATATTGGTCATTATTGTTTTCTCACTCATCGTTGAGTAAATCCTCTCCTCTCCTCTCCTCCCCTCGCTTATCTGTTGTACACTTTCCATCGCCGGTATCCTTTGCTATGACCTCTTCTTACTGTACTTCTTGTATCTCCTCTTCTACTTCTTGACGGACAAGTGCAGAATCATCATGACCAAGATCATGTAAACCGAAATCACTGTCTTGTCTTGACCATGAAATTAATCAGCCTGAGGAATTGAGGGCTCGACAGAAGGACAGCAAGGCCTCGAAGGGTTTGAAACCAGAGCTGCCAGTAATATTTTGGGCCTCCGAAAATAAATTAAGCCTCTCTTTTGGGCTAAGACTAGGTGAATAGGAAGGCGAAGCTATTCTGATCAAGCAAAATAAGCGGTCTAAATCCTCGCTAACAAAGCAGACTTTCCTGATATCCCATCAATTTCCATATCTGGATGGATCATCAGTAGTGACTTGAGATTTAGGCATTCGTTTAGCTGCCTAGTTATATTGAGAAATACCAAATTGTCTATATTATACTAGGGGGCTACTTGATATGTAACAAAAAGCTATAATAATTCATATGCCTTGGTTAACCTAGTTCTACATTTTGTGCCGTTGCCCAGTCTGGACTGTCGCAGACCTAATGACTTTGATCTCTATGTTTTTAAAATAGGTGCTTCAAGATGCTGACACATGTCTTTAGTATTCTGGCATCTCGTAAATATCTCTTTGGTTGATGCCTGCAGGGGCATAGAAATGAATGATAAGCTGCAGTTGTTTGTTAGTTATCGCGGTGTCGTGGCCTTACTATCACGATAGATGGGTAGCCCCTCAAAGGCAAAAGAATGGGTCTTGTATTTCTGTATAAGATAAGGAGGAGAAGAGTTTTTCTGTGATGGGAAGCTATATACAAAAGATCTAGTGTTGGTGCCTGAAGGCACACCATGTAACTATGTCTAGCTCCAGCAGTGAACTTCCTGAGCGATGTAAATATAAGAATAGCCACTTGGAACAAGATTGGAAGAATCGAAATACCAAAGAGCCTCATAGAACCCAAAGCAAACATATATTTAGCATCAATTTCGTGGTATGAAAAGCAGCTTATTTAATAGGAATACCGAGGATATCGTAGTACGGGTGCGTCGAGATGTTTCTGACGATTGTGACCTTAAATATAATGATTATGACAATTAGAATGGATATATGCCTATGAAAGACTTCGCAGCCGGTGATCAAGAGTATGGGATATTGTGGGGATTGTGATCGTTAGTATGCTTGATATATTAATTTTTCTTTCAGCGCCACAATGATAGGCTGCCAGGTAGAGGGTGCACTCCTTGACTGTGAATGACTCCAGCCTTTTCCTGGGCTCCCTAAAATTGTTAAACACCTATAACCAGCGTTGTATTAATACTTCGGGAGCGGTGCTAGAGGTGCCGTACAAAGCTGCTCGTCGAATGGTTGTATTGACACCGTTCAAACAGGCATAGCGCATCGCCTTGTCGTTTTGAAGCTGTTGCCCATGTAAAACGGGCTCAAGACGCTGTTGAAGCTGTGTGTTGCAGTGCATCAAGTTTAATATAGCGAGAATTTGCAAGTGAGTGAGGATGACATCAAGAAGCTCGTTTGAGAGTGATTCGAGTGGTGATGACATTACGATTGAGCTTTCCAATCGCATGTATAGTGCAGCATACCTGGGCATATCTTTTCATACAGCTTGTCCCGTATCTATGTAAACTGCCGACCAACAAGGCTAGTCCAAATTCATACCACACAAAACTTCATATTAAACAATGCCACTTTTCGTACCTACAATTAGCAAAGAGAATAAGTCTGATAGAATAAAGATATCCTACTAAACTTTATGCTTCAAGTTCTTAATATGTAGTTTTTAAATTTGAAATGGAATATTTGGCCATATTGTGAGCATATGGGTTTTGGTAGGATTCTAAAGTACTAGCTAATTGTCGCACGAATTCCTGTTAGTCCAATATTAGACTTAGTACACTGTACCTTCGGTAAAATCAGCGACTAGTCAGCCAGAGACGATCTAGATTTAACTAAGAATGGTAATAAGCCTCAATTTTTACCATGATTCATGAATCATAAGAATAATAACGTACCGTCGGTATGACTATTGCTGGTGCTGGTGGCACGGATTCTATAGAAGCAATCAAGGAACCAATTGAACATCAACTCTCACGAGTCTACATGGCCAATATATATTACAAAAATGTACCAAACTCTTACTCATAACAAGCGGTCTGCTGTGACTAGAGTCTCTCCAACTCTCAAAATTGTGAAAGTAGATAATCATGGGCGAAATTATTGGGGTATCTTTTCATTGGTCCTTTAAGATCTAATCTTATCGGACCCACCTAAATTATTTACATTATTATTTGTACTGTATGTACAGTACAGTACTGTACCGTAAGACTTAGCCCAACAACAATACCAATCGACTTAAGCTTTATCTCTATCATAAACTCTCTGAGCCACTACCAGAAATAATGCCACTTGATACTTCCTCATACTCCCTAGCACTTCTGCGTCTCGACGGACGGCGTTGGAACGAGCTACGACGTATCACAGCACAGATCAGTACCACTCCCTCAGCAGATGGCTCCTCCTATCTCGAGATGGGCAATACGAAAGTCCTCTGTACAGTGACTGGCCCGTGTGAAGGAGGTGGTACACGGGATCGCGACCGTGCAGACATACGGGTTGAGATCGGAATTGCAGGATTCAGTGGGGTAGACAGAAAACGAGTTGGTCGCGCAGACAAGTGAGTTTTCCCCTCCTTTCCAATACCAGGGACCACAGGAAAGCGGGATCGTACGGATTGTATACTGATTGGAATACAGGAGAGTAAGCGAAATGATATCAACAATCCAATCCACCTTCGCCTCCTCCCTCTTCACCAACCTATATCCCCAAAGCACAATCCATATCTCCCTCCACGTTCTCTCCCAAGACGGATCTTTGCTCGCCGCCCTCCTTAATGCCTCTACACTCGCCCTCATAGATGCCGGTATCCCCATGCGTGACTACATAACCGCATCCACCGCAGGCTCTACTTCTTCTTACTCTTCCAATGATGAATCTGCTGATCCATTGTTGGATTTGAACAGTAGCGAGGAACAAGAGTTACCATTTTTAACGGTAGCAACTTTAGGCAAGGATGATCAGGTTAGTGTTTTGGTTATGGAGACAAGGGTACAGGTTGGACGATTGGAAGGGATGTTGGCGGTAGGTGTAGATGGGTGTAAGCAAGTTAGGGAGATTTTGGATGAGGTAGTAAGAGAACATGGGAAGGTAGTTTTGCAGAATGGAAAACTTTGATATAGCTCTATGGAGGTAGGAGGAAATTGTAACGAAACTGGTAGGGATGCCTACCAATTTGTGAGATCATCTCATGGCAACATGGAGGAGTTCAAAAGGACTTGTCAAAACTTGGGCATGATACCCGGCGTCGGCGTTATAGAGTCATCAAGGTGTACGAATTGAAGCTCTGGAGTTACCAAAGGAGGGGTATAAAGGATCAGAGGTGTATTGCAAAACGCGAGAATCCGTTACATAGATTACATCGTCTACAGAATTGCAACTAAAGTACTACTCTTGCTAAATTCACCTATAGTTCATCGTGCGCATCGGCAGTCTTCTCCACGACCGGCTCTTCTACAACCACAGGAGTCGCCTCTGCAGCTGGAGTCTCAGCCTCAACTGATGCAGGCTCTTCAGGTTCCTCTGGCACTAAACCAGCGGGTAGCTTCAATTTTGCTCCTTCACCAAGGCGGATGGCGTCGACCCAGTTCTCAATCGCTGATTCGACAACATCTAACTCTGCAAGCTTGTCTGCGTTTGCTGGCAACTTTCTCCACCACCCTCGTTTAGCATTGATGGCAATGATCTCTAGAGCTTCAAGGTCCAGAGCCTTCTTGATTGCAGCATATCCCTCATTACTGTCTGGGAGTGCATAGAAGGGAAATAAGGGGCGTCCTCGGAGTTTGTGCTTATGTGCGACTTCGGAGAGTGAGCCTACGGCAGCAGATGCTACAGCGTCAGGAGAAGCAGGTAGTAAGGCGAGAATACAAGTTCCAGTTTTGGGCCCTAGACAATGAGTCGCCAGTTCTGAAGTGGAGGAAAGTATACCGATAGGAGGAGCAGGGTCAGGAATAACAACAGGCTTCTCGGCTTCCACTATTGGATCTGGGGACGGCGTAGCCTCTTCTACCAAAGTCTCCTCGGTTGCTGTTGCTGCGGCTGTAGAACCCTCTGATGAAGCCTGAGAAGATGATGCGGACTCGAATTCCTCGTTCTCTTTATTTTTGCTAGCTTCTTCTTTCTTAGGGGTGGCCTTCTTGGGTTTCCCGTCCTTGGGTCCCTTGACCTTAACCTTAGGTGGCGCAGGATCGGGGTTCGCTGCGATATTCGTTGTCTTTGCCAGGAACTCCACAATACCTGCTTTGTTCAACTCTCCGTCATACTTAACACCTTCAGCTGCCTCTTTGCCGCCTGGAAGCAATATCAGAGTTGGGAACTTCGAGATACCAAACAACTCCACGCTAGCCTTTTCCTTATCCCGAATTTGTGCAACGCTGATCGAATTTTTGAACTCAATAGCTACACTCTTCAACAACGAGCTTGTCTTGCCCTTCTCTGTGAATAAGATAGCTTTGGGGGTTTCTTTGCTCTCTGCCAAAAACTTCTCCAGCGTCTTGTCGTCGACTTTCGTAACATGGTTGGGAATTTTATCCACCAACGCATCTACAATTCCCTTTGCAGTTCGTGGGCCATTGTAGTCCTCCACAATTGGCCTTCCGGGCTTCTTACCGGGTGTCACGATTTTGAGAGTAGGGAAGCCTTTAATCCCAAAGCCTCCGCAAAATTGTTTATTGGAATCTTCATCACAATCAACCGCTGCAACCTTGACAAGACCAGCAAGGGATTTAGCGGCTTTCTCGTATGCTGGTTGTAAATTCTTGCAGTGGCCACACCAAGGAGCGTAGAACTCGACAATCTGCATACATGAATGAGTAAGTTGTTTCTCTATTTGGAGTTGAAGTTCATACCGAAGTGTAATTTGACTGAGCAATCAAACGGTCATAGTTTTTGCCATCAACCTGGAGGACTGCCGAGCTTTTTGGATAAAGACCAGCTTGGACTGGCAGAGCTGCTAGAAGAGCTGTAGCGGCAACAGCAAACGCGGGGGCTGCGTGGACCATTGTTGTTGGTTTGGGTTATTTTATTGTTGTGTAAACTACTATGAAGCTGTAGCAGCTCTGGGGGAGATCAGTTCATATAAGAAGAAGAT
>Ga0247734_1002934_pt1 | contig 10537 bp, 7 predicted proteins | sample UWRJL103311B2_FD_180933 | JGI IMG/M metagenome (GOLD analysis project Ga0247734, IMG submission 180933) | Plant litter microbial communities from Arlington Agricultural Research Station in Wisconsin, United States - UWRJ-L103-311B-2 | ecosystem: Environmental > Terrestrial > Plant litter >... | reverse complement strand
TCGTCCAATTGCTGCAACATATTGTTCGTATCAACCCCGAGAAGGGAGCAGAGTTTGCTACTCAGCTAGCCAACCACGAGGGTGGCTCTTTGGTTGACGTCGAACGTGTTGTGGATGTTTTCCAGTCACAGGGAATGGTACAGCCTGCTACAGCCTTCCTCCTCGATGCACTCAAGGATAACCGACCTGAGCAAGGCCAATTACAAACCCGTCTCCTAGAGATGAATCTTGTTAACGCTCCTCAAGTCGCTGATGCCATTCTTGGAAATGAGATGTTCTCCCACTATGATAGACCACGCATTGCAAAGCTTTGTGAACAAGCTGGTCTTTCTCAGCGTGCCCTTGAGCATTATGAGGATCCCGAATCTATCAAGCGAGTGATTGTCAACATCGTCGCAACCCCCACATTCAGTCAAGATTGGCTCACCGGTTTCTTCGGCCGTTTATCCCTGGAACAATCGCTTGATTGCCTCGATGCTATGCTGAGAACAAACATCCGCCAAAACTTGGCTGCTGTGGTCCAAATTGCTACTAAGTACTCGGATTTACTCGGACCAACCCGCCTTATCGACCTGTTCGAGAAGTACAAGACTGCTGAAGGTCTCTTCTATTACCTAGGCAGTATCGTCAACCTCAGTGAAGACCAAGACGTCAACTTCAAGTACATTGAGGCTGCTACCAAGATGGGTCAATTCACGGAGGTTGAACGCATTTGCCGTGACAGCAGTAAGTTGAATTCTCTTCTTCCCTCCCCGGTTTTATTTTGGGCTATATTGAGCATTTACTAACATACAAAACAAGACCACTATAACCCAGAAAAGGTGAAGAACTTCTTGAAGGAAGCCAAACTTGCGGAGCAGTTGCCACTCATTATTGTTTGCGACCGCTTCAACATGATTCACGACCTTGTCCTTTACCTTTACCAGAACAAGCAGTTCCAGTCGATTGAGGTTTATGTTCAGCGCGTCAACCCTGCCCGAACACCCGCAGTTGTTGGTGGCTTACTTGATGTGGACTGTGAAGAGTCAATCATCAAGAACCTCCTGTCGACTGTCAACCCAGCCTCTGTCCCAATTGACGAGCTTGTAAATGAAGTTGAGACCCGCAACCGACTAAAGATTCTTTTGCCATTCCTGGAGGCTACTCTTGCTGCTGGCAACCAACAACAAGCCGTCTATAACGCTCTCGCCAAAATCTACATCGACAGTAATAACAATCCAGAACGCTTCTTGAAGGATAATGACCAATACGATACCTTGATCGTCGGTAAATACTGTGAGAAGAGAGATCCTAACCTTGCCTACATTGCGTACCGCAAGGGGGAGAACGACCTTGAGCTTGTTAGCATCACGAACGACAATTCGATGTTCAAGGCTCAAGCTCGCTATCTCCTTGAGAGAGCAGATGCTGAGTTGTGGGCTTTCGTTCTGAGCAACAACAACATGCACCGCCGCTCCGTTATTGATCAAGTCATCTCTACTGCCGTGAGTTAAAATTTCCTGTCCTTCTCTTTCATCAATACTAATTCTATCAGGTGCCTGAATCAACCGAACCAGACAAAGTGAGTGTTGCAGTAGCTTCATTCCTTCAGGCTGACTTGCCTGGAGAACTCATTGAGTTGCTCGAGAAGATTGTCCTTGAGCCATCAACGTTCAGCGACAACGAGAGTCTTCAGAACCTGCTCATTCTCACTGCCACCAAGGCCGATAAGAGTAGAGTGATGGATTATATACACAAACTCGATGCTTATAATGCTCCCGACGTTGCGAACATCTGTACTGAGGTCGGCCTCTTTGAGGAAGCTTTGGAGGTTTATAAGAAAATCAATGACCATGCTAGCGCTGCCAACATTCTCGTTGAGCATATTGTTAGTATCGATAGGGCACAGGCATATGCCGAGGCCGTGGAACTTCCAGAGGTTTGGAGCAGAGTTGCCAAGGCTCAATTGGATGGTCTCCGCGTCAGCGATGGTATTGCATCTTACATCCGTGCGGAAGATCCAAGCAACTTCAACGAAGTTATCGAGATTGCCACCCATGCTGGAAAGGACGAGGATCTGATTAAGTTCTTGCGCATGGCACGAAAGACTCTCCGGGAGCCACCTATCGATACCGCTTTGGCATTTGCTTACGCTCGTACCGATCAATTGAGCGAGTTGGAGGACTTCCTTCGGGGCACCAATGTCGCAGATATTGAGCAGTCCGGTGATAAGGCTTATGAGGAGGGATTCCACCAAGCTGCCAAGATCTTCTTTACCAGTATTTCTAACTGGGCTAAACTCGCTACGACTTTGGTCCATCTAGAGGAGTATCAATCTGCGGTGGAGTGTGCTCGAAAGGCAAACAACATCAAGGTCTGGAAGCAGGTTAATGCAGCCTGTATTCAGAAGAAGGAATTCCGACTTGCTCAAATCTGTGGTCTTAACTTGATCATCGATGCAGAGGAGCTACAGGATCTTGTCAAGCAATATGAGTACAATGGCTACTTTGATGAGCTCATTGCACTCCTCGAGCAAGGTCTTGGTCTTGAAAGAGCTCATATGGGAATGTTTACCGAATTAGGAATCGCTCTCTCAAAATACCACCCTGAGCGTACGATGGAGCACCTCAAGCTCTTCTGGGGTCGTATAAACATCCCAAAGGTGATTCGTGCTTGCGAGGATGCCAACCTTTGGCCTGAACTTGTGTTCCTCTACTGCCACTATGATGAGTGGGACAACGCAGCTCTTGCAATGATGGAGCGTGCTACTTCTGCGTGGGAGCATCACTCTTTCAAGGATGTCATTGTTAAGGTGGCTAACTTGGAGATCTATTACCGTGCACTGAACTTTTACCTTCAGCAACATCCAACTCTTTTGACTGATCTTCTCCAAGCTTTGACGCCGAGAATTGATGTCAACCGTGTTGTCAAGATGTTTGAGAAATCAGACAACATTCCACTCATCAAGCCCTTCCTCCTCAACGTTCAACCCCAAAACAAGAGAACCGTCAACATTGCGATCAACGATCTTTTGATTGAAGAAGAGGATTACAAGACACTTCGGGATTCTGTTGAGAACTACGACAATTATGATCCCGTCGAGTTGGCTCAACGTTTGGAGAAGCATGACTTGGTCTTTTTCCGCCAAATCGCTGCCAGCATCTACCGCAAGAACAAGCGTTGGGAGAAGTCCATTGCTTTGTCGAAGCAGGACAAGCTGTTCAAGGATGCCATCGAGACCGCTGCCATTTCTAGCAAGCCAGATGTTGTTGAGGAATTGCTCCGATACGTAAGTCTCTAATACCATACTACGGCTGAATAACAATACTAACTTTTCATAGTTCGTCGATATTGGTAGTCGTGAGTGCTATGTTGGCATGTTGTACGCCTGTTACGACTTGATCCCTATCCATCTTGTCATGGAGATCTCATGGCGCCACGGCCTCACTGATTTCACCATGCCATTCATGATCAACTACTTGGGACAACAAGCCGCAACCATTGCAACCTTGCAAAAGGATAACGAGGAGCGAAAGGAGCGCGAGAAGTCACAGGTGCAGGAGGAGAGCATTGCGCCTATCCTCGGAGGAAATCGACTCATGATTACCGCAGCCCCAGGTGCAGGTCGTCAATCACCGGCCAACTTTGGTCAGACGAACGGATTTGTTCCTCAGGCTACGGGCTATGGTGGCTTCTGAGGTGGGTTTGTAGAGTGTGGGGAACATGAATATAACATAATGACTGGGGGCATGGCGCACGACCATTTTCTGACGAACAACTCGAGCGAGGGGTTATTTTGTTGAATGGATGGGTGTATTCGGGAAGTGTTACATTTCTCAGAGATATTTGCCATTGAACTGTAGTTGTATGCGTGCATTTTGGGGTGGAACTTCCGTGTCTGGGGGCAAAATGTAGCAGCAACCCAGCACGCATGTAACTGATAGTAGCGTTCTGCCTTTGGTTTTTTCCGCTTAGATTCTCGGATGTATGTATTTTTGAAAGCAAAAAAAGCACCTTCCGTCTTGGCCTGCGTCTGACTTCTTGTTCTGCATCGTTAAATTGTGTGAATGCATCTTGTCCTTTGGGAGAGCGTAAAAGGTGGTCTCAAACCCGACCGAGTCTAAGGATCTCTCGGCTGCTCATGGTTGTTTAAAATTCAGGGCCAGACAAAGGAATCAAAAACGCAAGAAAACAAGTAGCCAATTTTACAGTACTGCCAGTCTCTGCCAGCGTTGAATATGCCCTGAAACCCTTTCTCAACCCCCGTAAAGCCATTGACGACGATGGCCAGCCAGCCTTTCCCCTCTCCGCGAAGTCGATTTACACGAGGATGGACTTTGGGAGTTCGAGGATGACTTTCCTAGCCAGCTGCAGGAAGATGACCAAACACAATTGCAAGAAGTAGAGAAAGCGGGCTTTCGTCAGCTTCGTGACTGGGAAGCAGGGAGAGCGTATGACGAACGTCTGGCAAAGTATATACACTACTCAATCGATTTGAGTTCTAAGATACATGGCAGGATGCAGTCAAAGAATACAGAACTAGCCTTAGTTCTTGTGCAATGTTCAATGTGGGATAGAGCAGGGTGGAATAGTATGTTTAGATTGCCTTGAATCAATAATTGTATAATGAGCTTAACGTTCATCCCTGCGTGCCAATTGTACGTGGCTCGGCTTGAGACCTTATATCGAGTAAAGCGATTGCATCTTGCAAATGATTATGAGCTTTATAAACGCTTAATATTGTAGTCACCCAAGCCGATAAAATCGGTATTAAAACGGTGATTAGATTCGGACTTCAAATGCCAAGATCTCCATACAATTCTTCCAATGCCTTTTCAAGTTTTTTGTACGCATCTTTGATTGTTTCAGAGTAGCTCACCTCCACCTTAACTTGAACACGTTTGCTTTGAGCAAGGTCAAGCATAGCGTAGATTTTGTCTCAAGGATTAGTTGCTTGACTGTACTGGAAGTTATACATTATATCCAAGAGATCTTTTTCTGGAATAGGAATTTCATTTTGAAGTGCAACTTCCCGGATCTGTGCCTTAATAAGATCCAGGACAGGCCCCAAATCAACTTCTTGGCCTTGAAAGATCGCTTTCCACTGGGGTGAAATTGCAGTCGCTTTGACACGCACCCTTCCTCTTTTGGTAGCTGGTTTGGTTGCACGTGGCCGAGCCGGTTAGTGCTGTCTTCTCAGTCAACATTAGGTGCATATAAATGCAAACAGTGACTCTTAACCTAGTTAAAAGTTATGCGATCTTACACACAAGATTATACTGTGCCTAATATCCCGCCCGCATTCCATCCTCAGCTACAGCATAGACTCTTGGACATACTGCTGATTCGCAAGAAACCATCTTCCGCCTACGAGGACATCAAAAAGCTCCAGAAACTCATTTCAGGCGGTCCCGACGGGGCTAGATACCACCACTGTCCCCGATCCCACTTCCAGACAAGGCCATCTGACCCTCGACAAACCAGCCGGTTTTGCCTCCTCGAGAACAGCTTTAGTTTATTATTAGCAGTCAGCTCTTCCACTAACACTTCCGCCTGGTCTTCGAAGCATGTTCGAATGTCTCCTGGATAGTGCGGGTGATGAACGCCTCTAGCCATGCGTATAGTGATATGACTTTGCCATTTCACATCTGCAGGGTCTAGGCCAGAACCCAGATTGGTCCATCTTGTAATAAGCACCGCAAACCCTCGCTCTCCAAAGTCTACTATATCTAACACGTAGTCCATCCAACAATAAGGACATTGCAATGTTTGTGTACGACACTTCTCTCGAGCCTCTAGCTGGTCAAGTCTAGATCTTATCAAATCCGATTCTAGGTTTCTATTCAAAGGTCCTAGTCGTGTATGTATACAGATATTATTCGATAAGCTATTCTTAGCCAATTCGTCAATGTAGTTATGCCGTCGGCTCCAAGGGAGTAGTATCCATGTCTGATACCGCATCAGAAGTTCATTAGAGATAATCTGGGCATCAACAGATAACAGAGTGATTTTCTGTTGGGCCTGATCGTGTTCAACCCCTAGGTGTTGAAAAGCCTCGACAGGAAATCCAATATCAGTGCCACAACAGTGCTGCTTCATTGCTAACTGGATGTGAGGGAAATATATATGATACCGCGACAGGAATAGATGACGATAGCCTAAGCTCTGCCAGCTACAACGAGGGCCCAAGTGGCGTGTGATTAGCCGGGGCCACTTAATTGCACTTATTCGATGAAGGCAGACACACTCCTGGCATACGAATGTTGAGGAAGGTCTCTCGCTAAGGATGACAGAAATGCGAGCAGGACATCAGGTGCTTCACTTTGTAAAGACCTCCAGAACCCGGGTCCAAGTATGTGGCTTAAACGGCGGCTACAAAGAGCAAGACAGGAAGCAGATGGCGTTGAAAGCTTGCTTGCTATCAAGAGGATTATTTCTGGTGGGAGGCGAAGTAGATGCGAGGCAGTAGTTGCATTCTCTTCCGCCTCTGCACTAGTACCAATTTGAGTGGTTAACATAAATCTTCCGAAGATGTTCCGCAGCGAGATCATTCTGGATATTTGTAACGGTGGATGGCCTTCGATATTTCTTTGTTCTTAGCTGGATTGAGTGTTAGTTTTCTTGAGTTGTCGTTTAGCTCAGTTGGTGGGTGATAGAATTTGATAGTTGTACTTAAGTAGGCTTTAAGACTCTAGTGCCATTCTGCGCTATTAGTAGAAGTTGAACTTTACTCTGGTGGCCTTAGGCAGCACTAGAGGCACTTCTCGCCCGTGGTCCATACATGTTCTGTAAATTAACAATATACTTGATTTACTTTAATTGAGCCCTGCGTACGACCCTGAGATCCTGTCGCCTTGATTGATGATACTATTTAGTCTATCGCGTGCCTCTTAGGGATGACGATAATTACCTACTTTCGGGGATATATCGGAAACCCCCAAATGGCCTTTTGCAGTTATTTAGGCGCTGCTAACCATCGCCTCGCCCTCTGCTCACATTGCTCATTCACCTTCCTACTCTCCCTTTTAGGTAGTAACCAATAGCCTAGTCACGTGTGACCGGACCTTAAAAGCAAGGGCTCTTCCTATACTAGAAGCGGTCACAAGCACCTCAAACTCGTCCCATTAGAAGACTATCATCTCGGATTGATATAAACCTGGCTTTTCCAGCAAGTGCTCACAAAGAGCCTTCAGCATAGAAGGTGTCATACTTCGCTTTCGTCCAATGCCGTTTCGAGGAGCTCTTGGGGTACCCAATAATGAACTTTCGAGCGCATATCTCAGAGAGAATGGGGAGTACATCCAGCAACTTCAGCTATTTCAGTCTCTGTTGACTCACTCTATATCATGTTATCAATTATCTCGAGCTGTAACTGTGTAAGATTTGGTGCCATGGTGAAAGCCGTTTGTCTTCGGGTGATACATTCCACGCAAATGCACAACACAACAGGTCAACATGAAGACTCAAAGAATACGGTGGAAGAAAGGGTCAGTATCGAATCTCAAAGGACACTGTAGCAGAAACAGCCAGCATTGAATTTCAAAGAACATAGTTGAAGAAAGGTCATCATCGAGTCTCTAAAAGCGGCGCTCCAACCGCCTCAGGCTTCTATATAGTAGCAAAGAGCTGCTAACCAAAATAATTCTAGTGGTGTCATAATTGTGGCTCAAATAAAAATGAAAGAGTTTACAAAGAGGAAGCTGATACAGTCAGGTTCAAATTCGGTTTCGTCTTTGTACACTCTTTGAATATTTAAATGAGCCATATCTAGGTCCACACTATGATAATTGTGGTTAGAGTGATTCTGTGGCGATCTTGCGGCCTCAGGTTGAGACCTGCTGCTTTATGTGCAATGTTAGAGGCTCGTGGATGACCTCCTTTGTCGATATCAGTTATTAGCGCTGACTTTTATCGTGTCCTTTGTTGATGACATTGTTCAATGAGTATCATTCATGGCAACTAGATTTCTAGAATCTTAGAATGGCACCGAATCTTGCGAAGGCGCAACGTGACCTTATTAGCGCTATGAATTCTGGTACGTTATTTATTGATTCTGAGATAGTCAATGTAGTTGGCTGTAGTACACGTTCCGTATAAAGAATACGCTCAAACATCCATTATTATGGTACTCCTAGAGCCCTTAAAACAGCGGCGGACGAAAACGAAGCTTTACCCCTTTTATGTTAGATGCTCTTTGTGAGTATTTGCATGAAAAGCCTGGTTTATATCTATTAGAGATAATTCAGTTCTTGTTAGATGAATTTAATATACAAATAACAGCATCTAGTATAGGGAGAGCTCTGATTTATAAAAATTGGACCAAAAAGAAAATATCCCGAATCGCCATGGAAAGAAATGCAGATCTACGAGACTTTTATCTATACAGGATTTTAGGTATTTATTCCTGTCAGTTGGTTTTCGTGGATGAATTCGGTTGAGATATACGTAGTGGGTATATGTGATGACTCAACGTCCTCAGAACGCCCTTGGCGTTGGCGTTCGAACTCAACGTCCGACGCACCTTCCTTTTAGCAAGTTAGTAGAACTTAAATACAAGGCCTTTCAAACCTTGGTAGAAGAATTCAGACACTTTTTACCATCACAGATTCACATATATAGACGAACTGGTTGGTCTCCCATGGGTACAAATCCAGTTCAGATTGCTCGTTTCCAATGTGGGAATTGATATCAAATTCTACCAGCATATACGCAAGATGGAGTGATTCTTGCTCGTATCTACCAGGGTTCCACGGATAGTGCTGTATTCGATGATTTCCTTGAGCAGCTTCTACCTCTGTGCGGCAGATGGCCGGAATCAAAGTTAGTACTTGTAATGGACAATGCGTTTTTTCACTATACGGAAAAGATTACGAAGATGTGTTCTGATGCTGGAGTATGACTTATATATCTACCACTATACTCTCCAGATTTTAATCCGATTGAGGAGTTCTTTGCTGAGTTAAAGGCATTTATTAAACGGAACTGGCAAGTTTATGAAGTGAATCCAAATCAAGGATTTGAGAATTTTCTAGAATGGTGCGTTGATGTAGTTGGAGAAAGAGAAGAGAGCGCGAAAGGTCACTTTAGGCATGCAATAGAAGAGTTGTGAGTTCATGCGTCACTGTGCTATAATAAATCAGAACTAGCAATCGCAATGACAGGTTATCTACACTAAAGTTCGAAATCGGCTTCAGTTGTGAAACACTGAATGATTTTATTTTGGACCCCTCTGGCTTCAAGCCCCTTCATTCGCTTTGAGGTATCACACGTGAAAAGTAGATAGGGATTATCCTCCCAAGGTTCAGCCCAGCCTCGTGCGCGCCAAACTACATAATCCAAACTCCGACCCCAAGTTCCTTCCCTCACTTTCATGTTCACAACATCGAGTCCTCGCACCAGTTGTGGGCTATGACCTCCAAAACCTCAATCAATAACGAGCTCAATCTCGAAGCAATAGCAGTTGAACTACACAAACGCAAACACTCACAATATCAGCAGTTCACCCGCAGCCTCGCGCCCCATCAAGATGTCCTTTGGCTACTCGATCAGCGACTTCGTCTTACTCACCAAACTCGCTTCTGATATCGTCCAGAACTCACGAGAAGCATGCGGAGCCCATAAAGACCTGACTAGTGAAGTCAACAGTCTCCATATTGTGCTTCGGCGATTGGAGAGCGAGGTCTCAAAGCCCGACTCGATCCTTAATCGAAATGACAGACGTAACGGGGATATGGATATTGATCGGAGGGATGAGCTGGCATACTTGTGTAGAGTCTGTTATCGGATTTTGGGGAAATTGTCTAGGATCTTGAAAAAATACCCTGCCTTGTTAGAAGAGAAGAGAAGCGTCACGCGGCTGTGGCAGAGTGTGAAGTTTGGAAATAGGGAGATGCCCAAGTTGGCAGTGATCAGACAGAGGCTCTTGACATGCACATGTTTGCTGGGGATGTACGTCAATTTTCTCTCAACCGGTTCGAACGGGAAAATTGAGGCCATGTTGCAGTCTCGAGGTGAAGAGTCTAAAAAGATGATGCGATCACTGAATTGGATTGTAGCATCTATGCAGGCAAAATCAACGTCGCGAGAAGATTCTGTTTTGACGACGTATCATGGAGATGAGAAGAGGATTTGGAAGGAATTTCGAAGAGAGTTGCTGAGTGAAGGGTTTTCGAGTAACTTTCTGAATATGCATAAGGAGACGATCAAACAATACGTCTTGGAGCTTGGAAGTCGTGGCGCTTTGGATGAGGTGGAGGAAGAAGTTGAGGAGGTAATTGAAATAGAAAGGGGAAGAGATATCCAAGACAATGTCGAGCAGCCTGGGATATCTCTTGGAAACAGCGATGGATATGAATCTGAAGACGAACCGACGACGAGTGATCGGAGTGAGTCAGATAAGGAAGAAAGCAGCGATGGATATGAATCTGAAGACGAACCGACGACGAGTGATTGGAGTGAGTCAGATAAGGAAGAAAGCAGCGATGAGAGTGGGCGCGAGATGGAGTCCACGAAAATGGAGGTGATGTCACACGACGGACATGGTAAACAAAGAATCAAG
>Ga0247734_1002933_pt1 | contig 10544 bp, 12 predicted proteins | sample UWRJL103311B2_FD_180933 | JGI IMG/M metagenome (GOLD analysis project Ga0247734, IMG submission 180933) | Plant litter microbial communities from Arlington Agricultural Research Station in Wisconsin, United States - UWRJ-L103-311B-2 | ecosystem: Environmental > Terrestrial > Plant litter >... | reverse complement strand
AGCCGAACAGGTTATGATGAAGAAAAGGCTCCCATAAAAAAAAAAGGAACGGAAAAAGGAAACAGAGAGATGGCTGACGTGGACCTACAGGCAGGAGGAGCTGTGTCTATCGAGCGCGCGGTCGGGGATATGCATGGACGGCAGATAGCTGGGAGGATATTTGGGGCAGGGCGTATCGGTATAGCAAACAGCTGGATTGCGGGGGAAAGACAGAGGTGTGGATGGCCTGAACTGTTTCATGGGGCTGCATGTATACTGAGAGAGAGAGAGAGAGAGAGAAAGGTCTGGGAAATTGGCATGGGGAAAAAACATCTAAACAGAAACTCTGCAGAGAAGCATTGTATTGTGACGAAGAGGGATAATGGAGCTTCTCAATTACCTACACCTTATCAACTAAGGATTAGCATATGAACTTCGTAGCTATCATAACTGGCAAGTCATAACCTAATTCAAGTAAAGGATGCAGAAAGTGGTATATTGTTTCCTAACGCCAGCGCCCTGACGAATCTCAAAAAAGACGATTCCCTTGCAATAACCCAATCCAGCATAGCCGACCTTGCTCAAGGTCTTAATGACCCATGAAACCCATATTTTCGCAATTTTTCACGCTAAATTTATGCTTAAAATTATAAATGAGGATAAAAACCCATCCTATACATAACTCCCACCCAGAACGACGATCGTAATAGCGTCTATTAATTTCCATGATCTGACTGTCTTGCAGCCAGCCTATTTTCCGGTCTTCATTGCTCGTGGCTTTTCGATCACTGCTTCTGCTAGCGTTCTCGTCGATGATGGTTTATCGAGATTGTTGGGTTGGCGAACATTCGGACGCCTGTACTTGCGAGAGCTCTTCTTGCTGAGCTTTTTGCGTGCAACCATGACTGGAACTGAAGACTTGGTGACGAGGTAGTTGGAGAAGGAACCAAGAATAACACTGCGATTGGTTAGCACTAGAAATTATAAAAAACGTATCTTAAGACATATGTGCTCCACATACCCTTTGAGTGCGCTCCGCCCCCGGCTTCCTAAAATAACAAGTGTAGGAGAAAGATGGTCGATCACTTCGGTGATTAAATGCTTCGGACTTTTGCAGTGAAGGACCTCGACAACAATTTTGACCTGCAGCTTTGTTTTCCTCAACAACTTGGTGACCATATCTGTGATACCCTGAACAGCTCTCACCCGAGTTTGCTCCTCCTTACTCCTCTCTCTCCCCATCGGACTTGGGGTAACACTATTTGACTCCAGCCTGAAGCCAGAACTCAACGGGCTGGGCTCAGGAACAGGTACGAGCCTAGGTGTAGAGATTCTAGCCACAGCTGATGCCGCAACAGCCACAGCTTGCTCTCTGAGCCTGTCGTCTCCACTTAGCTCAGGTGTGGAAATGCCAACCTCCTCGTCAACACAGTAGATGGCAAGCATAGAATCACCATCCCGTAAAACTGTTCCTATGGTCCACTCTAATGCGTGCTGAGCTTCTTCGCTAAGGTCAGTTGCTACAATGTACTTTCGGACCCGACGAGAGTTCTCTTCTGCGTCTTTGAGTACTTTATTAAAATTCCCTCGGTAGATGCTGCGCACACAACGCTTGGTAGCAGGCGTTGACGTGATGACAGTCATGTTCATCGCAAGTCCCTGAGCCCCTTTGACATCTTTGAGTTCTGCTTCAGTATCACTGGTTACTGGAGTGAAAGCCATGTCATCAAAACTCGTGTGAGGATGAACACCTGACTTCGAGGATTTTACCTTGATCCCAGCCTGTCCGGTAAACTGGACATCAGGATCAAGCATGGATCGGGCTTTGAACTTTTGACTTTCTTGAGCCGCAATTGTTTCTCCTATTCAAAAAGTCAGCTTTACATTCGTCTAAGGCATTTCTGGCAAACTACTCACGTTCTTCTTCGGCAGCAGCCAAAAGACTTCGAGGAGTCCGGGGGCCTTCTGCTCTTCCCATTCCAACAGTTTTCGATTCTGTGCTTGTTCCCTCGGCATCTTTATCCCCCTTCTTCCTTCCCCGATGACCATCTTCGTCAGAAGTATGACCATCCTCCTCGCTACTGTCAACAACAACATCTCCTCCCTCTACTGGTACATAGTCTTTCTCAAGTCTAGCGTCACCTTCTGCAATGGAGTCTCCGCTCTTTTGGCGTCCCCTCCGACCCTTTTCACTCAATGTAGATAAAGAACCACCTGAAAGAGCTAGGTTTCCATCTGAGAGACGCCGATAAGCACTGTTCATATCTAAGATCCTGCCATCTCTAAGAGTAAATTTGCTGGTATCAGAACCTGAGCCTGTATGGGGGGAATTGGACCGTAAGCCAAGACGGCTATGCGGTGATCTAGACTTGGCAGTGCTACTGATTCCATTATCTGGTAGTGACTGATGTCGGCCTCGATCTCTTGCACCGAAAGATGATAAATCCCCTCCCTTCATCACCTCCGCCATTGCACTAGCTATCTTCTTCCCCGTTATCGAAGGCCCTTGGGTATTCCTCTTTGGCACAACAGGCCCTCCTGGGTTGCTTGGCAGATATCCGGAAAACTGGTAAGGGGATGGTTCTTCAAATCCTGGCGCTCTTGGTCCAAAAGTTGCAGGGTGTCTTGCTGCATCAGACACACTTCTTGGGTGGTTACGATTTGCTTTTGCAGCATTGTAATTTGCCTGCGTAGGCGAAGTTTGTGCACTTCTTGTAGATGAGGCAGCAGAGGGAGGCCCACTAATGTCTAGCATACTTCGGATTGGATTTCCTACCCTGGCGACTCCATTACTTGATCTTGCAGTTGAGCTTGCTCTTGGTGGACTATCCCCAATGTCCAGCATGCTCCTCACCGGCGATCGAGGTGTGAGCGGAGAGGGGGTACGACCCTCACCTGTTGAGCTTGTAGAGCCCCTTTGCCTGTTGGTAGTATTTCCTTCCAGCAAAGCCAAGACCTCTTTGGCTTCCTGGTCCAAGACCGCCTCCATTGACATAGGGTACGACATGATTGTAGTTGATTCGCAGAACGTTTGATCTTGGAGGGCGCTTGGCAGATGTACGATTGTATAATTAGTCTACCAAAGCTCGTTCAAGCAGTTTTTAGGTGCTGGAGGGGATCTCCCTGCAATAGCCGTTATCGGTTTATGAACTTTCGAGGTTGCCAGATATGTGCAAGATACTGCATTGTGGAAGTAGAAGTCGGTTTCGCGTTGTTGCTCAAAACATGGCTACAGCCGTTGTATACGCTGACTTGTGACACGAGGAACAGAGCCTCTGGTTCGAGAAGGCGAGGCGCAAAACACTGACTGTTTGCTGCCTGCAAGGCGGACGGCAGTGAAAGGTTTGTAGACGCGTAGTAATGTATGGCAGACTAGATTTATTTGAGAGCTATGATCTAAGATAGCCTTGCTGAAGGTCAAGGTCTTCGATGCTGCAGTGAACGATGACTGAATGGCCGAATGCGCACTGATGAAATTCTTGGCTCCTTTGTGATAAGCAAGATAATGCCGAAAATGGGGCTGGATCAGGGCAGTATCGCTGTCGCTTTGGCAAACTAGTTTAACGCTCTTGAGAAGGGAGATGTGCGGTGGAAGTAGAAGTAAGATGGAAGTGAAATGGAAGGAAAATAGAAGGGAAGGCTCAAGTGGATTGATATTTAGATTTACCTCACTCCACATCCACCCACACCAACAACCCCTGCCTACAGTACCGTGGTAGTTTTCTTTAGCTCGGTCTGGTAAGCGGGGGAACTGAACCGCCAAGCCGGAAGTGCTTAGAGGAGTCCATGGTACTTGGTACTTGGTATAAGTCAAAATACTTCATACACACAGTGATGATGTTTGAACATGCAAATCAGTCGTCTGGATTGTATAGTGGATTCAACTCCGGGCCGGGTTGCATGAAAAACAGCTAACTTTCCTGTTGCTTCTGGTATGGCTTCAGGATTATTAACTGATGCGGGAAACCAAGTGGAATCATCCGAAAAGGCGATGCGTTCTGAACAGTTGGCCAACCTTTGAAAACTTATACAAGTAGGTGATCGGAGTTTGAACTTTGCTTTATATGATGCTTTTCCAGAGTATCCTTTTTAGTACTTGCATACACCATGCCTTCTGGCCATGACAATCACGTAGCACAACCTGTCATACAGCCAGCCAAGAAAGCACTTGTATTGTTAGAAAGGAGAAGCAGACCACTCGAAACATCGCAGGTATGAGATCCAAAGCCTCTAGCCGTAGTTCCAGGACAGAGCATATAGTACGGACGACTGTAACAGCAAATAACAGGCAAGTCAAAGCAAACGAGGCGCAGCAAACCCGCCAAGTTTTAATGGAAAGCTTACCGTTTTCTTCCAAGAGTACTACTGAGGAATGTTTGTGAATCTGCTGTAACCCAAGCCCTCGGCTCGACAACACCAGCTGAAAGATCCTTGATCTCTGCTTGATGTGTTGGCTTGCAAACGAATTTTGAAATGGCTGATTAATCGAAGAAGACGGGATTTGAAAGGTACAGTGGACCGATATGTGAAGGTTCCCGAATACACGGAGAATGATGTGTAGTTTGTGGTGATGGAATACAAACTGAGCCCAACTTGTATCCATAGCACAACGAAGCAGATCTGGGAATGTCTTATTTTCCAAGAAGCGGAGAAGGTTGAATGTGATCGTAGCCTCTGGTATAGCCTCTGTTGAGGAGAACAACCGGTCGCGTGATGGGATCTCGCTCGCGAAAAATTGTACGTATTATAGTTGCATTGGTTTGCAAAGGTGGAAACATTTGATATTAGATGTTTGTCATCTATGTAACCCATAAGTTTGCCTAAGTATCTGATGTACTTTATGTGCTTGCAGCTAAGTCCAAGCATCCTTGACATGAGTTCCAAAAGGAATATGATCGATTTTTGTTCTCCTACACTATGATACAACTTGTTTTTTTCAAGTCCAACCTAAAACTTTCTCGCGAATCCACGGAAATTCAAATTTGCTCTTGCCGAAGTACCGGTTTTATGGATTAACGCCCTGCGATCCCAAGTTCCACTCCTCCCCTCTATAATACTAATTAGCTCTTCAGCAAATCGTTGAGCAAATTGACCACGCCCGCTGCCCCGAGACTTTTTCTTGCTGACGACATCGAGAATCCATTGAACAGCTTGTCTTCGGCGTTGTCTTATTCCGAGTGGTACTGGGATCTGTAAAGCTGCTCCTCCACCTGCGGCTCCCTTCTGCGCACGGATTCGAACAAGGGGTGCCACAGAGTCAATCGCCAGAGTAAGATATGCAACTGGATTTAAAGGTAGTTCTGATGGATGCGGCGACCCAGGGAGCAGAGGTCGTGCTGCACTTGGTATTGGAGGCGAAGCAGTTCGAAGATGGTTTAGTATGTAGGCCATGTTCTGTTAAGTATCAGTCAGCATGTAAATTATGAATGTCTATTGCGGAGCGAGTTACACCAAGTTGAAGTTGGCAGACATACCCTTTGGGCAACGCTTTTCTTGCCATGTTGCATTATCAAGTTTGTAACCTGCTCAACCACAGGATCGTATCGATGTTTCATATTGAGCTCTGATGGTATAGGTAGGTCGGGGAGATCATATATATGATCCGCAAACTCAACAGCGTCCGTTCCATGCCCACCACTGGCGATATTTTTCATTTGGCCCAATGCCAATAGGTTTGCAAATGTTGTATTTTCGTTTTCAGAGGCACTCTTGTCAGTAGATTCTTCCTTGATAACTTCTGGCGCCTGGTCCATATCTCCATCACGTTCAAGGATCTGAAAATGTCAATATTCAGTTCATGATGTCATGCATTAGACAGTCAAAAGTCAACAATTGAACCTACTTCTTGTACTGGAGTTCCCTGTCCGAGATCTGGTCCAGTCTCCCCAGTGATATCGCTAACTTCTGCTGCTTCCTCACTCACATGCCCAATCCCAGAACCGGTGGGATTTGGATTCGATCTAGGCGAGGGCGTTTTGTCGTCAGCAAAACATCTGCGAGATGCCATATGAATGACTTTCGACTGGTGAGAGGTCATTTGAGGTCTGGTACGTATGGCAATTGACCGGCTAAAGCCGGCGAAGTTCAATCGTGGAGGCATTGTTGGGTTTTGTGTGTTTTTGATTTTGCTAGATGTTAACCTCACCATCGTTATCGACAAATTAATGAATGCCTTGTATACCAGGCACAAATTAGCATTTTGTTTTGTTTACACCTGAGGCATCAAAAAGTAGTCGTCTGATGTGTTCAGCAGGGGCATCCCAGAATCCCCGAGTTGTTATTTCATACAAGTCTCAGACAGTCAGCGGCTAAAATCCAACCCAATATCAAGCAGCAGCCTGTTCGGACGATCATCAACTTTACCTCACACTCCCGTGATCGTTCTACATACAGGTACGAAAGTATAATACGTAAATGTTCGAAGATTTCAACGCCAAACACCCAATTCGCAAAGCTTAGTTCATTATGAACCGATCTGCGAGTTCATTCCCAGAAAAATAAATCTAGGGATCTGGGAGATTTTCACCTTGTTTAGGAATTTTACTTATTAATAAGCCATCCAGATAGTTTTTACTTACTCCCTAAAACTGTGGGAAATGGAATTGCCAATACACTTTGCTCTCACACATTACGCTTTGCTCTCACTCATTTTATTTAGAGCTAAATAGAGAATGAACCGCTGAACGAGTCTAGGTTTTTTTTTCTCGATCAAAGCAAGAAATAGCAATATCCTGGAGAGCAATTCCATGAACGCCAGTGCCTGTCCGCCGTCCTGTAGGACATGGCAATACCTGACGCCGTAACTCACCCACATACGCCAATTCCATGCAATACCAACAAAACCACGATGGTACCTTTTCTAAAACTTATATCCTACATGCTAACGATTGATGACCGCTCTGTTATTGTCTCCGCTGGGTTGGAGAAATTCTGTCGATTTGAAGACCCACTTCTGGTGGGCTTTACCATACATTCCGACTATGGGTCGGGGAAGTAGGTGTTCCGGTGAGGTGTTTCAATGCCACCTCTGCTGCATCCTCCTTTGCATTGTCGACATACTGTCCATCGTACCAAAAACGAGCTGAGATCTGCTGTCCTTGGACAGTGACAGTACTAGACCAGGCTGTTCGACCGCCTAATTCTTCGTCAGTGTGCGAGCTATTGTGAGCATGGAGAGGGGACCTACCACGTCTGTCAGATACAATTTGGAAGACCGGTGGGTGATAGTTGGCCTCACGGCACTTGTCTAATTAAGAGTGTCAGCCAATTCTTATATAACAGAGCAGTAATTTCTACCGGCAAGTTTCTCTTGCCATGTGCCAGCTGAGCTGCAGCTCGAATAGGACATGTTGCTGTAGGTCATAGAGCAGATGGGAAGCCGTGAAGCTAAAGCGTGGTAGGAACTAAAGTAGATTTGGAAGGGGGGAATAGGTAACGGAAATGGCGTTATGCTTTGCAGAAGCTGGGTTGGCGAGGTTCTTATATATGAGTGGTTCCTCCTGGTTGGTACAAAACTGAAGAAGAAGTTGGGTATGAATAGTGGCAATCTGATTTAGAGAGCAAGAGAAATAAGAATCTTTGTGTGTTTGCAATCCATCCATGCGTCGCGGCAACTAGACCAAGACAGTTCCGGCTTGATGCATCTATAGAAAAGATACGTTGAAAGAAGTAACGTAGATCACCCGCAAGGGAATTGGAATAGTAAAGTTAATGTGCTGTCTCCCTCGGTGGCAGAGGACAGCTCATGTACGTACGACCATAGCGAGTAACTTAAGTTGAGTACAAAAAGAAATATGAGGCTTTGAGACAGCCCAAGGAGTGGGGATGCAGAGCCAACACTACGAAAAAAAAAGAGTTGCAGCTTGCAGCTTGCCTTGTCATGGGATGATATCGAAACTGGGTTGAATTTGGGCAGGCGTAGGAGTCAAAATGATGTGGGGGAGAAGGAATGAAATCTATTTTGCGGTACATAGGGTTGGGAAGCTTGTTAGGAGTAAATGGATGTCGAGGCGAGCCCAATGACACCCAATGGCCCTCGGCCTGGATCCCTCAAACCTCCGCCGCACAAGGACTGGAATAGCAAGGAAACCCAAGTGTTTTGTCAGAGTAACATGGGAGTAACATGGTGGTGATAGTAAATGAAATAGCTATGCTATGCCATATATCCATGGGTGTTGCTAATATATTTGCTAATGTATCGCTTGTAATCTCGCTTAGTACTTAACATATTAGATCTGCTTTTTGCCGCAAAAAGCAGACAAAAAGCAGAAAACGGTCGTTGGAAATCCCTGGATAGTCAATCTCCGCGCATTAGCCCATTTCAACTAATGTGTTACCAGAAGTACACCATTGATGTCTAATACAGTACAAATTCAGTGCCGGCCGATCTTACTGTCTTGTGCCGTGTAATGTGATAGTCGATTCCAGAACCTTTAGCTGTATGACGAAATCATCGTCTGAAAGGTACCAGTAGTACATCTGGTATCCCCCGACTACTGTACTTATCCGAGACGCTGATCGGCCTACACTGCAGGAACGGAACAGTACATAGATTATTCGGCAAAGTGTAAGTGTCATTAAGGAAGAAGCTCCTTCATTCGAGCATCTGGGACAGGTTGCAGAAAGCGGACCAGTCCTCCTTACCAATAAGTAACGGGAGTACACTACATCAGCCCTGCGACCTGCATTTGTGCTAGTTATCAAAAGCATATAGGACGCAAAAGTTGCCATCGTGACTCTGATAAGTGCTTCACCGCCGTCTTCAGTTTTATATCACGAACCCGACACTCTGGATAAGGACATCAAGATGGAGCCCGGCAAAGGATTTGATCCGGTCCGGCGTCTCACGATGAGTAGAGTGCCTTTCCGAGGACCCAAGCATACATGTATGTTTCCTTCCACTCCAACTTCCGCTAAATGCTCTGCTTGCATTCCGCCCGGAAAGATGTTGGGCCTTACCAGATGGGAAGATGAATGCTAAAGGATGTAACATTGGGCTGTTTCCGACTCGATATGAACCGTACGGATGGAGGGCTTCCAGATGGCCGCTTGTCCACCAAAGCTACTGACTTGGTGGTAGATTAACCGATCCGATTATAAGAGAAGAGGAGCATACCTCCGGAAGAGTCTGAAGATACACAATACGACTATGAAGCAGGCTTAACTGTTAACAACAGCCGGAATTGTCTTCGTGGCATCGCGAGAGACAGACATGTAGCTTCCAGCCTTGTCGAGACAGCCTTGTATATGGAAACAACGCATCATTGCTGCCCAAGGAAGTGGGATATTGGCCATCAGCCTATGGTGGGACAGCAGACGCAAGTAATATAGTGCCTCGTTATTTTCGAGTCCTCCATTTCATCATCAATGAAGTCCCGGAAGTGTCATATGAAGGCCGCCTGGCACCCATCTGATAACGCGGGCGCATCCCGCAATATGTCTAAAGATCGAGCTTCGTTATCCCCCACGACGATGTGATGATACCTATATTGCGAAGCGAGCATGTACAGTACCAAGTACCAACCTTCGTCCTGCGCTCAGGTGAGTCCAGAACCTACATGATAGCCGATTCACTCGATATCATCCGGTATATCTCATTCTCCACATCCAGGAGGTCGGGTTCTTGACTTTGTAGGCTCGAGTCAGCGGCTTGGTGTTGTCACCCTAGTTAGCATTGATACTTGTGGTACTACTGGGGGGCGGGAGACCAGGCCAGGTCAACAAGGTATTCTGTAAAAGCTGAGTCATCCTCCTCGGTCCCCATTCAGATGCTTCAAATGCTGCCTCGGCTCACAAGCTCCAACGTAGCTTTGTGGGGAATGATTATGGCTGCGTCTCCAGGTCCTTCTTAAGCTGCTCATAGTGAAAAGAGACCTTTTACTGTACAAATACGTCAACAATATAGAATAGATCGCAATATCCCATTCTTCATCAGTCATATTATATCCAATAAATAGACAAGATGCCCTTCAATACAAAGCTTACCCGCGCGCTGGGCATCCAAAGTAACCACCTCACTCCGTCGTCAGCTTTAGAACGGAACACTAACATCACAACACAGAGCCCATAGTTCAAGGTGGAATGCAATGGGTAGGCTACGCCGAACTTGCATCTGCTGTCAGTAATGCGGGAGGACTTGGTATCCTAACAGCCCTCACACAACCTACACCCGAAGACCTACGGAAAGAGATCCGGAAATGCAAGACCATGACCAACAAGCCCTTCGGAGTCAACATCACGCTCCTCCCTAGCATGAACGCCCCAGATTACGGCGCATACGCACAGGTCGCTATTGACGAGGGTATCAAGGTCGTAGAAACTGCAGGAAACAGTCCTGGTCCAGTCATTAAGATGTTGAAGGCTGTTGGTGTTATCATTTTACATAAATGCACGACTATCCGCCACGCCCAAAGTGCGATCAACCTTGGTGTAGATTTCTTGAGCATTGATGGTTTCGAATGTGCTGGCCACGTTGGCGAAACCGATATTACGAATTTCATTCTTCTGTCTCGAGCTCGGCAATCCTTGAAGGTGCCTTTCATTGCTTCTGGTGGCTTTGCGGATGG
>Ga0247734_1002932_pt1 | contig 10548 bp, 11 predicted proteins | sample UWRJL103311B2_FD_180933 | JGI IMG/M metagenome (GOLD analysis project Ga0247734, IMG submission 180933) | Plant litter microbial communities from Arlington Agricultural Research Station in Wisconsin, United States - UWRJ-L103-311B-2 | ecosystem: Environmental > Terrestrial > Plant litter >... | reverse complement strand
AACGCACGGCTGCTTTCGAAATCACTTGAAGCGACCGGCTGGTACACATGTGTCTCTGACATCCACCGCAAGAAAGGAGTATTCCAGTTCTCCAAGGACGAGCCGATTTTCTCGAAAGAATGCGAGACCTCTGCCGACTACAACGAGGGACTTCCTGTCGTCGCCTTTCGCTTCAGCGATGAGTTCCGCCGAGAGTTCCCACACCTCAAGCAGGAGACTATCTCGAATCTGTTGAGGGCAAAGCAATACATCATACCTAACTACCCACTGCCACCAAATGAGGAGAAAACTGAGATCTTGCGGGTGGTGGTGCGAGAAAGCATGAGCTTTGATCTCCTGGATCGGTTGATCACGGATATTTGTGTAGTCACCCAAGGATTGATTGAAAGCGACGCGCAGGATTTGAGTATGCTGAATAGAAGCAAAGATGTGAGCCTCGAAAAGAATTTTTCTAGTAAGGGTGTACAGCATAAGAATGGACAAGGAAAAGGTGGAAAACATCCCATGAGTCAAGGAGTTCACAGAACTGTCTGTTAAAACTCACCATAATGGTTGAGCTATCGAGAATCAAAACTATTTACATAATTAAATAATTCCCAACCACATTTCCCACGATATGACAGGTCGTATCTCTAATTCACGGTCTTTCCTTCTAGCCACATCTCTTCAACTGAAAGAATATTCGGACTATTATACCGAATCCCAAGCCAATTCACAATAAATAGGAACTCTGTGCATCCCCTCTCTCATACATGATCCATTGAAGCTCGTATCTGCTACTATAACTTCCTCCTATCACCATCTTTACTTCAATCATAGCTTCAGTCTTCCAGTTTTGCCATACCCAATACACTCTAGATTTCTGAGATGATGTTGGCTATTCGGGGGCGCAGTGGGTGTGTGCTCACTGCTTGGAGCATAGCCACATCTTCAGAAAGCGGGGCATTGCATTTACAGGTGTTGGTTCTTGCGTCAACTATTTAATCGTTGCTGATTTCTCGACCACTTTGTTTTGGATCTTTTCTCACAATCTTCTTACTCCCGGTCCTTTGGCATATGTCGCTGTTGGTCTGTTATCTGTGACACTGGGGACAATCAGTGCATATATACTCTACCCAACCTGTGCCGAATTTACGAATTGATCTCGGGAATTCCAACACTGTTCCGAAAGCTTCGGTTCCTCTGCATTATGACACAGGCTACGCCGGAAATCAGTGTTATGGAGGATCTGAACTCGGACTCTGAGCATGGTGCTATCACCTCACGTGACAAGCCTCTTGCACCGTCTGATCATGAAGTTGAGATAAATACTACAAATTCAGCCGCTCCTAACAGGAGCACACCCTATTCATCGCAGGTTAATTTAGATATGGATGCTTTCAAAATCCTAGCAAAAATAGGTAAAGGTAATTCGGCAAACATTATGCTGGCCGAGAGCAAACACTCAATGAAATTATATGCAATAAAAGTTCTTAAAAAAGAACTTTTAATCGCTAATGACGAGATAAATATTGCAATGAGAGAAAAACGTATACTTGAGGTTACGACTGAAGAGAAACATCCTTTCATCATTCGTTTGTTTGGGACATTTCAGAGCGAGACAAAATTGTGCTTCGTTATGGACTATATTCCCGCGGGAGACCTGATGTGGCAGCTACAAAGAAGACCATTTACCCAAGAACAAGCACAGTGAGCAATCGTCTTTCACTTTCTTTTAAACAAATGTCCTAACCAAAGCAGATTCTACGCTGCTGAAGTATGTCTGGTATTAAAATACCTCCATACGAAGGAAATTCTCTACAGAGATATGAAGCTGGACAACATTCTGCTGGCGATCGATGGACATATCAAAGTCATCGACTTTGGAACTTCTGCAGAAAAGATTCGGTATGGAACAACCACAAATACGTTTTGTGGGAATGCAGAATTCATGGCGCCAGAGGTATTCCGTAATCCCTTTTCCATTTTTGGATATCAAAAATCGATCTAACATAATTCTAGATTCTTCGAGATGAAGGTTATGGTTTCGCCGTGGATTGGTGGTCGTTAGGAGTTCTCATCTACCAGATGAGTTTTCAAACGCAGCCTTTTCGCGGTGAGGATGAAGACGAGATCTACGATGCCATTCTTGGTGAAGAACCTTTGTATCCTTCAGATGCTCCACAGAGCACTGTTGAAATATGCCAAGAATTGTTAGCAAAGAAATCAGAGCAAAGACTGGGGGCAGGACCTACAGATGCTCAGGAATTAATGGTGCATCCATACTTCAACGGAGTCAACTGGGATGATCTATATCACAAGAGGGTTCTGGCACCTTACATACCAACAATGGCAAGTGAAATGGATACTTCAGATTTGGACACAGAGGTGGCTGGCATCATTACAGCTAGGCCACAAAGTGGTGAGTAGAATATGCATTGAATGATACCGATTCATATCAGCTAACATTTTATATCTGCAGCTCTTTCAAATGCGATGCAAGAAAATTTCAAAGGATTTTCAGGCAGCTTCCAAAATATTTTAGATAACAGTGTGATGTGAGGGTCAAAATTAGGCACCTTATTTTCGTACCTTATAATCCCTAATTCCGCATATTAACGGATGCCATTTAGTGATTGCTCCTCCATTCTTAAAAGGGGTGACGATCACTTGCCCAGTTTCTCGTTGGAAGCAACGCGGTTGCACAAGGAGCGAGTCTGTCATTCTCTTTAGATAATAAAATAGAGATAGATGCTTTCCTATAGTCAAAAGAAAATTATTTTGTTACACCAGATCCCAAGTTCAATAGCTGCTGAAATTTGAATACACATTCGCCAACATTTGAGGTTGTGTCTAGCATGTATTAATTCAAACACATAGATCACGGTCAGGACATCTCATAAAACTTTTTGTACTGACAGGCAATACTGCATTTATTACGACATAATAAAGAGTCGACTGGATCCTGCCATTATAGCTGCGACTCGATTCTAACCAACTGATTCCAACCAAATCATTCCAACAGACTGCTTTTCCTCACAGCTAATCTCTGTCTTTGCCTTTCAAAAATCTTTACATCGTCAATACTTTGAAATCCAAACATGCGACAAGAATAATGACCAACATAAACAATACCTACCATGAAGGTATGGAGATTGGTATTATAAAATTGTTATTTAGTAAATCAATTCTATGCTGATTCATCGGTCGAATTAGGTTGGTGGCTCTTTGGCTGGACTTATGCATGCAACCGTCTTCAAAAAGTTAGGCCACAAACTCTATGTTTTAGAAAAGTCGTCTTAAGATGTCTTACGGAGCCAGGCAGCTGGGCTTCAGGCTGGTCAAGAGGTTCAGAAATTTACTGACGAGTATATCAAGTATGATAAGGCCTATGCTACCGTTCCAGCAGCAAACATTATAGAAGTAGTAAACTCGGAAGGGGCGGTAATTAACCCCATTCCTGTTGGCAACATCATGCACTTGATAACATGGAATAGCCTCTTCGAACTCTTCAAATCTCATCTACTTAACGATTCGACATCCCTAGGTGCTAGTTACGAGACCGATAAACTTGGGCAAGATGTAGTTTACAATGGGGGAAAGGTCTCGGTGTCTTATATGGACACTAAGAATATATTTATGAGTATCTTGAAAGCTGACCTTCTTATCGCGGCCGATGGCGGTCATTCAACCGTTCGGAAAATGATTCTATCAGAAATCACTCCCAAATATGTCGGGTATGTTACATGGCGGGGAAGCGTTTCAGAGAACTGCTTAACAGATGCTTTACGAGCAGTTTTGCAGGATAGGGTGCTCCTTTTCCGAACGGAGAAAGGCTTCGCTGTTTCGTAAGAATTCTTCAAAATAATGGAAAAGTGGAAACACATTTACTGAATTATGCAGGTATTACGTACCGTGAGAAAAAGGAAGCTTGGAGCCGGGCAACCGCCAGTTCATCTGGATATTGTACGAAAACATTGAAGAAGATTCCGACAAGTTCAACGAAGTCTTCACAGATGTTTTTGGGACAAGACACTTAACCATTGTTCCACGAGGCAAAATGCAACCACAAGTCTGGGCCAAAAAACAAGAAAGTGTTGATCTCAGCAAGCCTTTCGCTGAGCTTCTTCAGGAGACAACAGACCCATCCATATCTGCTACAAGAAAATATCCCGCTGGTCGCTCTATCTTTTATGACGGACGGATAATACTTGTCGGCGATGCATTCTGTTTGTTTTGCCCTCATGTTGGCTCGAGCACGAATCAAGCTGCCAAACACGCACTTGGTCTTGCAGAGGTGTTCAGTGGAAAATACCCCTTGGGGGAGTGGGAGAGCCAATCTCTCGCGTACGCGACCAAAACCAGTGCGCTGAGTAATTTCTTTGGAGAGTATTGCTTCACGGGCAAGGTTCCTGAAAGCCTAGCGACAATTATCAAGGAAGATAAGAAATTCTGATTAATTGGACGATAAAGTGCAATTTACCTTTCTTTGGAATATCATAGCCTTACTTTCTCTTTCTTCCCTAGAATACATATCCCTAAAATACATAACAACTTTCGAGCCCTTAGGCCTCGATTGATTTCTACAAAAGCCGAGAGTGAAACAGACCAGCCAGTCTTCTCTCGACGTCCTGTTCTTACCCTCCCCAAAGATTCGAAGTTTTAAAAATTTTGAGGATAGCAAAATAAAACTACCTAACAATTAGCTACGTCACATACTTAATAAAACCGACTCCCCCTTTTACCTTTGTTTACGTAGCTTATAAGCTATGTAAAAGACTAAGGCTACAACGATCAACCTTATCCTTAACCTTATCGCCGAACAGACTTCAACTTATGTCCGCCGTGTGCAAGTTAATTTATGGAATACCCAGCCTCTACAAGGGTTGAACTACGACCGAAATCTATTCAAAAGATAAGTAATGCACAAGGAATTTGTGTACTAATACGTTGTTTCTAGAAGTCTAGAAACTTACAGCCTAACAGCAAATAACACTTAGCGTGGCGGGATTCCATGACGTAGGCTTGGCCTGAAACGTAAACGACCTAGAACACGTACAGTACGTACATCTGTCTTGGCTCGACTTTCTCATGATTCAATTCATACGCAGGATCAAGCTATCACAATCCACCTATATCCTTCCAAATATCTCCTTACTGTTATCTCGGGGCATATTCCCATTGCGCACAGCGAAGTCGTTCTCCAAGATGAGTTGGATGGATTCTTGGTCACGCCCCTCCAAGCACCAGTCCACGCCACCACCACACTACCTCCTCCCAGGGGGAGAGTCTACTCCATATTGTCATTCCTGCGGACGTGTCATTGGTATTTGATCTGTTACTGTGTCGAATCTCTTGCTCTTGTCTTACAACCTAGATAGGTGCTCGCAAATCACATGCAATTCCAAACGCTACCGCCACCCCAGTTAAATACTGCTCTACGAAATGCCGCAATAAGAAGCCCGGAAATGTAGATCGAGAAATCGAAGATGCATTTGTCTCCTTACTCAATGGCTCCGTAGACGTTGTGCCCGAGAGCGTCAACAAAGTGTCTAAGAAAATGAAAGGAGATCCTCGCATCTTGGTCCCTTGTACTGCAGCCGAGACTTTGATGTTTGGAGATCACCATGACCCCCAGAAGGTCTTCGGGAGGAAAAAGAACAGACCCAAGCGTGGAGCTCCAGATGAGAGAGAGTGGAAAAGTGTAGATATGGAAGATCGTCCTGAGCCAGAGCCATTAGGCGATTATGAGTTGGTAGACGGAGACATGCTGGCACGAATGTCGATTCGGAGTGGGGTAAGGATACGCCCCCCTCAAGAAATTTCAGAGGTTAATGGCGGGGTTGGTGGTGAGAAAGGAAAGGCGGAAAGGACTGAAGAAAGCGAGGAAATGCTCAGAAAGCGTAAAGAGGGTCAACAGAGAGCGAACGAGAGAGAGATGGTTAGATGCGCTGCCCGCCGGGGCGTTGCATTTGGATTTGTTATTAACAAGGACGTGGTAGGGGATAAAGTAGAGGAAAGACGGAAGTGTGAGGCCGTGATGTTGGGCAAGGTGGTCGAGTCGAGTTTTGCAAAGGGAGACTGGAGTATTCGGTGGAGGGAGTAGTTGGTATTTGTAGTTATAGGCTTATGTCACGGAACTCCTATCACCGGGAGAAGAGATTCCTCAAATGTAAACGTATGGATTTTGAATTCAGTGAAGTCTAAAGAAGAGAAGAGGGTTCTCCTGATAGAAAGCAATATACGGTAGTAACTCGGTGCTTGTGGCCAGAACACAACTTGTTTATGTATAAACTTATTCATGGCAATAATCTCCGAAAAAACGAATATCCGTTTATTTTTCAGCCGATTGATGTCCCAGAGTTCCCTTTAGGTTAATTGGTAGCTTATAGCTACTAGATTGTGTGAGTTTTGAATTGAAGTCAAGCTTGGGATAAAATAACATGATTCAGGAGCTTCAAGCTAGCTAAACGACAGACTTCTCTGTTGAATTATTTGTTACATGAACGATGATTTTACCAGTATTCTTCCCTTTCTTCAACAGCTCAATAGCCGATGGCGTATCCTCGTATTCAAAAATTTGCTCAACTGGAACCTTGACTTTCCCTTCAAGTATCCACGTAGCTATCTGCCCCAAATCATCACGGCTGTTGCGTGTGAAGAATGGCTCGAACTTCCTACTTCCGCCACCTAGAAGTTTTGGCAAGAATAATCTACTCACGTACATCTTTACCGTTGCGAGCGACGCACTTCCACCCACCTGAACGAACTTCCCAGTTGGGAGAAGAAATGCATCGGCACTGCTGTAAAGATTGACAGGAGAAGTTCCGACATTGTCGACAATAAGCGTATAGATCTGACCATTATCCGTCAATTTTTGGGTGACGTCAGTAGTTGTATAGTCAATGACCTCGTCTGCTCCATATTGTTTGCACAACCCAATTTTAGAGGTCGAGCATGAAGTTGTGACATGGCAACCAGCTGCTTTGGCGAATTGAATTCCAAAACCTCCTACGCCACCAGAACCACCATTAATAAATATTTTGTCGCCAGCCTTAATGTTTGGCACAATGGTTTGGTAAGCCGTCAACCCAGCTGTTCCAATACAAGCTGCATGGTCTGGATCAACTCCAGTGGGGAGTGGTGCGCATCCATCATAGCTAGCAATAATGAATTGGCCCAGAGTACCGAATTGAGTCGGATCCAATCTCCCAAATACGCTTCCTCCAACCGTAAATACTTCCGTCGGAAGCCCGAGAGAAACAACACGTCCGCTGAAATCGATTCCTGGGCTGGCCGGAGTGGTTATGATGCCCTTCGCGAGTATGCCCATTTCCGCAATCTTATAGTCGGCGGGATTCAACGACATACTAATGATTTCTACAAGCATCTCTGGTTTTTGAGGGTTTGGTGTCGGCGTGGCCACATCTTGAACCAGTTGTATCTTTTTCTCGAGTGCCCCGCTCAAGGACTTGTACCGCCATGCCTTCATTGTTGTAGATGTATTGGAGGTTTGGGCTTCAGGATGGGTGGATGGGCTTGTCATCATGATACAAGCAACAGTTTCTTGTTGGAGCTTACTTGAATCTAATATCCTTCAGTCGTTAAAAGTATAAGTATGCAGCGTCGCGAGTCTCAGCCGGTCTGGTTAATCTTCAATTAATGAATAATGAGGGTATAATTAAAATGCAGATTTCGAGAGAAAAATTGGAGAAGAAACCTGTTTTCCCCAGAACCGGTAAGTTCAGGTAGATAATAAGTGGGTGGATGGGATGTTCGGAAGGCGTTAGCTTTGGCATTAGCTTTGGCCTCTGACTTTCTTCTTTTCGGACATGGCGTGACCGAATGACATGAGAAAATCAGAATACTGTACGTACAATACTGCATCGGCTCCACCAAGGCCGCACCAGCTACAACAGGCCTAGAGGGTCTCCACTCTCCCCACTAGGTTTCGGAGAAGTAGTTTAATGCAAATCCCCCGTATCTTTAGTACTGTATGTTACAGGACGATATGTATGTACATATGTAGTGTATGGTGGAATGGATCACTCAACGTCCATCAATCACAATCTAGACGAAGGAGGTCCGTGATGCTGGATAGAGCATTGGAGGTGGCAGGCCGATTACATGAATAACATGCTTAGCGGTGCAATTTTGCGGCATATATAATTTATTATTATAGTGTATGTGAATTGTGTATTGTATATTTTGGTTGGCTAAGCAACAGCAGGCTCCCTTGAAAGGCTCTACTGTACTGAAGCAACTGGATGGAATATCATGAGAAAAATCGAGTGTTATCCAGCACTGGCTGTACACGAGAGGACTTCAAGAGGGATGCCTTCAGTTTTTTCGTGAATAAGAAGATTCCACAAAACAATTTTCGGTTGAAATACTTTTCTTTATTATATCCAATCGCTAATCTGTGATTGTCGGCCTAAGCTGCTAATGTTGATATAGCACGTTTAGGATTTTGTGAGACAATCAGGGGGTACCAGGGCGTCGTTCCACTGTTTATATCTATAGCACAACGGCAAGATGAGATCATTTACGCTATCTCTGAGCAAATTACTGGTGTCACCAAAGAATCGTAAATTCATGTAATGCTCTTACCCCCTGCATGTGGCACGTAGCTTGTGCATATAAGCTGCCGCTGGCGGCAAGATTGTCTCTCGAGCTTGGTGTTGACTTGCACGCAAAATATATCAGTGGAAAGTCCTCATTGTATTATACACTGAGTAGCGATACGTTTATTTGTCATGCTATTAATGGTGATGGTGATATTGTGTTGTGCTCGATACCGCCATGGTCTTCTTGTTGTACGACTTTGAGTTCAATCACGAAGAACCAAGAGTAAAGGATTTATTCTGTGAACCCAGAGATAAAACTTCAGTCATTGTCATGGTTGCCTTTCCGTTGACCGTGCTTGGTTGTCTCCAGAAAGCTGAAGATATGATCTTCCAAGCAATCGACGGTGGTAGGATAGCCCAAAAGACTTAGACGCTAGCATCTATTTCTTTCGACGAGTTCTTCAGGGACTTTTATCTCACCTTGCTCAGGATGCAATATGCCTCATCTTGAACCGCGGTCGGCCACAATAGGAGCGCACACTGAGTTGGTAAGCAATTCATTCCCTGTCTTTTTGTCCAGTACCACAATGTCCTCCCGTTTGAGATTTCAAGTACCGCAGCCGGCATATGTTGCCACTTGAGTCTTTAGTCATTGGTCGCTAAATCTTAGTAACAGAGGCAAAAACGAAAGCACCACTTTCTGCTAAGGTTCGAAATACTGAACTTTCCTCCAAATATATGGTGCAATTCGCTAAGAATGTTATCGACCTGAAACCCCGAGAGAAGTGATAGCCTCAAGATAAGCGATAACTAATCAGCATAGACAATACGGCTGTGCATGTGACATGTAGTTCTCGCAGTCCCTCTGTTGCCGAAGTGATGGCTTTAAGACTGTTTGCAACGCACCAAGATGGGTGGTCTGGCGCATAATGCCTAGTCCCAGTGACATGTTGTTGGATTGATGAGTGCGCTCAGAACCATAATCGTGCCTGGTGATATTTTGCTGCCAAGGGTATGATTATTGTGAAAATAATACATCCTACTGCAGCCTCTTTTTAATGCTTAAATGGTTTCGAAAATTGATTATTGTAAATTATCAAGTCATCTCAACATCAAACATATATAATTTTGAGGATGAAGACACGATGGCTACCGAAGTTATAAGTCATACTTCACAACTCATCATGACTCTGAAATTCGATACTTGCCAACTTTTGTATTGCATCTAGAGTTCCCATTCTTTCTTGAAGAGGTTTTGAACTATTCATACAGTTCAGAAACGAATGAAAAGAGGTACAGGCTTTGCCATTTTCACTGTTTTGAGATGTATTGATGATGCAGGTCATGTCACAGATACTGCAGGGGCAATTCAAGTCTTAGATTCAGATAGCTTTCTCAGGTACACAGAGAAATACCGATCTATCCTATATAGCAAAATTGTACCAGAGCAACTTTTCATTTATCGCTCATAAAATCAGAGTGATGTGCTTATGTTGGAACAACAACCAAAGTAACATAATTAGATCGTATCGTTCCTGATTTTGTCGCCTTGTAGGAATAAGTACCCGGAACTGTCGGCGTGATAACAACCATGCCACTAGCATTCGTAATTTGGTTTGCAATCAAGGCTCCCGCTATAGGTGAATTGGTAGAACCATCTAAGACATAGAGAGTATGTGGAGTGCCTACTATAACAGTGATCGGGTATGAGCTGGTGTCTGGATAGCTAATTGTAGGGGAACTAGAGGCATGGAGAAACGCGACAGCATTGAAAGCATCAAAAGCCCACAAGACAACATCGCCTCTCTGAGCCTGGAACTGACAACCCCCAGTGGGCGTAAATTGATAATTGCTAAGTATTCCCCAAAATTGCGTCAAGGTTTGAGTCACGCCGGCAATGCTCTGGATAAAGTAGTCCTCAAATTCGCTGCTGTATGTCCCGTCGTAGGTGAAGCCTAGATCTTGCGCTGCTTGATCCATGGCCGTGGTCAGTGTGCCTCCT
>Ga0247734_1002930_pt1 | contig 10556 bp, 8 predicted proteins | sample UWRJL103311B2_FD_180933 | JGI IMG/M metagenome (GOLD analysis project Ga0247734, IMG submission 180933) | Plant litter microbial communities from Arlington Agricultural Research Station in Wisconsin, United States - UWRJ-L103-311B-2 | ecosystem: Environmental > Terrestrial > Plant litter >... | reverse complement strand
CAGCTCCGCGAGCCGCTCGGCCACCGGGGCCAACGAGTAGTCCTGGTTGGGCACACCGTCGGGGCGACCCAGGTGGGCCGTCACGAGCACGCGCGCACCGGCGTCGGCGAGACGCCGGATTGTGGGCACGCTCGCCCGCACGCGACCGTCGTCGGTGATCGTCGCGCCGTCGAGCGGCACGTTGAGGTCGCTGCGGACGAGGACGCGCTTGCCGCGCAGGTCTCCGAGGTCCGAAACCGTCTGCACAGGCTTAGAGCGTCGCGCCGACGTGGACGACGAGGTCGGCCAGGCGGTTGGAGTAGCCCCACTCGTTGTCGTACCAGCCGACGACCTTGACCTGGTCGCCGATGACCTTGGTCAGGCCCGAGTCGAAGATGCACGACGACGGGTCGGTGACGATGTCGGCCGACACGATCGGGTCCTCGGTGTAGACCAGGAAGCCCTTCATGGCGCCCTCGGCGGCCGTCTTGACGATCTGGTTGACCTCCTCGACCGTGGTCTCGCGCGAGGCGGTGAACGTCAGGTCGGTCGCCGAGCCGGTCGGCACGGGGACGCGCAGCGCGTAGCCGTCGAGCTTGCCCTTGAGCTCGGGGAGCACCAGGCTCACGGCCTTGGCGGCGCCCGTCGAGGTCGGGATGATGCTGAGGTTGGCCGCGCGGGCACGACGCAGGTCGCTGTGCGGGGCGTCCTGCAGGTTCTGGTCCTGCGTGTACGCGTGGATCGTGGTCATCAGGCCCTTCTCGATGCCGAGGCCGTCGTTGAGCGCCTTGGCCATCGGTGCGAGGCAGTTGGTCGTGCACGAGGCGTTGGAGATCACGGTGTGCGCGGCGGGGTCGTAGAGCTCGTGGTTGACGCCCATCACGATCGTGATGTCCTCGTTGCTGGCGGGCGCGGAGATGATGACCTTCTTGGCGCCGCCGTCGACGTGGGCCTTGGCCTTCGTCGCGTCGGTGAAGAAGCCGGTCGACTCGATGACGATGTCGACACCGACGCTGGCCCAGTCGAGCTTGGCGGGGTCGCGCTCGGCGAAGGCGGCGATCTTCTGGTCGCCGACGTAGATCGAGTCCTCGTCGTACGTGACGTCCGCGTCGAGGCGACCCAGGATCGAGTCGTACTTGAGCAGGTGGGCGAGCGTCTTGTTGTCCGTCAGGTCGTTGACGGCGACGATCTCGATGTCAGCACCGGCGGCACGCGCCGCGCGGAAGAAGTTGCGGCCGATGCGGCCAAATCCATTGATGCCTACGCGTACGGTCACGGGAAACTGATCTCCTGCTGGATCGGGTGGGTAACGGGGCCCACCCTACCGAGGTGCCGGCGCTACCGGCGAGTCACCTCGCCGCCGCACCGTCGAGGTCAGTCGTCGACGAGCACTTCGTCACCGAGGCTCGACTCGGTGTCGGGGATGCCGAGCTCCTCGGCGCGCTTGTCGGCCATCGCGAGCAGGCGCCGGATGCGTCCGGCGATGGCGTCCTTGGTGAGGGCCGGCTCGTGCAGCTGGCCGAGCTCCTCGAGGCTCGCCTGGCGGTGCTCGACGCGCAGCGTGCCGGCCATCTTGAGGTGGTCGGGGACCTCGTCGCCCAGGATCTCGAGCGCACGCTGGGCGCGGGCACCGGCCGCGACGGCTGCGCGGGCCGAGCGGCGCAGGTTGGCGTCGTCGAAGTTGGCCAGCCGGTTGGCGGTGGCGCGCACCTCGCGGCGCATGCGGCGCTCCTCCCAGGCCAGCAGCGACTCGTGGGCGCCCAGACGCGTCAGGAGCGCGCCGATGGCCTCGCCGTCGCGGATGACGACCCGGTCGATGCCGCGGACCTCGCGCGCCTTGGCGCTGATGCCGACGCGGCGGGCCGCGCCGACCAGGGCCAGAGCTGCCTCGGGGCTGGGGCAGCTGACCTCGAGCGCCGACGAACGACCGGGCTCGGTCAGCGAGCCGTGGGCGAGGAACGAGCCGCGCCAGGCCGCGACCGCGTCGCACGACGAGCCGGAGACGACCTGGGGAGGAAGCCCCCGGATCGGACGGCCGCTGCCGTCGATGAGCCCGGTCTGGCGGGCCAGCGCCTCGCCGTCCTTGGACACGCGGACGACGTAGTGGGTGTCCTTGCGGATGCCGGCGTTCTGCATCACGAGGATCTCGCTGTCGTGGCCGTAGATCTCGGCGATGTCCTTGCGAAGACGACGCGCGGCAGCGCCGGTGTCGAGCTCCGCCTCGACCACGATGCGGCCGGAGACGATGTGGAGTCCGCCGGAGAAGCGCAGGATCGAGGACACCTCGGCCTTGCGGCAGCACGACTTCGTGATGGTGGTGTTGGCCAGCTCTGCCTTCACCTGGGCCGTCATCGCCATGCAGCAGTTCCCCTAGCTAGTCGAGCCGAGTCCGTCGGCTGGAAAACGATCACTTTACGCCTGACGCATGACGTGTCCGAACGCGGCCGCGAGCCGTGCCGGGTCGTGCTGGTCGGACCCTGGCGTGGCCGACACGTCGGACACGAACAGGGTGGCTCCCAGTGCACGAGCCGTCGACTCAAGAGTGCCACGCGTGTCAACGAGGCTGGAGTCGGCGATGACCGCGTCGAGCCGCAGCTCGGGGGCGTGAGCCGCCAGGACCTCGAGGTGATCGGTGGGGCTGAGCCCCTCGGTCTCACCGTCCTGCTCGGCCAGGTTGAGCACCAGGACCCGCTTCGCCGGTGTCGCGATGAGGGCGTCGCGCAGGCCGGGGACGAGCAGCGTCGGCATGACGCTCGTGAACCACGAGCCGGGCCCGACGACGACCCAGTCGGCCGCCTCGACGGCCTCGACGGCCTCGACGCACGCGGGTGGGTCGCTCGGGTCGAGCCGCACGCTGACGACCTGGCCGTCCGTCGACGCGACCTCCACCTGGCCACGGACGACCGTCAGACGGTCGGGGGCCGAGCGCAGGTGGACGTCGGCCTCGATGTCGAGCGGGATCGACGCCATCGGCAGCACCCGGCCCTGGGCGCCGAGCAGGTCGCCGACCAGGTCGAGGCCGGCCACGTGATCGCCGAGCTGGTCCCAGATCGCGGCGATCAGCAGGTTGCCGACCGCGTGCCCCTGCAGCGGGCCGTCGCCGGCGAATCGGTGCTGCAGGATGCCCGCCCACGTGCGACCCCACTCGTCGTCGCCGCACAACGCGGCCAGCGCCATCCGCAGGTCGCCCGGCGGCAGTCCCCCGAGCTCGTCGCGCAGGCGGCCGGAGGAGCCACCGTTGTCGGCGACCGTCACGACCCCCGTCAGCTCGGTGGTCAACCGACGCAGGGCCGACAGGCTCGCCGCCAGGCCGTGGCCTCCCCCGAGCGAGACGACCTTCAGGTCACCCTCGAACCGTTCGGGCCTCTCGGGACGGGGTGGACGTGCGATCACTCGCGACCCAGGTCGCGGTGGACGACCAGGGTGCGGACGCCCTGCGCCCGCAGCCGCTCGGCGAACGCCTCGGACATCGCGACGCTGCGATGCCGTCCCCCGGTGCAGCCGATCGCGATGGTCAGGAAGTGCTTGTCCTCGTTGAGGTAGCCGCCGGTCAGCAGGGCGACGAGCTTCTCGTACTGCTCGAGGAACTCCTCGGCGCGCGGCTGGCCGAGCACGTACTGGCTGACCGACTGGTCGAGGCCGCTGAGCGGCCTCAGCTCGTCGACCCAGAACGGGTTGGGCAGGAACCGCAGGTCGGCGACCATGTCGGCATCGATCGGGATGCCGTACTTGAAGCCGAACGACATGACGGACGCGCGAAGGCCCGAGTCGGCGTCCTCGAACGCCGCGTGGACCCGCTGGCCGAGCTGGTGGACGTTGAGGTTGGTGGTGTCGACGACGATGTCGGCCCGGCCGCGGATGCGGCGCAGCAGCTCGCGCTCACGGTCGAAGCCGTCCATCAGGCGCCCCTCGTGGCTGAGCGGGTGCGGCCTGCGAGCGGCCTCCTGGCGGCGGACCAGCACCTCGTCGGACGCCTCGAGGTACAGCACGCGCGACGTGACGCCGATGTCGCGCAGCGACTCCAGGGCCTCGACCAGGCCGCCGAAGAACTCCTGCGAGCGGGCGTCGACGACGACGGCGAGCTTGTCGATGTCGTCGGACTTCTGGATCGTCTCGACCGCCGAGGACAGCAGCTCGGGCGGGATGTTGTCGATGACGTAGTAGCCGAGCTTCTCCAGGACCTTGGCCGCCGAGCCGCGGCCGGCACCCGTCATGCCCGTCACGAGCACGAACTGGCTGAGCTGGGTCACGCGTGCCCTCCTGTCATCAGTCCATGATCTCGCCGGTCGCGGTGTTGACCGCCGGCGCCGTGTCGTCGGTGGCGAGTGCCTCCACGATGGATTGTGCCGTAGCCGCGCCGATGCCGGGCACGGTGGCGATCTCCTCGGCCGTCGCGGCCCGCAGCTTCTTGACCGAGCCGAAGCTCTTGAGCAGCGCCTTGCGTCGGGTCGGGCCCAGGCCCGCCACCGGGTCGAGCACGCTCTCGATCATCGACTTGCTGCGCCGGCCGCGGTGGTGGCCGATCGCGAACCGGTGCGCCTCGTCGCGCAGCCGCTGCAGCAGGTACAGCCCCTCGCTGGTGCGCGGCAGGATGACGGGGTCGTCGTCGTCGGGCAGCCAGACCTCCTCGAGACGCTTGGCCAGACCGACCAGAGCGATGTCGGTGATGCCGAGCTCCTGCATGGCCTGGTGCGCAGCGGCGACCTGCGGCGGCCCGCCGTCGACGACCACGAGCGCCGGCGTGTAGGCGAACCGCTTGGGCTTGCCGGTCTCGGGGTCGATGCCGCGGCCGTCGTCGCCGGAGCCGTCGACACCGAGCTCCGCTCGGGTCCGCAGCAGCGCGGTGAAGCGGCGGGTGATGACCTCGTGCATCGCCGCGACGTCGCTCTGGCCCTCGTTGCGGATCGTGAACCGGCGGTACTCGGACTTGCGCGGCAGACCGTCCTCGAACACGACCATCGACGCGACGGTCTCGGTGGCCCCGAGGTTGGAGATGTCGTAGCACTCGATGCGCAGCGGTGCGGTCGGGAGGTCGAGCGCCGCCTGGATCTCCTCGAGCGCGAGGCTGCGGGCCGTGAGGTCGGAGGTGCGCTTCATCTTGTGCCGCATCAACGACTGCTTGGCGTTCTGCTCGACGGTCTGCATCAGGGCGCGCTTGTCACCACGCTTGGGCACCCGGATCGTGACGGGGCCCTCGCGACGCTCGCTGAGCAGCTCGGTGACGATGTCGGCGTCGGACGGCATCGTCGGCACCAGCACCTCGCGCGGGACGGCCGCCGCGTTGGCGTCCTGGTACAGGGTCATCAGCGCGCGCTGGACGAGCTCGGGGAACTCGGCCTCGTCGGCCTTCTCGGCGACCCAGCCACGCTGGCCGCGGATGCGTCCGCCCCGCACCGAGAAGATCTGCACGGCGATCTCGAGCGGGTCGTCCACGAAGCCCAGCACGTCGGCGTCGGTGCCGTCGCCGAGCACGACGGTCTGCTTCTCGAGGACCCGCTGCAGGGCGCCGAGATCGTCGCGCAGCTTGGCCGCGAGCTCGTACTCCTCGCGCGCCGACGCCTCGAGCATCTTGGTCTCGATGCGCTTGGTGAACCCGGCGGTCTGGCCGCCCATGAACGCCAGGAAGTCGTTGACGATGGCCCGGTGCTCGTCAGGGCTGACCCGGCCGACGCACGGCGCCGCGCACTTGCCGATGTCACCCAGCAGGCACGGGCGGCCGATGGCCTTCGATCGGCGGAACACGCCCGCGGAGCACGAGCGCATCGGGAACACCCGCAGCAGGGTGTCGACGGTGTCGCGGATGGCCCACGCATGGCCGTAGGGCCCGAAGTAGCGGACGCCCTTGCGCTGGGTGCCGCGCATGACCGTGACCCGCGGGAACTCCTCGCCCACCGTGACGGCCAGCCAGGGGTAGGACTTGTCGTCGCGGTACTTGACGTTGAACCGCGGGTCGAACTCCTTGATCCAGGAGTACTCCAGCGCCAGCGCCTCGACCTCGGTGTCGACGACGGTCCACTCGACGGAGCTGGCGGTCGTGACCATCTGCTGCGTGCGCTGGTGCAGGTTGCTGATGTCCTGGAAGTACGAGCTCAGCCGTGGACGCAGCGACTTGGCCTTGCCGACGTAGATGACGCGTCGTTCGTCGTCGCGGAACCGGTAGACGCCGGGCGCGGTCGGGATCTCCCCCGGCGCCGGCCGGTACGTCGCTGGATCTGCCACTTCTCCACTCTACGGTCGGGCCCCGACAGCTCCGGCGGGACAGATCTGATGCGTCCGGGTCAGGCCAGCAGCGGCTTGAGGAACGAGCCGGTGTAGCTGGCGTCGACCGCCGCGACGTCCTCCGGCGTGCCCTCGGCGATCAGCGTGCCACCGCCGCTGCCGCCCTCGGGTCCCATGTCGATGACCCAGTCGGCGGTCTTGATGACGTCGAGGTTGTGCTCGATGACGATGACCGAGTTGCCGGTGTCGACGATCCGCTGCAGGACGAGCAGCAGCTTGCGGATGTCCTCGAAGTGCAGGCCCGTCGTGGGCTCGTCCAGGACGTAGACGGTCCGGCCGGTCGACCGCTTCTGCAGCTCGGCCGACAGCTTGACGCGCTGCGACTCGCCGCCGGACAGCGTCGTGGCCGGCTGGCCCAGGCGGACGTAGCCGAGGCCGACCTCGACCAGCGTGCGCAGGTGCCGGGCGATGACCGGGATGGCCTCGAAGAAGTCGACGGCCTCCTCGATCGGCATGTCGAGGACGTCGGCGATCGACTTGCCCTTGTAGTGCACCTCGAGCGTCTCACGGTTGTACCGGGCGCCGTGGCACACCTCGCACGGGACGTAGACGTCGGGCAGGAAGTTCATCTCGATCTTGATCGTGCCGTCGCCGGAGCACGCCTCGCAGCGCCCACCCTTGACGTTGAACGAGAAGCGCCCCTGCTGGTAGCCGCGCATCTTGGCCTCGGGCGTCTGCGCGAACAGCTTGCGGACGTGGTCGAAGACACCCGTGTACGTGGCGGGGTTGGACCGCGGCGTGCGGCCGATCGGTGACTGGTCGACGTGGATGACCTTGTCGACCTCGCCGAGCCCGGAGATGCTGCGGTGCCGACCGGGGATCGTGCGGGCGCCGTAGATCGTGCGGGCCAGCTGCGTGTAGAGGATGTCGTTGACCAGGCTCGACTTGCCGGAGCCCGAGACACCCGTGACCGCGACGAACATGCCGAGCGGGAACGTCACGTCGATGTCGCGAAGGTTGTTCTCCTTGGCCCCGTGCACCGTCAGCTCGCGTCCCTTGACGCGCGGACGACGGACCTCCGGCACCGGGATGGACTTGCGGCCCGACAGGTACTGCCCGGTCAGGGAGTCCTTGCTGGCGTAGAGCTCCTCGACCGGCCCGGAGACGATGACCTGTCCGCCGTGCTCGCCGGCGCCGGGCCCGATGTCGACCGCCCAGTCGGCGGCCCGGATGGTGTCCTCGTCGTGCTCGACGACGATCAGGGTGTTGCCGAGGTCGCGCAGGCGCACGAGCGTCTCGATGAGGCGCTGGTTGTCGCGCTGGTGCAGGCCGATCGAGGGCTCGTCCAGGACGTACAGGACGCCGACCAGGCCGGCGCCGATCTGCGTGGCCAGCCGGATGCGCTGCGCCTCGCCACCGGACAGCGAGCCGGCGGCGCGGTCGAGCGCGAGGTAGTGCAGCCCGACGTCGAGCAGGAAGCGCAGACGCTCGTTGATCTCCTTGAGCACCCGCTCGCCGATCTGTCGCTCGCGGTCGCTCATCTCCAGCGAGGCGAGGTAGTCGGCCGCCTCGCGGATCGACAGCGCCGAGACCTCGGCGATGTTCTTGGGACCGTGCACCTCGGAGTTGAGGGTGACCGCGAGGATGACCGGCTTGAGCCGTGTGCCGTGGCAGACCCGGCACGGCACCTCGCGCATGAAGCCCTCGAGGCGCTCCTTGCTGGTCTCGGACTCGGTCTCGTCGTGGCGACGCTCGAGGTAGGTGATCGCGCCCTCGAACTCGGTGTAGTAGGACCGCACGCGCCCGTACCGGTTCTTGTACCGGACGTGGATCTTGGTGGGGTGCCCGTGCAGGATCGCGTCGCGGACGTCGTCGGACAGATCGCCCCACGGGGTGTCGGCGCTGAAGCCCATCTCGTCGGCGAGGGCGCCGATGAGGCGCGAGAAGTAGTCGGAGACCTGCGCCGACGACCACGGAGCGACGGCCCCGTCGTTGAGGGACTTGCCCTCGTCGGGCACCACGAGCTCGGGATCGACCTCCATGCGGGTGCCGAGGCCGTGGCACTCGGGGCAGGCGCCGAACGGCGCGTTGAACGAGAACGACCGCGGCTCGAGCTCGTCGACGGCCAGCGGGTGGTCGTTGGGGCACGCCAACTTCTCGGAGAACCGGCGCGTGCGGTTCTCGTCGGACTCGTCGAGGTCGACGTAGTCGATGATGACCAGGCCGTCGGCCAGCCCGAGCGCCGTCTCGATCGACTCGGTGAGCCGCTGCTGCGAGCTGGCCTTGACCTGCAGCCGGTCGACCACGACGTCGATCGTGTGCTTCTTCTGCTTGGCGAGCTTGGGCGGCTCGTCGGACAGCATGTGCACCTCGCCGTCGACGACGGTGCGGCTGAAGCCCTGCGTCTGCAGCTGGTGGAACAGCTCGGTGTACTCGCCCTTGCGGCCACGGATGACCGGGGCGAGCACCTGGAAGCGGGTGCCCTCGTCGCCGGCCATGATGCGGTCGACGATCTGCTGCGGCGTCTGGCGCGCGATGGGCTCGCCGCACGTGGGGCAGTGCGGGCGTCCGGCGCGGGCGTACAGCAGGCGCAGGTAGTCGTACACCTCGGTGATCGTGCCGACCGTCGAACGGGGGTTGCGCGACGTGGACTTCTGGTCGATGGAGACCGCCGGCGAGAGACCCTCGATGAAGTCGACGTCGGGCTTGTCCATCTGCCCGAGGAACTGCCGCGCGTACGCCGACAGCGACTCGACGTATCGGCGCTGCCCCTCGGCGAAGATCGTGTCGAACGCCAGGGACGACTTGCCGGAGCCCGAGAGCCCCGTGAACACGATGAGGGAGTCGCGCGGGAGGTCGAGCGAGACGTCCTTGAGGTTGTGCTCTCGTGCGCCGCGGATGACGAGGCGATCGGTCACTGGCTCCCCTGAGGTAGTGGTGCGAAACGGTACGAATAGCGGGCAGAGCTGTGCCCCGTGCCATCGTAACGACGGGGTCCGACACTTTCCTTCTCGAGAGCGGGTCGACCCGGTCACACCCCGCCCGGGGCGGTGTCTGGCATCGGTTCTGGCAGGCTGGCGCCATGACGTACACCGGAGAAGTCGAGGTCGGCGGTCCCGCCGACGTGCAGCCCGCGGGCGACCTGGAGATCACCAAGATCGCGGTCGGCGCGATGAGCAACAACGCCTACCTGCTGCGCTGCGTCCTGACGGGCGAGCAGGTCCTGGTCGACGCCGCCGACGAGGCCGACCGGCTGCTCGAGCTGATCGGCGACGCCGGCCTGGCCCGCGTCGTCACGACCCACCGCCACGGCGACCACTGGCAGGCCCTCGCCGCCGTCGTCGACGCCACCGGCGCCGAGACCGTCGCCGGCGAGCGCGATGCCGACGAGCTGCCCGTCGCGGTCGACGTCCGCGTGCAGACCGGTGCCCGGGTGCGGGTCGGCTCGTGCGAGCTGGAGGTCGTCGAGCTCGTCGGCCACACCCCCGGCTCGATCGCCCTCGCGTACGACGACCCGGACGGCATCGTGCACCTGTTCACGGGCGACTCGCTGTTCCCGGGCGGCGTCGGCAAGACCGGCTCCCCCGAGGACTTCACCTCGTTGATCGACGACGTCGAGACCAAGCTCTTCGGCGCGTACCCCGACGACACGCGGGTCTACCCCGGGCACGGCTTCGACACGACGCTCGGCGCCGAGCGTCCGCACCTGGCGGAGTGGCGCGCAAGGGGGTGGTAGCCCTCAGGGCTAGATGTCGCCCTCTGCGATCTGGATCGTCATCGCTCCGTTACGGGTGCGTCCACTCATGCCCGGCGGCAGCACGTCCCAGTCGGCTCGCATGCCCTTCGTGCCCTTGCCGGGGTTCCTGCGGATGTAAGCCCACACGTGGGCCACGATGAACTCGGAGACGAAGTCTTGAAGACCAAGAAGTAGATGGCCTCAACCACCCTGAGGCTGCTCGAAGTACGCGTTTCAAACCGTTCCGCGTTTGTTACCTATCCTATTGACATGTCAACGCTCAACTCGAAGGGCATGAGCCGCTGGCTCGTGCCGCTGGGATTGGGCGTCGGCTGGCTACTGCTGAACCTGTCTGCTGCCGATCGGAATGACGCCTCAACACTGACGTTGCCGCTCATCTGGTGGTGCTGCGCCGCCTTCGCGTTCGTCGATCGGAACGATCCCGAACCAACAGGTACGAGGTGGCAACGGTTCACCTACCCCGGTTCTACGGATCACGCCCTGCAGAGCAGCCTCATCGTCGCGACGTTCCTTTCGCTCATGGCGGTGCTTCGCGCCGGTCTGTCGGTGCTCGCCATCGGGATCGCGGCGTGTGCCTTCGTGACGGTGCCGCCGGTGACGA
>Ga0247734_1002929_pt1 | contig 10558 bp, 8 predicted proteins | sample UWRJL103311B2_FD_180933 | JGI IMG/M metagenome (GOLD analysis project Ga0247734, IMG submission 180933) | Plant litter microbial communities from Arlington Agricultural Research Station in Wisconsin, United States - UWRJ-L103-311B-2 | ecosystem: Environmental > Terrestrial > Plant litter >... | reverse complement strand
CGAGCGCCGCGCCTTAGCCACCAGCAGCTACGGCATGGGCCAAAGCATCGGGCAATCGGCGGCGATCCTCGTCGGCGGCATCGGCCTCGGCGCACTGCAGAAAGCGGCGGCGGGCGATCCGAAGATGCTGTTCGGACTGCATCCCTGGCGCGTGCTTTCGCTCGCCTTCGCGGTGGCTGGGCTGGTGCTGGTCCCACTGCTGCTCACCGTTCGAGAACCGGCGCGCATGGAAGTGCGCGAAGCGCACGGTGGCAGCTTCCGCGAGGTCTGGGCCTACCGCGCGTTCCTGCTGCCGCTACTCGCCGGAACGATGTTCATCGCCGGCGCCGCCACCGCGGTGCTCAGCTGGATTCCTCCTGCCCTCAGCCGGCTCTACGGTCAGTCGCCCGCGGATTTCGCCGGATGGTTCAGCGCCGTCTCGCTGGTGGCGGGGCTCGCCGGGATGTTCGCGGGCGCCAAGCTGGTCGAGTTTTTCCAGCGCCGCGCCGGCGGGCAGAGCATCCTGCTGCCCGCCGCCCTCGCCGCGCTGATCTGCGCGCCGACTGCCTTCGTGGCGATGATGCCCGGCCTGCCCAGCTTCGCCGTCTGCGCGCTGGTGTTCATCGTCGCCTATGCCATCGTCATCTCGGTGCCGGTGATATCGATCAACTTGCACATGCCCAACGAGCAGCGCGGCGCGGTCATGGGGCTTTACGTCATCACCGTATCGCTTGCAGGCGCGTTCGCCGCGCCGCTCGTGGCGGTGACAGGGGGATGGCTGGGCGGCGACCACATGCTGGGGCGCGGCATGGCGCTGGTAGGCGCGACGTGTTCGCTGCTCGCCGCGCTCAGCTTCTGGCGCGCCGCGAGCCCGGCGCCGTCATCCGTCACCCAGCTTGCAACCCAAGGCGGGTCTTGACCGCCCGGATCGAGAACGCGAGGAACCTGCCATGAAGCCGACCCGAACCGCCACGTTGGACGAAAAGGCGATCGATGCGATCTTCGCATCGGTGGACCAGAGTCACCTGCCCGGCGCCGCCGTCGCCGTCGCGATCGACGGGGTGCCGGTCTATCGTAAGGGTTTCGGCCTGGCGAGCATGGAACTGCCGGTGCAACTGGCCCCGTCGATGCGCATGCGCATCGGCTCGACCACCAAGCATTTCGCCGCGCTCGCTTTCCTGCTGCTGTGCGAGGAGGGCAAGGCCGGCCTCGACGACACCATCGGCACGTACCTGCCGGACATCCACCCCGCCAGCCGAGGCGCCACGATGCGCCAGCTGATGACGCACACCAGCGGCATCCGCGACGCGATGGCGCTGGCGATGACGCTCGACGGCCCCGCCAACCGCTCCACCGACCGCGACATGCTGGCCTATTACGCGGCCATCGGCGACGTCGACTTCGCCCCGGAAACGAGCTGGAGCTACAACAACGGTGGCTACGTGCTGCTGACCGCTGTGATCGAACGCGTGACAGGCGAGCCCCTCGAAGCGGTCCTGCGCGAGCGGATCTTCGAGCCTGTCGGCATGGCAGATACCCTGCTGCGGCGCACCGACCGTGATTTCGTGCCCAACAGCGCCACGCTTCATTTCCGCACCCCCGACGGCCGCTTCACGCGCGACTACATGGGCGCGGAGATCTCCGGCGCCGGCGGCGTGGTCTCGACCATGGACGACATGCTGCGCTGGCTGGCGCACATGGACGCGCCGCACGTCGGCTCGGCCGAGACCTGGCAAGCCATGCGCACCCCCGGCACCCTCGCCAACGGCACGCGCACCGCCTACGGCTTCGGGCTCGTCAACGAGGCCTATCGCGGGGTAGACACCATCTCGCACGGCGGCGGCGTGGTCGCGGGCAATTCGCAGATGATAAAGGTCCCCGCGGCCGGGCTGGACATCTCGATTGCGGTGAACCGGGCAGACGTCAGCGCTGCCCAGTTCGCCTGCGCCATCATCGACGCCTGCGTGGAAGGCCTCGATCCCCTGCCCGATGGCGCTCCGCCGGCCCCGGTTTCCGGGCTTTTCGTATCACGCGACACCGCCCAGGTCCTGGAACTGGCGGGCCATGACGGCGTGCAGCTCATGGGCCTCGACGCCGCACCGATGCTGCCGCTGCGCGCGACCGGCACTAAAGCGCAGGCGCTGCCGGCGATCATGGCGTTCATTCTCCAGACCTTCGAGATCGCCCCGGACGAAGTACTGCTGAACGACTTCGGCAACGCCATCGCCTTCGCCCCCACTTCGCCCGAGCCGGACGCGGTGCTGGGCCCGCTCGCGGGCACTTACGGCGCCGCGCTCGGTGCCACGCTCGAATTTGGCGAGCAGGATGGCGAGGCCCGGATGATCGCCCATGGGCTTTCGGGCAGCGTCGCCTATCGACTCACGCCGCTGACCGGCACGATCTGGAAAGCCAACATCGACGGCCCCTTCGCGATGTTCGGCGCCATCGTGACGTTCCAGCCCGACGCACGCGGCCTCTCGCTGACAGTGGGCCGAATGAAGAACCTCCATTTCGCGCGCGCATGACCGCGCGACAAGGAACCCGCCATGCCTTTGACCATCTTCGTCGCCGGGCTCTCCCACGAAACCAACAGTTTCTCGCCCCTGCCCACCAGCCTGCGCAGCTTCGAGGCGGACGTCTGCTACCGCCCCGGCACCAGCGACGAGCGTGCCCGCGCCGCCGCCATCGCCTTCCCCGGCTATGGCGACGCCCTGCGCGTGACCTGGGCGGCGGGAGACACCGCCATCGAGGGCCCCTGCTTCTGGACGCAGCCATCCGGCCCGATGGCGCACTCCGTCTATGAACACCTGCGCGACACGCTTCTGGCGGCGCTGGATGCGGCGGGCCCGGTCGACGCGGTGATCCTCAACCTCCACGGCGCGATGATGGCGCAGGGGGTCGACGATTGCGAAGGCGATCTCCTGACCGCCGTGCGCGCCCGCGTCGGCCCTGATCTGCCGGTCGGTGTGCTGCTCGACCTCCACGGCAACGTGTCGCCCGCCATGCTGGAGAGCAGCGCGGTGATGGTGGGTGTGAAAGAATACCCCCACGTCGACTATCTGCAGCGCGCGGTGGAACTGCACGCCCTCCTCACCACAATGGCCGGGGGAAGCCTTCGCCCCCGCACGCTCATGCGCACGATCCCGGTGCTGGGCCTCCATGGCACCATCGCCGGGCCGATGCGCGATTTCGTCGACCGGCTCATGGCCAGCGAACGGCAGGACGCGATCGTGTCCGTCACGATGATGCACGGCTTCGCCTGGTCCGACAGCGAAGACACCGGCGCCAGCGTGCTCGTCATCCACGATGGCAGCGACGAGCAGGCGGCCGACGCCCTCGCGGACGATCTCGCAGATGCCTTCGTCGCCGCCGCCCGAACGGGCACGCCCCGGCGTCCGGACGTCGCGGACGCGGTGCGCGAAGCGATGGACGCGCCTCCCGGCCCCGGCCCGGTGATGATCGCCGACAGCGCCGACAATCCGGGCGGCGGCGCCGCGTGCGACAGCACCTTCCTGCTCGCCGCTGTGCTCGCGGCGGGCGTGGAAAATGCGGCGGTGGGCATGATCTGGGACCCGCAGGCAGCCCGTATCGCCGCCGACGCCGGGGTCGGCGCGCGGTTACCGCTGCGGGTGGGCGGCAAAGTCGGCCCGCTCTCCGGCCCCCCGCTCGACCTCGACGTCGAAGTGCTGTGCGTGCGCGACGATGCCCGGCAGTGCGTGTTCAGCGACGTGCCCAACGATCCGCTCGGCCTCGCCGTGACCCTGCGGTGCGGCGGCGTCGACATCGTCGTCAATTCGCAGCGCCAGCAGGTGTTCTCGGCCGAATGCTTCAGTGAAATGGGCATCGAGCCTGCCGCCAAGGCGCTGATCGTCGTGAAGTCCAGCCAACACTTCCGCGCCAGTTTCGATCCGTTTTCGCGCGCCACCGTCTATTGCGACGCTCCGGGCACGCTGAGCCTCGATCTGGCCGCGCTGCCCTATCGCAAGCTCACCGTCCGGTCGGACGAGGGCCTGTTCAAAACCGACCGCCCGATCCGTACGGCGAGCAGCGCCGCCACCTGATCCGGCGAGACTACATCCCCGCCGCCCGGCAGGCCGAGACTTCGACCTGCAGCGTGTCGAGCGTGAAGGAACCGTCGGCCTCTATCGCAAAATAGGCTGCCGTCGCCGCAGATGCCCCTTGCTGCAGCGAGCGGAGCGCCGCGCGGTGCGGCTCGGGCGTGCGCATGCGTTCCACCCAGGTCGGAAAGTCCATCTGCAACCGGCGCGCCTGCGTGCCGCGCACGCGAAAGCCGGCACGCGCCAGCGCCGCGATCCATTCCGCGCTCGTGAAATCCCGCATTGCTTCAACCTGCGTCTCGTGTCGGACGGCCCCGCAAGTGGCCATTGCGGCGCATTGTCGAGGCAATTCTGTACCTACTGCGCGGAGGCCTGCCATGGCGGATGCTGCCGCCTTGCTTTCCGCCGGTGTCGAGCGTGCGGCATTGGTTCTATTTGTGGCGAGACAACGGGCTGTGGCTAACGATAAATCACACCTTGTTGATGATGGCCCGCGAAGCTGATGGCCGAGAGGCTTCGCCCAGCGCTCGCGTGATCGACAGCCAGTCAGTGAAGACGACCGAAAGCGGTGGCCCGTGCGGTTACGATGGCGGGAAAAAAAGGTCAAAGGACGCAAACGGCACATCCTGACCGACGCCGATGGAAATCTTGTCCATGCCGTTTTGCACGCCGCCGACATCCAGGACCGGGACGGGGCACCGCTGGTCCTTGGAGAAATCGTCAGGCGCTTCCCCTGCCTTCGTCATGTGTTTGCAGACGGCGGCTATGCCGAAAACAAGCTCAAGGATGCCCTGCGCCGGTGTAAATCGGCGCTGAAAGCGGAACCTCGCGGTGAGAGAGGCAACTATCTCAACTATTTTGAGAAGTTTAGATTAGGGCGGGGTCCCGATCGGCGCCGATAGGGACCCCGCGCTTTGTGAAGCCTCAACGCGGATTCGATAGCTTGGTGCGAATCTACCAGGGTCCCACTTACGGCGCCGATTCACAGCTCGCTGGCATTAAACCATAAACGTTCCGACCTACGCCGACGCGATCCTGGACCGCTTCGTTCACAATGCACACCGGCCCGAACTCGAGGGGGAATCTATGCGGCGGCCTGCGACGCAGGCCGCCACTTGACCATCGCCAATCCCTAATGCCCTCAGGCGAAACGATCTGGCTTATACCCGGCGGGGATGATCGGAATCCGCATCCCGCCCAAGAAAGCTAAGTCACCCGCCGTCTCACTTCCATATCCCTAGGGCCCTCTCTTTATGAGATGGCCCGCCCCTTTTCCCCGGCATCGCGTATGATGCCGGTGCTTGAAAAGGAAAGGAGCGGACCGATGTCTATTGTGATCCTTGGCGTTGATTTGGGCAAGAATGCCTGCAGTGTCCGGGGCCTCGATGCAGCAGGCGCTGTCATCGTGCGCAGGTCGATGCGCCGACAGCCACTTATCGATTACGTGACCAAGCTTCCGGCTTGCGTGATTGCAATGGAGGCGTGCTGCGGTGCCCACAACCTTGGCCGCCTTTTTGCCGCGCAGGGGCACGAAATCAGATTGATGTCGCCGGAGTACGTGCGCCCGTACGTCAAAGCGCAGAAGAACGATGATCGTGATGCGGAGGGGATCGCCGAGGCCGCCTCGCGCCCGACGATGCGCTTCGTCGAACTCAAGACCCAGGATCAGTTGGACATCCAGACCCTCCACCGCGTCCGGTCCCGCCTGGTGGCCGAGCGCAGAAGCCTGATCAACTAACTGCGGGCGATCCTGCTGGAGCGGGGGACCATTTTCCCGGCTGGGCGGCGCAAGCTGGAGCTCGGCATTGATGCCATGCTGGCCGCTGAGGATACGACCCTGTCACCACGCTTGAGGCAACTGGTAGGTGAACTGCGCGCCGAATGGCGCGAGCTTGATACCAAGATCGAGGCATTGAACGACGAGTTTATCGAACTGGCACGCAATGACGTAGCTGCCCGGCGGCTCACGTCCATCCCCGGCATCGGCGTGTTGAACGCACCCGCTTTGATTGCAGCCGTGGGCGATGCCAGCAGCTTTGCCAAAGCACGAGATTTGGGCGCCTGGCTCGGCCTGGTACCCAGGCAACATACTACCGGCGGCAACCCCCGGCTGCTCGGCATTTCCAAGCGTGGCAACACCTACTTGCGCACTTTGCTCATCCATGGCGCCCGGGCAGCATTGCCGTCACTGGCGCGCAGCGAAACTCCGCTGAGACGTTGGCTGACAGGGATGATCGAGCGAGGAGTTCACCGCAACGCCATCGTCGTCGCACTGGCTAACAAGCTGGCGCGGATCGCTTGGGCAGCCCTTCGCAAAGAAACGAACTTCGAACGCTGCTATCCAGTAGCGGCATAAACGGATCGGCTGCGTACTTCTGCGCGCGTAGCCCAACGATGTTTGCAGGAAGGATCGTGAAGATGGCCTGACAGTCGATCGGCGTCTGGAAAGTCCGGGCAAAAAAATGGCACTGCGAGCGCTTTCAGCAGCGACACGTATTCACGGCGAAGGCTGGCCAGTGCATCCTGATCCAGAACGTCGCGAATAACCAGTAGCCGTGGTCTGCCCATATCCGGTCGAACGCTGGCGAGCGCCTGGCGGTGGTTCGACGCGATCAATTCCCGCATCTGGCCTGCGTGTTTCATCAAAACTCAGATCAATTGTGGGGGCGAGGGGGCAACGCCACCCGCCATCCGACAGGGTCCGCAATGGCGCCATCCGGTGTATTGACCTGCGCGAGGATCGGGGCGGCGACGTCTGGATCTTTCCGGACCTCGAGCGCGAAGCGGACGTCCTCGAAATCTTGCACGAACGCGGTCTGCCGGCCGGCAACGCGGTGCCGTCCGCGACGCACGAAAAGGCTATGCCGTGATAGTCGACGGAATGTTTCGGACACGGGAAATTAGAGGTGCATCATGAGCAAACGTATCGTGCTGGTCACGGGGGCGACGAGGGGATTGGGACGAGGCATGGCCCGTGGCTTCGCCGCTCGTGGCCACACGGTGGCGGTGACCGGCCGGGACCTGAGCCAACTCGCGCTAGTCGTCGAGGAGATCGAACAGGCCGGAGGGCGTGGCATAGCGCTTGAATGCGATCACCGCGACGACCGCGCGATGGAAAGCGCGTTCGCCCGCCTCGCCAAGCAGGCCGGGGGAAGGCTGGACTTGTTGGTTAATAACGCAGCTGCCGTCTATCCCGCCGATCTGGTCGCATCTGGACCGTTCTGGGAAAAGCCGCTGAGGTTGGTCGACATGATCGAGGTAGGACTGCGCTCCAACTACGTCGCGGCTTACCATGCAGCGCCGCTCATGGTAGCGCGCGGCAAGGGCCTGATCGCCAGCATTTCGTTCTACGGGGCGGTCTCGTATTTCCATGGGCCGGCCTATGGCGCCGCCAAGGCGGGTACGGACAAGATGACTGCCGACATGGCCATCGATCTTGCGCCTCATGGCGTGAGCGCGGTGTCGCTGTGGCCGGGTTTCATCCTGACCGACGCGGTGAAGGCGATGCCGCCCGAGCATATCCCTGAAGAAATGCGAGCGATGCTGCCATCCTGGGAGACCCCTGAATTTTCCGCGCTGGTGCTCGACCGCCTTATGGATGATCCTGATCTCGCGACCCTGTCGGGCACCGCACTGATCGGTGCGGAACTAGCTGAGCGATACGGATTGTCGGATGCGGATGGCAAGCGGCCTCCGTCGTACCGGGCGACGATGGGTGCGCCTTTGTCGTTCCTAGGGGCGGCGTGAAAGCGACAGAAAGCAGCCCCTAGCGCGGACGTTGTGGCAGCGCATAGGCGACGAGCGCGTCGCTCGATCCCGACAGCATAGCGCCGTGGCCGCCGGCGGCGATCACCACGAACTGGCGCCCGCTGGTCTGCGACCAGTACGTCATTGGCGAGGCATTGCCGCCGGCGGGCAGGCGGACCTTCCACAGCAGCTTTCCGGTCGCTGTCTCGTACGCGCGGAAGGCGTGTTCCTGAGTCGCGCCGATGAAGGTGAGGCCGCTTGCCGTGGCCACCGAGCCACCGATGTTGGGCACGCCCATCGGGATCGGCACCAGTGTCGGCAGGGTCAGCGGCCCGCTGTCGCGCGAGGTGCCGAACAGGCGGCTCCACACCAGCTTGCCGGTCCTGAGGTCGACCGCGTTGATGCGGCCGTAAGGCGGCTGCTGGCACGGGATCGCGAGCGGCGAGAGGAACGGCGCGACATGGGCCGCGTAAGGCACCCCCTGCTGCGCTACCGGGCCGCCGACGTCGCTCATGTGCTCGGCGGTGATCGGGCGGATGCCCAGCCGGTCCGCCACCGCGCGCGGGATCAGCCGGTTGTAGTTCGCCACCTGATTGTTGTTGACGATCATCAGCCCGCGCCGGGGATCGACCGAGACGCCGCCCCAGTCGATACCGCCCAGATAGCCCGGCCAGGTCACCGTGGGATGCTCGGTGGAGAGCGGGGTCATGTCGCCATCGAACCGCGCTTCGCGAAAGCGGATGCGGCACAGCGCCTGGTCGATGGGCGTCAGCCCCCACATTCCTTTTTCGCTTGGACGCGGGCCGCCGAAGGAGGGCATCGCCGAGGAATAGGGCTGGGTCGGCGCGACGCGCTCTCCGGGGACGCCGCCTCGCGGGACGGCCCGCTCAGCGACCGGAAGGATCGGCTTGCCGGTCACGCGGTCGAGGAAGAAGATCTCGCCGCGCTTGGTCGGTTGCAGCAGGCCGCGCACGCCGCCGGGCAGTTCGACCAGGGTGGGCTGGGCAGCCACGTCGTAATCCCACAAGTCATGATGCGTCGTCTGAAACGACCAGCGGACCGCGCCGCTCGTCGCATCGAGCGCGACCACCGAACTGGAGAAGCGATCGTCGTTAGCGGTGCGATGGCCGCCGTAGTAGTCGGGCGTGGCATTGCCGGTGGGAACGTAGACGAGGCCGAGCGTCTCGTCCGAACTCATCGGCGCCCAACTGTTGGGGGTGCCGCGCGTGAACGTCTCGCCGGGATTGGGCACACCGTGGTGATCGGGGCGGCCGACGTCGAAGGCCCACGCGAATTTGCCGTCCACCGCATCGAAAGCGCGCACCACGCCGGAGGGCTCGTGGAGCTTCTGCCCGTCGGTCACCCAGCCGCCCAGCACCAGTCGCCCGCGCACCAGCGCAGGGGGGGAAGTTACGAAGTAATAGCCTTTCTCGACGGGCCCGAGGCCCTGCCGCAAGTCCACCTCGCCATTGCGACCGAAGCCCGTGCAGGCGCGGCCGCTGGCGGCGTCGAGCGCGATCAGGCGCGCATCGACGGTGGAGGTGTAGATCCGCTCGGCACACGCGCCCGAGGCGCCCGGAACGCGGTAGTACGTGACGCCGCGGCAGACCGTGCCATAGACGCCGTGCAAATCGGCGCGCGGGTCGTGGCGCCATAGCGTGCGGCCGGTTTCGGGGTCGAGCGCGATCACGTCGTTGTTGCCGGCGCACAAGTAGAGCCGGCCGCCGACCTTGAGCGGATTGACCTGGAAGGCGTTGCCGATCCGGCCGTTCGACAGTTTGCCGGTGTGGAACGTCCAGACGGGTTCGAGCCCGCCGACGTTGGCCGGGGTGATTTGGCCGAGCGGGGAGTAGCGCGATCCGCCGCGATCGTTGCCGTAGGCGATCCAGTCGCCATCACGCGAAGAGGCGGGGGCCGGACCCCAGGCGTCGCTAAGCGCGCCGGGCGTGGCGTCGGCCCAGAACGCGAGGCCCACCCCGCCTGCAAGGACCATCGTGAGGGCCGGCCAGAGCACGCGCGCTGCCGGCAACCGGGCATCGCGGCCGACGTGGCGGCGATAGAACGGAGTCAGCATATACAACCCCATGCACGTCGACATGGCGAGGCGCGGTGCGAGGGCCCAGCCGTCGAGCCCCGATTCCCATAGCGCCCAGACGAGGTTGGCGGCGAGGAAGCCCCAATACGCGGTGCTCGACACGGGCGAACGCCGCCAGCCGAGCACGGCGCTCGCCAGCATGGCGATGCCCGAGATTGCGTACCACCACGAGCCGCCCAGCAGGGCAAGGCGGATGCCAAGCCACGCCAGTACCAGCCCGGCAGCGGTCAGCAAAACGAGAAAGATGAGGTTCAACGCACGCGACATGGGCGGGCCTGCCTTTGTAATGTTCGGGAGTTAGGCCCGCCTCAGGCGGGAAGCGACGCGGCGAGCAAGTCGGGCACAATCAGGCGCTAGCATTTCGGCTCGTAGAGGCGGCTGATCCGCCAGCCTTCGCCAGTGCGCACGGTGTCGCCAGCGATCTCGTCGGGCTTGGGTGGAGAACGCGTGCTGAAGGCGAGGATCGGCGCAAGGCTTTCGGTCAGGAAGCGCTTGATCTGCGCCAGGCCACCCGAAATGCCGACCATCTCGGAATAATCGATCACTGCGTCGCGGGTGACGATGCGATCGAGCGCGTCGAAGTCGCGCGTATCGACGGCGTGGCAGTAGCCTACGATCGCGTCCTGGATCTCGAACCTGTCGGACACCTCCTTTATGCTCAGGACCATGGCTTCTCCTC